>Ga0172373_10005257_pt1 | contig 17832 bp, 16 predicted proteins | sample Lak10m_2_FD_114546 | JGI IMG/M metagenome (GOLD analysis project Ga0172373, IMG submission 114546) | Freshwater microbial communities from Kabuno Bay, South-Kivu, Congo - kab_092012_10m | ecosystem: Environmental > Aquatic > Freshwater > Lake | place: Democratic Republic of the Congo...
ATATTTCAAGTACCTGAAGTTCGGTTTCGGACGCGCTACCGATCACGCCTGCCTGCACATCCGCCGCGGCAGAATCACCCGGGAGATGGCTGTCGAGATCGTCAAGCGGCTGGACGGGCTGTTCCCCTGGGAATATCTGGGCAAGCCTCTTGCTGACACGCTCGAACCGCTGGACCTGAGCGTGGATGACTTCATCGGCATCTGCGATCAGTTCACGAACAAGAAAATCTTCCTGCGCAATCAGAACGGATCGCTGCTGAAAGACCGGCACGGCAATTTGACCAAGGTGAATTACGACAATTGACGACCGTAGCGATCATCGATTACGGGCTTGGAAATCTGGGGTCAGTGCGTCGGGCTTTTGCCGATATCGGTGCATCGGTCACGGTCGTGGACAAACCCGATGCGCTGGGCAATGCGACCCATCTCGTCCTGCCCGGCGTCGGCGCTTTTGCTGACGGCATGGCGCTGCTGAAAGCCGGCGGGTGGGTCGATGCCATCAGCAATCAGGTACATGATCATCACAAGCCTTTGCTCGGGATATGCCTGGGCATGCAATTATTGGCGACCGAGGGCATGGAAGGGGGGCGGACGCCAGGGCTCGATCTGATCCCCGGGACAGTTTCCAGGCTGGATCAGATGGGCTGCAAATCCAGGGTGCCGCACGTGGGGTGGAACGATATCGTGATCAAGCGGCCCGACGCTTGCCTGATGCGAAACCTGGGCAACGGGACGGATTTTTATTTCGTGCACAGTTTCGCCTACCAGCCCGAGCAAGCAGAGCATGTCGTGGCGACTTGCAACTACGACATCGATGTCGTCGCGGTGATTCAAAACGGCTGTGTCATGGGTACGCAGTTTCATCCGGAAAAAAGCTCGAAGGCCGGATTTCAACTGTTACGAAACTTTCTGAACGCTTAATCAACCATGCTCAAAGTCCGCGTCATCCCGACCATGCTCTGGAAAAATTTCGGCCTGGTGAAAGGTGTCGCATTCAACAGCTGGCGCCGGGTGGGGTCGGTGCTGCCGTCGATCAAGGTCTACAATTCCCGGGATGTCGATGAGCTGGTTCTGGTCGATATCACCGCGAATCAGGAGGGCGCGGAGCCGGACTATGACTCCGTCCATGATTTCTCGGATGCCTGTTTCGTCCCTTTTACGGTGGGCGGCGGGATCAACAGCATTCACCAGATCGGCAGGCTGCTTCACGCCGGGGCGGACAAGATCACCATCAATTCCTCTGCTTACGACGATATCGGCATCGTCGCGCAGGCGGCGAACCGGTTCGGATCCCAGTGCGTGATCGCATCGATCGATGTCAGGAAGATGGAGGATGGCGGCTACGCGTGCTTCAGCCATTCCGGCACGACCCGCCAACCCCAATCTCCGGTTGAATGGGCAAGAACGCTGCGCGACCATGGTGCGGGTGAGATCCTCCTGACATCCATCGACCGCGACGGAACGATGCAAGGCTACGATCTGGAACTGATTTCTCAGGTTGTCGGTGTCGTCGATATCCCTGTCATCGCCTCCGGCGGGGCGGGCAATTATGAGCATATGCGCCAGGCGATCCAGGAAGCCGGCGCCTCGGCGGTCGCGGCAGCCAGTATTTTCCACTTCACCGAACAGACGCCTGCCGAGGCCAAAAAATATCTCGCTGGCCATGGCATCCCGGTCAGGCTGAGTTATCAAGAGCCTGCGACATGAATGTCGCGTTTCGTGTAGACGCTTCGGCACTGATCGGTAGCGGGCATTTCATGCGCTGCCTGACCCTGGCCGACCGATTCAGGCAGCGCGGTGTCGATACCAGGTTCGTTTGCAGGTGGATTCCGGACCACTTCAAGCACATGCTTGCAGCCAAAGGTCACGCGCTTGCCGAGTTGCTGTCCCTGCCAGGTGATCGGCTTCCGGATTCGAATGGGGGTGGAGAGTACTCTGGATGGCTCGGGGTCACGCAGGACCGGGATGCGGAAGAAACGATGGCTGCTTTGGCCGGCCAGGTCTGGGACTGGCTGGTCGTCGATCATTACGCGCTGGACAAGAACTGGGAAAGCCGTCTGCGCGCATGTGCTTCCGGCGTGCTGGTCATCGACGATCTTGCAAACCGCGATCACGATTGCGACTTGCTGCTGGACCAGAACCGGGCCGAAGCGGATAGTCCGCAGTATCGCAGTCGGGTCCCCGATGGTTGCAGATTGCTGTTGGGGCCGCGCTACGCGTTGCTGCGTGAGGATTTCCAGCAGCATCACCGGAATGTGTCCCCAAGACAGCGTGAGGTGCACCGGGTTTTTGTATTCTTTGGCGCAGTGGACGCCAATGGCTATACCCTGCACGCCATCCATGCCCTGGCGAATATCGGCGACAGTCTGGCGGTGGATGTGGTTGTGGGTGCGCAAAACCCCCACCTGGACGAGATCCGACGCCTATGTGCACGCTATTCATACGATTGCCACATTCAAACCGATCAGATGGCGGCGTTGATGGCATCGGCTGATCTTGCGATCGGTGCAGGCGGCGGCAATCTGTGGGAGCGGTGCGCTCTGGGCTTGCCCGCCCTCGTGATCTGCACCGCGGACAACCAGCGCGCGCAAGTCGAAACGGCGGCGCGGGACGGCCTGATCTGTCTGACGGAGGCAGGTGGCGATGTGCCCGGCATGCTGGAGAGCCACCTGAAAACCCTGATCGGCAATCGGCAACTGCGAATGTCGATCTCTGAGCGGTGCATCGAGCGCGTGGATGCCAGGGGCGCGTCGCGCGTCGTTTCTGCGATGTCTTATCGATGGGTCAAACTCCGGAAAGCGACCCCCGGGGATTGCGAAAAAATATTCCATTGGCGCAACCATCCCGATGTGCGGAAACATTCCCGCAATGCCGCCCCGATGACGCTTGAAGCCCACGGGGATTGGTATGCCGCCGTCCTGCGTGATCACAACAGGATTTTGCTGATCGGGTCCTGCGACGGCGAGGATCTCGGTGTGGTACGCTTCGACCTGAATGACGCGCATGAGGCCGAGGTTTCCATCTATCTATGCCCTGCCAGACTGAATTCCCGGATGGGGGAGCCGTTGCTCATCAGCGCCGAATCCTGGTTGCGGCAGAACTTGCCCGACGTGTCCCGGCTTCGCGCTGTCGTTCTCGCGGCTAACGCGCCCTCTCAAGGGCTGTTTCTCAAAGCGGGATACCGGATGGAAAGCACGGCATTCATCAAACAGCTGGATCGAGTCCGGACATCGCCATGAAAATCGCACATCGCAATATCGGCAAAGCCTACCCTCCATTCGTCATTGCCGAAATGTCCGGCAACCACAACCAATCTCTGGCGCGGGCGTTGGAGATTGTCGAGGCCGCTGCCAAAGCCGGCGCCCATGCTTTGAAAATCCAGACCTATACACCGGAAACCATGACGCTGGATCTGGATCATGGGGCGTTTCATATCTCTGATGAAAATTCACTGTGGGCCGGAAAGTCGCTCTATGCGCTCTACGCTGAGGCCTACACGCCATGGGACTGGCATCGCCCCATCTTTGAGCGGGCGACTGAACTGGGACTGATTCCCTTCAGCACGCCGTTTGATGCCACTGCGGTGGATTTTCTCGAAGAGCTTGGCGCGCCCTGCTACAAAATCGCATCGTTTGAAAATACCGATCTGGGATTGATCCGCAAGGTCGCCAGTACCGGCAAGCCGATGATTATTTCTACGGGCATGGCGAGTGTGTCCGAGCTTGGGGAAGCCGTGGCAACGGCCCGCGATGCCGGTTGTACGCAACTCGTTCTGCTCAAATGCACCAGCAGTTACCCTGCGACGCCTGAGCACTCCAATATTCTGACCATACCGCACCTGCGCGAACTCTTTAATTGCGAGGTGGGGCTGTCCGATCATACGATGGGGGTCGGTGTGTCCGTGGCCAGTGTCGCCCTCGGTGCGACGGTGATCGAGAAGCACTTTACCCTCAGCCGTGCAGAGGGGGGTGTCGATGCAGCCTTTTCGATGGAGCCGGCAGAGATGGCCAGTCTCGTGGTCGAGACCGAGCGCGCCTGGCAGGGCCTGGGCAAGGTGACCTACGGCCCGACGCAAAACGAAGTCAAGTCACTGAATTTCCGGCGCTCGATTTATATCACCAAAGACTTGCAGGCCGGCGATACACTCGATAGCAGCAACATCAAGGTGATCCGTCCCGGAGCCGGGCTTGAACCCAAGTACTTCGAACTGGTACTCGGGCGCAGGCTGCGGCAAGCCGCTGCGCGCGGAACACCCTTGTGCTGGGATTTGCTGCTGGATTAGCGGGGGCAGGGATGTTATCGCTCTAGTTTAAGAAGCTTCAGTTATTGTCACCAAAGTCAGCCCGATGGGCTTAATCATCCAAGAGATATTCGAATGACTCCATTACAACAGGCCTGCCTGAACCGGTTGAAAGCGATGGCTGACGCGAATGCGGCTTTCTTCGAATTGAACATGCCAGATCATGCGCTTTTATTGAGGAGTGCCCCAAAGTCAACCGTAGACATCTCGGAACAAGGAGATTTGATCGTTCGTTTTCAGGAGGGTGGAAGTAAGAGCCTTGCAACCAATATTTTCGAAATGGAAGAGCGCTTGAAGGAATTCGAGTGTTTGGCTGCCCGACCTCAGATCCTTGCCTATCATAATCTGCGGACTTATGTAGAGAATCCGACGCATGGTGATATCGAGATTCTGCATTACTCGCATCTTGATGCCGAATACCCCAATCGCGCCAGACGACATTTCGCCAAATATTATCCCGACAATAGAGCGCTGAGGCCTTACCCCTCCTATGGCGAGGATGAGATTCCGTTGCTGATTGTGTTCGGTAGCGGTATGGGCTGGCATATCCCAAGGTTGCTTACGAAGTATCGCATCAGGCACTTGGTGGTTATTGAAACCGATATTGAGGCGTTCCGGCTGTCAGTGTTCATGCAGGACTACGTTCTGCTTGCAAATCTGGCGAAAGAAAGAGATACCGATCTGATTTTTATTGTGCAGTCAGAAGTCAATAAGATTGCGCGCTCCTTGATGGGCGCCATGCTCAAATCACATGGATTGCCTCAGTTTTTCATTCATGGATCCTCATTGTTTTATGCAATTGATGAAGAAGAAAAAGCGAATGAGATCAGAGAAGTCATCATGGAAACCCTTTGGGAGCTTTTCTTCGGCATGGGGTATTTCGATGATGAACTCATCACGGCAAGGCATACTTTTGAAAATCTGAAGCGTAACTATCCGATATTGCTGAAACGGAAAACGATACCGGACGATGCCGTGGCTTTTGTTGTTGGATCCGGTCCGTCGCTTGATAACCTGATTCCTATCATCCAGGCTTACGGTGATCGTGCAGTCATTTTTAGTTGTGGTACGGCAATCTCGATTCTCTACAAGATGGGAATCAAGCCTGATTTTCATGTGGAAAAAGAGAGGCCAAGTGTCATTGAGGAGGTGGTGGTCAGGTCGGTGAACGGTGATCTCGAATTTTTGCGAGATATCAATTTCATCGGACTGAATAACGTCTATTCCGGGGTGTTCGACTTGTTCGGCTGGTCCGGAATGATCATTAAAGCAGCGGATACCATGGGTGCAGTGCTGGTTGAAGCCGGGATGCCAGGGGACATGGTTATGAGCGGGCAGCCGACGGTGACCAATCTGGCGATCGAATATGCGCTAAATGTCGGCTTTAATAGAATCTATCTGTTTGGCGTTGATATGGGCAGCAAGGTCAAGGAGATTCATCATTCAAAGAATACGGTGTATGTGGACATGTTGCCGGAAGAAGATGAACTGAAGAAATTTCTATTGATACAACCCGAAAACAGTATTGTGGTTCCTGGAAATTTTGGTGGGGAAGCCCATACAAACAAGATTCTTGCATTTTCCAGCAGGATGATTACGCATCACGCACAATTTCACCCTCATGCCAAGATTTTCAACCTGAACGATGGGGCGAAAATTGAACATGCCATTCCGCTACCTCCTGAAAATTTTGCAGAGGAATGGCTTGAGGGGTTGGGAAAGCGGGATGCACTGAATTTTGCTTTAAGTGCATTTGAAGAGAAGTCCTTCGATGTTGACGAGATTAAAAACAAACTGTTGGAAAATGTAGATGCGTTTATTGCCAAGGTGGAAGCTATCGTCACCAGGGAGCAATCCAGCGTTGATGATATTCTGGACAAAATGACAGAAATTCATTACCTCACTTTTTCCCCGGCTCACAGTGGCGATGCATGCGCCTTGCTCTTCAGAGGTTCGGTCGCTCGCCTGCTGAGCATGACCTACAACGCCTGCGGTATCATTCTTGACCCGGATGAATCATTAGCCAAAGCAGAATCTGATTTCATGAATCTATTGGATTTTCTGCATGCCGCAAGGGATGAACTGGCTCTAAATGTTGATATGGGCATGAATTAGCATCGAAGGTTTCAGCGAATTACAAGGAGATGATTTTGAGAGTTGATCCCCTGCAAAAAATCAGATTGCAGAAGCGTGTCGAGCAAGCGCACCAGGATATGGTTTCAGGTAATTTGGTTGATGCCGAATCTTCCTTTAAGGAGATCCTCCTAGAAACCCCGGATTACTCTGAGGCCATGCATGGACTTGGAGTACTTTATCTTGCCCAGGGCAAGTACGATGTTGCCGAGCCCTGGTTGCGCAAGGCGGTGGAGGCGGAACCGGAAAATCCGGTCAATTGGAATGATTTGGGCGAGTTACTGCGTTCGATAGGTAGAATTGATGAGGCTGTGGAGGCCTACAAGCGGGCAATTGATCTGGCGCCGGAGATGACGGCAGTCATTAATAACCTGGCGGTCGGATTGGCAGGGCAGGGCAAGACCGAAGAAGCCAAGGCGTATTTCTACAAGGCGATCGATATCGATCCGAATGACCCTCATCCCTACAATAATTTAGGTGTGCTGCTCGAGAATGTCGGCGAGTCTGATGAGGCATTAATCTGTTATGAAAAAGCGGTAATGAGCAAATATGATTTCGGAGAGGCAAAGCAGAACTATGTGGATTTATTGCAACGTCACCCCGACAAGCTGCTGGAATCCATGGGCCGGTTGCTCAAAGAGGCTAAAACTTACCTAAAGTAATATTCGTGAGTGAATTGGCATTAAAGTTATGCTGGAGGGTGCCGATAAGTTAAGCGTGAGCATGATCGCTCATGAAACGTTGGGGAAAGAACTTCCCTGAAAATTCCTCAGAATTTAGGAGAAAAAAATGGCAGCCCAGATTACCCTGACCGCAGCAATGCGGTCCAACCTGACCTCTTTGCAAAGCACAGCTTCCCTGCTTGATCGGACTCAGGAACGTTTGTCCACCGGTAAGAAAGTGAATTCCGCGCTGGATAATCCGACCAACTTCTTCTCAGCCGCTGCGCACATGACCCGTGCAAACAACATGACCAACCGCAAGGATGGCATGATGGAAGCCGTGCAGGCGATCAAAGCCACCAATACCGGTATTGAAGGTATCAAGGCGATGCTCGAAAGCGCGAACGGTATTATTGCAACTGCAGCTTCTACAGATGCGGCATCCGGTTACGATACCTTGTACAAGCAGTTCAACGTGATCATCGGCGAAATTAATGATTTGATCAAAGACTCCAAGTACAAAGGTACCAACTTCCTTGATGGCTCTACTGTTACTCTGGATGTGCTCTTTAACGAATCCGGTACTAACAAGCTTGCGCTGGAAGGTTTTGACGCACAAATCAGTGCGCTTCTGGATTCTGCGGTTAACTCCGGTGTGAATGCTGCCAACGGCGGCTTTAGTAATCTCCTTGCCGCGATCGATCTTGGCTCTGGTGCGCTGGTGTCCAGCTTTGTGGCCGGTTCTGCGGTTTCCGGGGTTGCTACAGGTGCGGCGGGTTTCTCGAACTCCTACAATCTCACCGCAGTCAGCAACGGTATTACTGCAGCGCTCTCGGTGCTGGAACAGCAGGCAACCAAGCTCTCCAGCAACCTGTCTATCGTGAATGCACGACTGGATTTCACAACCAGTATCGTGAATATCGAAAAGACGGGTGCCGACAACCTGACGCTGGCTGACCAGAACGAAGAAGGTGCCAACATGCTGATGCTGCAGACCCGTAGCCAGCTGGGTATTACTTCCCTGTCGCTCGCATCTCAGGCCGCTCAGGGTATCCTCCGTCTCTTCTAATCAAGGGTAAGGGAATAGTCTGATGACCACGCCGGCGCTTGAAAATCAGGCGCCGGCATTGAGCGTTAGGAGTTTATGATGATCAGAGAATTGAGCGTTAATGCCGGAGCGAGTCTGGCTGGCGCATCACAGGCTCAGTTTGCCAGCCCGGTGGTTGGCGGACGTTCATCGCCCTTGCAACTGGATGGCTTCAATCAGGAAGATGCCACTGCCCGTGATGCCGTGAAGGTCAGCTTGTCGCAAACTGCCGAGGTGTTCTCGGAAGAGGCCGGCAAGAAAAAAGAAGTGACCGAAGCGGCTGTCCAAGGCAGATCGGTCAAGGATCAGCTTGAGAAAGCTGATGCTTTCCTGGATGAAATGAGCGCGCAGCTTGCAGTGGCGAAAAATTACCCGCCATTTCCGCCTGGCAACGAGGAGCGGGTTCAGTACTTGAACAGTCTGGATGCGTTGAAGAAACAATTGCAATCCCTGGTGATTCCACAGGTGAGCACCGATTTTGAGCCCGTATTCTATCCGCGCGAAGATGTTTTTCCGCCGCTGGATGCCAAGGTGCCGAGTGACGCTGCCGTGCTTGCATTCGGCGATGCCGTGCTTGCTGTGAAGGACAACGTGGGTACGGCTCGCGCTGCCCTGGAGGCGCAGTTAGCCAAGGTGGCCGAGAAGGCCGGGTATTTCGCGTCCGTCAAAGAGGAAGCGGCGTCTGAAATCAGCCAGACCGTAGCTGGCCAGATTCAGGGCAAGGCGGCGCCCTTGACCACGGCTACGGACATCTACGCGCAGATTTAAAACGGCAGATGGCTCTGAAAATCAGTCTGAAGCCCGGTGAAAAAGTGTTTATCGGCGGAGCTGTCGTTCAGAACGGCGATAGTGCTACCGAGCTCACCGTGCTGAATGACGTTCCGCTGTTGCGCGGCAAGGATGTCATTACAGAAGAGCAGGCGGATACACGATGCAAGCAGTTCTATTTGTGCGTGCAACTGATGTATATGGACCGGATCAATCTAGCGGGCTATCAGCAAACCTATAGAGATCTTGTTCAGGAGCTGTTGACGGTTCTGCCACAGAGTGTGGACTTTATTGCTGAAATTAATAATGATCTGGCTTGCGGGCGTTATTATCAGGCAATGAAGACGGCTCGCAAACTAGTCGATTTTGAAGAGGAGTTGATCCAACATGCGTAATAGTCCTCTAAAAGCATACCAGGCAGTCGAGGGTGCAACGCTCACCGGACGCGATCTCGAAGCGAACCTGCTAATCAAATCTGCGGCACGTTTATCTTCTGTCCAATTGCAATGGGATTCCCCTGAGCGAAATGAGTTGCTTGATGAAAGCCTCCGCTACAATCAGCGCTTGTGGACTGTATTTCAGTCGGAAATGATGGATGAAGCCAATCCTCTTCCCCAGGATGTGAAGAAGAACATGCTGTCCCTCTCGTTGTTCGTAGACAAGCGCACGTTTGATACGATTAATGAACCTGCACCGGAAAAGCTGGACATCCTGATTGCGATCAATCGGAATATCGCGGCCGGGTTGCAGTCTGCACCCGCGCCAGAGGTGGCCGCTGCAGCCTGAATGTCGACGGCATCGCTGAATTAAGCATCGATGGACGTCTTATCCGCAGGGCAATCCCCGCTTGATGCGCTCGCTCAGGGCGGTTCTGGACAGCAGGCGCAGTTAGCCCAATATGCCATCCTGAAAGCTTCGCAGGATATGCGCAATAACAGGCTGGATGACGCAGTGGTGTCATTCAAGCGGGCTTTGGCATACGACCCCCAGAATGTGACGGCTCTCGCCTATATCGGTGACATATATCAATCCCAGGGCAAAACAGATGAAGCAGTCAAAGCCTATAAGGATTTGATCGGGATTGACCCTACCTCTGCCGAGTATCGAATTAAACTGGCGAATACCTATTTGCAAGGTAAGCGATATCAGGAATCGGAAGAGACATTCAAGATTGCGGCGAGGTTGGAGCCGAGGAATCCTGTTCCGGAATACACACTTGGTATTCAATATGCACAGACAGAGCGTCTGGCCGAAGCGGAAGCCCAGTTCCGTAAAGTCCAGAGAATGACGCCTTCTGACGGTAATGTTTACTACGCACTTGGGTCGCTCTACAACAAAATGGGCAGACACGCCGAGGCCCTGCAGGAATTAAAAACATCGATAAACTTGAAGTCCAATCTAAGCGCTGAGTACGAATTGGGTGTTGCCTATTCCAGACTGGGTCGGGATGATGAAGCTAATCGACAACTGAAGTTGCTGGTTGATGCAAAATCTGGTTTATCTATTGATTTGAGGTATGAAATTAATAGGCCCCGGATGATGTTTATGGATGATCCATCAGGGGTGCTCGGATTGGGGGCGAATACACCGGTGTGGATGCTCGATCCGGCAAGATTGACCAATCCCGGATCATCAGCAACCTTTTCCGTGAACATTCAGTTCAACACCCAGATGGACAGGCGATCAATAGAGACTTTAAGCAACTGGAGCATATCAAGAGCTAAAAGTACTGGCGGTGGCTACTATAACAACAACATATACGGCTCCCCTTCAGCTAAAGATGCGCAGGTTTCCAATATGCCGGTCCGGGTTTCCTATAACTCCTACACCATGCAGGCGACACTCTCCTTTTCGGTTAGTCAGAATCAAAACGGAGACGCCACCATTGATCCGAAGCACCTGGTATTCAAGTTCAGTGGGGTTGATTCTTCAGGGCGTCCAATGGAAAGCGCGTCTGACGAGATTGACGGGTACTCATCAGCCGAAAGCTTCTAAGATCATATGACGTTAAGGCAGGGCGGCGCAGAAAAACAGTTGTCCGTCCTTAACAATCTTAAAAAAGCGATTGATTTACATCAGTCCGGCGATTTACTCCAGGCGGAAAAAATATACAGAGGTGTTCTTGAAAAAGCGCCTGAGCAGCCTGATGCGTTACATTTGCTAGGGCTCATTCTTCACCAGCAGGGAAAACATGCTGGTGCCATCGATTTAATCACCAGAGCAATCAAGCTCAAGCCTACCGACCCTGTTTATTACAGTAATCTGGGCAGCGCTTTTCATGGATTGGGCAGGTTAAATGATGCGCTGGTCTGTTATCAAAAGTCTCTTTCGATTGAACCGAATTATGCTGAGACATATATCAATCTAGGTAACGTATTGAAGGAGGTTGACCAGGTAGAGAAGGCTGCATCCTGCTACCGGAAAGCGATTGCCCTGGATCCACAAAATCCCCAGTCCCACACTGCTTTGGGCAATATTCTTCAGATGTTAGGGCGTTGCGATGAGGCGATTGCCTGTCATAGACAAGCGCTTTCGTTGAAACCGGACTACGATCTGGCCTATAGCAATCTCTTGCTAGCAATGCGGTATATGGAGAATTCCGCTGAAGAGGACGTGTTCAAAGAGCACAGGGGCTTTTCTGAACGATTTGAGGCGCCTTTAATTCCACACTGGCAGCCTCATTTAAATCCAAGGGATCCGGATAAAAAAATTAAAGTAGGGTATGTCTCCGGCGATTTTCATAATCATTCGCTGTCATATTTTTTTGAACCGATTCTCGCCTGCCACGATAAATCTTCAGTAGAAATTTATTGCTACCATAACAATATCAAGCAGGATGAAAACACAAAAAAAATCGCTGATCTGGCGGATCACTGGTTGGTGTGTGACGGTATGGATGATGACGCGCTTGCGGAGCGTGTGCGATCTGATGGAATCGACATCCTGGTTGATCTTTCCGGTCACACCGGACTAAACCGTTTAAAGGTTTTTGCCAGGAAACCTGCGCCTGTACAGGCAACCTGGATGGGGTATCCGGGAACGACAGGTTTGATTGCGATGGACTATCGCATAACCGATGCTTTCCTTGATCCCCCGGGACTGACTGAGCATTACCATACCGAGCAGTTACTCAGGTTGCCTGATATCGGGGCAGCATACCGTCCGCAGCCGGGATGTCCTGAGGTTAATCCATTACCTGCACTGACCAACGGATTTATTACCTTTGCCTCTTTGAACAATTCTGCCAAATTAAACCCGGCGCTGATTCACGTATGGAGCAGTGTGCTTTCTGCTGTTCCTGGCTCTCGACTTGTGCTTGGCAACATGACCGACCAAGCTCTGCAGCAGGACGTTACGGGATTGTTTGCAAATTGTGGTATTCCATCCGAGCGTTTGGTGATGTTGCCACGAGTATCTCTAGAAGAGTATTTTTCTATTCATCATCAGATTGATATCGGCCTGGATACCTTTCCTTACAATGGTGGCACTACGACAATTCACGCGCTGTGGATGGGTGTCCCGGTCGTGACTTTGGCTGGAAGTACGGCGATATCACGCCAAGGCTTGTCCTTACTTTCCAGAGTGGGATTGGTTGATTTCATCGCGCAAGACCACGAACAGTATGTTTCCATAGCTGTGCAATTTGCAAATAACCCCATGGGATTGAATCGGGTTCGCCAGAACCTGCGTCAGAAAGTCAATGGCGGCAGCTATGCCCCTGAAATCATTACCCGTCACCTAGAGACCGCCTATCGCCAGATGTGGCGGAAGTGGTGTGCGTCCTGAGACGGGCTGCGATCCGGATATGGATAATTCCACGGAATATGAGTTGACCGGGCGGATGGATAGGGCGATCGCGCTGCATGCGCGGGGACTGTTTTCCGAAGCAATCCTGGAATACAAATCGATCATGTTGGCGCAACCCGGCCAAGCTGAAGCTGAACGGCTTCTTCAACTTGCACAAGCCAAACTGGAGGAGAAAAATAACACGCCGGAACAATTGCTTGTCGCGCCTGATGGTGCTGCAGCCTATTGCAGTTTCGGCAGTGTCTTGCTTGACATCGAAAAGCTCGAGATGTCGGAAAGGTGCTTCCTAAAAGCCCTCGAGCTGAATCCGTCCTGCTTCCCCGCATATCTTGGACTTGGCTGGATTTGCTATTTGCGGCTGGATATCGACAAAGCGGAAAAATGTTGGAAGCTCGCCTATCAGATTTCTCCAGAGCACTATGACGCATTAGTCAATATAGCGATGGTGCAGGTCGCGAGGGGGTTCCCCGATCAGGCACTGCCAGTCCTACGCGCGGTGCTGTCCAAAGAGCCGAGTAACGCTCAAGCGATCGAGCAGTTGATCAAGGCGAATGCGCTCACCTCTCAAAGCGCCAATCCATGTGACATTCTTTATGCGCATGGGCATATTGCGGCAGCGGAGCATCTGGCAAGACAGTCCTTGAAAAATCACTATTCGCTGGAAGATCACAACCGCTTGTTGATGTGTCTTCTGGCAAGCCCGCAGCACAGTGCCAAAGATTATTTCGATGAAACACGTTCATGGGCACTGAGCCATGGTGGAGAGAAAGCACTCAAGGCGCCGCATGATTTCAGCAATTCAAGACAGCCTGACAAGCGGCTGAAGATCGGAATTGTGGGAGACTATTTCGTCGGCGTCATTGGGTTTTATACGCTCGTGCCTTTTTTCAGATTGTATGATCGCGACCAACTGGAATTGTTTTGCTACAACTTCGGCCCGGGAAAAGAAATACTGGAACCGATCGTAGATCATTATCGCGACGTTGCCGGCCAGGAGCAGCAGCAGTTCTACGAAATAGTCAGGGACGACGAAATCGATATCATGCTGGATATCAACGGGCGTCTGCGAAGCCCGAATTTCTTTGCAGCCCTGATTCGCCAGCCTGCGCCGATCATCGTTAATTGGTTTAACTTGACCGCCACGGTTGGGCACAAGTCCTACAACTATTTAATTACTGATGACTACTCCTTGCAGCCCGGGGAAGAATCGCTTTACGTAGAGAAAGTATTCCGCATGCCGACGGGCACCATCTCTTCGTGGGACATGGGGCCGCCACCGGTTGTGCCGCGGCCGCCGAAGGAAAAAAACGGCTACGTGACTTTCGGTTCATTCGCCAATTTTTTCAAAGTGAACGCGCTGGTCATGTCATCGTGGGCTAACTTACTCGAGCGCGTTCCGGATGCCAGGCTCTACCTCAAAAGTCCTAATTTGTGCCTGCAGCAGGAGAGAACGAGGGTCGCAGATTATTTCCGCAGTCAAGGTATTTCGCCGGACAGACTGATCCTGGAGGGGGAGTCTCCCTACGAAATCATGAAAAAGCAATATGAACGGGTAGATATTGCAATCGATACCTTCCCTTACAGTAGCGGGTCGAGCACGATAAACGCACTTTGGCATGGTGTGCCGGTATTGGCGATCTCGGGCAACTCCTGGCGTGAGCGCAACTCGGCTTCCATTCTTGCCGGAGCCGGACTGACCAGCCTGATCGCCAGCGATGTTGCGGATTACTTATCTAAAGCAGAAGAGTTGGCCGGGATGGATGAAACCCTGGCGGATTATCGAGCCAATCTGGGGGAATATCTGTCGACCACGCCACAATGGCAGACAGGGGATTTTGCAAGAAATTTTGAAGCCAGGCTGCGCATGATCTGGCATAACTGGATCGAGAGTGCGGGTGAGGAGGGGGCATGGATGCACTAGTAGAAACCTATCGCCGCGATGGATTCTGTGTGGTCGGCGATATTCTATCCAAGGACAGAATCTTGGAATTTCACGACGAAATTTCCCAAGTGCTCATGTCGCAGCTGGATTTTCTAGGAATCGAAACTGCTGATTCGGCTAATTCTCCTTTCGCCCTGATGAAGAAGCTATTTCAATCTGATCGCAGCCGTTACCTCGCTGCATTGCGGCTGATATCCCGGCTTTACAGCCTGCAAATGCTCCTGCTGGACGAAAACGTCTTGCGTCTGGTGCGCCGGTTGGGTTTGAGCTTGCCGGTCATGCAGGCGAGACCCGTTTTTCACGTCATGTCTGAAGATCTGCGTTTCGAGCAAGGTTATTTCGGTTTTGGCGTACATCAGGATTGGCCGGCGCTGCAAGGCAGCCTGGACATGGTCACGGTCTGGGTTCCGTTGGTTGATGTGGATAAAGATCTGTTTCCGTTGGAAGTCATTCCCGGAAGCCATATGCACGGCCTGCTTCCGGGGCAGATTACGCAACATATTCTTGAAGTCGACCCGGGATGCTATGCAGACGCCGATTTTGTTCCCGTGGAAGCAAAACTTGGGGATGTCGTGATCATGTCTGCATTTGCGCTGCATCGAAGCGGTACTGAAGGCCGTCTCAATGATGTGAGACTCGCTGCAAGCTGCCGATATGAAAACGCGATGGAGTCCTGCTTTGTCGGGCACGGCTTTCCTTTTTGCCAGCAGACTGTCGTCAAGCGTGAATTGCTCTTTGAAAATTTCCCTTCAAAACAGCAGATCGCAGCTGCCTGTGCGTTGAACCAAGATCACTGATCATATGGCGTGGAAGTCGCACGGAAGGATTTTTTCGACGGAGGCGCATGCTCCTTGGGTGCATTCTCATGCTCAGGTGCCGACACCATTTGTCATGGCGGACAGATTGCGCGTGTTTTATGCGGGACGTAACAGCGCAGGGAAAAGTTTTATCACCTACGTTGATTTCGCGAAAAATGATCTGACAAAAGTGCTGTATGCGAGTGAAGCTCCTGTTTCGGACCTTGGCAAAGTGGGAACGTTTGATGACGAAGGCATGATGCCGAGCGCGCTGATTTCGTTCAAAGACAAAGTCTGTTTTTACTATAGCGGATGGAACCGGAGACTGACTTGCCCATACCATAACGCAACAGGGTTGCTGTTCAGTGACGATGGCGGTGAAACATTCTATCGTCCGTTTGAAGGGCCTGTGCTGGATAGAATCCCCCATGAACCTTATCTCGCGGTGACCCCCACGGTTCTGGTCGAGGACGGTGTCTTGAAGATGTGGTACGTTTCCGGCACATCCTGGGAACGTGTTGGGGAAAGCTATGAACCCGTCTATGTCATCAAGCATGCCTACTCTTCCGATGGAATATCCTGGAGCCGGCCCGGAGATGTGTGCTTGCCGCAGAGATTCCCCTTTGAGGCTTTTTCACGGCCTTGCGTCATCCGTCATGACGGTATTTACCGCATGTGGTATTGCTTCAGGGATAGTCATGATTATCGTGGCGGGGTCGGCAGTTACCGGATCGGATACGCTGAATCGCCGGATGGGGTGAACTGGTTGCGCAGGGATGCTTCGCCGGAAACGAATATTCCGCGCGGGGATTGGGATATGCAGATGCAATGCTACCCTTATATATTCGAACTGGATGGCACCAGGTTCATGCTATATAACGGTAACGGTTTTGGCAGGAGCGGTTTTGGATTGGCGGAATGGATCAATGAATCAACTTAGGCGCGACACTTAATCATGAATCAATCTTCTACCAATTTTGCGCTAGAAACGACCGCGACTGATGACCAGTTATCCAGTCGGGAGAAACTGAAGCAACTGTTTCAGCAATCGCCGTTACCGACAGAGGATCTGTTGTTCAACCTTGGCTTGTATACACGGTCATCTCTGTTGGTTAAGTACCTTGTTCTTTATGATCTTTACCTGAAATTTCTGCCTCTTCCGGGGGTTGTCATGGAATTCGGCACCTGGTGGGGACAAAATCTGGTGCTGATGGAAAATTTGCGGGCGATACTTGAGCCCTTCAACAAGCAAAGACGAATCATAGGATTTGACACATTTGATGGCTATACCGGCCATGCTGTTGGAGACAAGGACGGAGATGGTCAATTCTGGACGCAATCCAGCTATGCAACCGGCGTCAATTACAAGGCGTATCTTGAAGAGTTGCTGCGAACCCATGAGGGCATGAACGTGATGGGGCATGTGGCCGGTTGTCATGCGCTGATCGAGGGCGACGTGAAAAAAACTGTGCCGGAATTTTTTAATAAAAATCCGGAAACGATCGTGGCGTTTGCTTACTTTGACATCGGCCTCTACGAACCTACGTTGGCAGCATTAAAGGCCATTAAGCCACATCTGATTTCAGGCAGCATGATCCTTTTTGACGAACTGACCTGGCCTGAGTCGCCTGGTGAGGCCATTGCGCTGAAGGAGGTTTTCAGGCCGGCTGAATATACGTTGGAGAAAGTGCCGCTCTATCCATCGAAGGTGCTCATGAGGCTTAGGTGAAGATCATGGAACTGGATGAATTTTCAAGAATAATGAAAGAGCGCGGCTGGGTGGTACTCAAGGCGCTCGTCCCGGGGAACTTGGTGGCAAGGATGGCTGCTGACATTCAGACTTCCTACGAAAGATGCCGGGCGATCCAGGAAAAAAACGGCATTCATGAGATAACCGAGTACACCGTGCATCACTTGCTGGGGCAAGAGGCCAGTTTTCTCGAGTATCTCCAGGGCCATTATGTTGATGCGTATTTGGGGCGGCATTTTAACGGGCCATTTATCCTGAACTCGTTCGGAGGGGCGATCAACACCAGGGATTCGCGCAACTATGCGCATCGCATCCACCGCGATGTCAGGTCTTATACCAGAGACTACCCTTTGATCGTCAATACGCTGGTCATGCTGGATGATTTCACCGTGGCCAATGGAGCGACGTACGTCCTCAGCGGGTCACATCACATGGAAGAAAAGCCGGACGAAGATTATTTCTACAAGTACGCTGAGCAGGTGCTTGGTCCGGCTGGCAGCGTTCTGATTTTTGATTCAAATGTTTGGCATGCTGCTGCCGACAACATCACAGACTCGGCGCGACGCTCTGTGACACCGATGTACAG
>Ga0172373_10005258_pt1 | contig 17830 bp, 11 predicted proteins | sample Lak10m_2_FD_114546 | JGI IMG/M metagenome (GOLD analysis project Ga0172373, IMG submission 114546) | Freshwater microbial communities from Kabuno Bay, South-Kivu, Congo - kab_092012_10m | ecosystem: Environmental > Aquatic > Freshwater > Lake | place: Democratic Republic of the Congo...
CCTTCTTGTGGTGGTTCTGGCAATGCCGGAAGTGGTGGGTCTGGTGGATGTTCAGCCGGATGGGGCGCCGATCATAGCAATGGTGGTGGTGGTGGTGGTTGTGGCAATAATAACGGCGTTGGTGGTGGCGGAGGATTTCCTGGAGGCGGTGGTGGTGGAGGAGAGGATAACGGTAATATCGGTAGAGGCGGAAAGGTAGTCATATACTATACAACTGGATTAATGGCAGCCGGTGGTGGAGACATTTCATACGGTGGTGGCTACACATATCATACATTTACCGGTAGCGGTACATTCACAGTTTATTAAGGAAAAATATGAAAAAAGACAAGCACAAATTAAAACTAATCATCGTAACAATCGTAGCTGTATCTTTACTTGCAACTGCGACGGTAGCTATTTTATCGACATTCAATAAATCAGCCACCCCTGACACTACTCAAGATTCAGATATAAAAGCTTCGGCCGATGCTAAAAAAATTGAAGCCATTAAGAATCTAAACTCCAATCCACAAAAAGCTCGTGAACTTTTGCTTGAGGCAAAGCTGAAATACGAACAACTTGGTGATAAGAATGCTCTAGTCGATATCGAGTCTCAGCTATTCTATCTTGATAAAACCCAAAATTAGCTTGTTCTAATACGACGATAGGCAAACTTTACTGAAGGTCGCCAACTGGTCGTGCTGTCGCTATCAAATTGATATACCTCACCGTTTTTAATCTCGCTAATTAACACAAGAGCTGGATTGTATGGAACCAGAGTGCGGTAAAATATCAGATCACTATCGTTAACATGTTTTCGACCAGGAAAAACCGCCCGAAACTTATTCAGCGCCACGTCTTCAAAATAGCGTGGTTGACCTTTTGGCGGTATATAAACGTCAGCAGTGAGTCCCATCTTGGAAACAATCTTTTTGATATCACTGAGTAATAGTTTTGATTTTCCATGAATATAAACATAAAGCTGTTTTTTGTTAGTCAAAAAAAGCGCCGCTTCAGAGGTATGACCAACAGGTAAGCGGTCTGAGATGACATTTGAGATAGTAATATCGACACCAAAATTGCTTTGGATTTCTTTTTCCAAAGCTAATTCGTTATACGTTTTATCTGGCATATCTATATTGTATCACCCCGTTCAAGCATAAACTCGACTAGCCACCCGTAATCAACTACAATATAGTAAATGGATTTTTTGCAAAGATACCAGAAGTTAAACGATGCCCAGAAAGAAGCCGTCGACACTATCGAGGGCCCCTTAATGGTTATTGCTGGTCCTGGAACCGGAAAAACCGAGTTACTCAGTGTCAGGGTAGCTAATATATTGCAAAAAACCGACACTTTGGCCGAAAGCATCTTGTGTTTAACATTCACCGAGAGCGGCGCTCAGGCTATGCGCAATCGTTTAACTGAAATAATTGGAAAAGATGCTTATAAAATTTCGGTTCATACTTTTCATAGCTTTGGTAGCGAAATAATTAATCAAAATAGTGAGTTTTTTTATAAAAGTTCCAACTTCAGACCGGCTGACGAACTCAGCAGTTATGAAATAATCAAGGCTATATTTGACGAGTTACCTCATTTAAATCCATTAGCGCAAAAGCAAAATGGCGAGTATATATATCTAAAAGACAGCCAAAAATCAATTTCCGAACTCAAAAAAAGCGGTCTAACAAGTGGTGAACTTTTATCTATTCTCGAAGAAAACGACTTAGCTATCGAAAGAATCGAGCAAACTCTTGAACCGATCCTGGCCGAACGAATCAATAAACAGACTGCCACAAAATTGTCGCAAATTATTAGTGATATTCGTAAAATTGACGATAAACCAAAAGTGTCGGCGGTTTTACCATTGTCACAAGTGATAGCTGATTCGCTTTTGATGGCCATAAGTAACGCTGAAGCCGAAAATTCCACCAAACCAATCACAGCCTGGAAGAACGCCTGGTCAAAAAAAGACGAGACTGGCAAATCGATTCTTAAATCACGCGAACGTCAGGTTAAACTACGGGCCATGAGCTATATTTACGACCAATATTTATGTCGCATGCATGAAGCCTCGCTGTTTGATTTTGACGATATGATTCTTCAGGTAGTTCATGCTGTCGAAACTAATGATGAACTACGCTTTAATCTTCAAGAAAAATATCTCTACATTATGGTTGATGAGTTTCAAGATACCAATATGGCGCAAATGCGTATACTAAAAAGTTTAACCACTAGCGAAGTTCAGGGCGACACGCCAAATATCATGGCAGTTGGCGATGACGATCAGGCTATATATAGTTTTCAGGGCGCAGATGTTAGCAATATCTTAGATTTCAAACGCAACTACCCAAAGGCAAAAATTGTCACCTTAACACAAAATTATCGGTCGCATTCTGATATTTTAAGCGGCTCACGCCATATTATTACTCAGGGGCAAAACCGTCTAGAGAATATCTTAGAGAACATCGATAAACAGTTGATTGCTAACAGCACGGCCGATGGTCACGCGTTGATCTTTGAAGCCAATTCCATTAACGATGAGAGAGTTTGGTTAGTTGATAGTATCAAAAAACAATTATCTAGTAATACTCAACCAAACAGTATTACGGTTCTAACTAGACGACATCACGAGATTGAAAAGTTATTACCGTATTTTGCGAGCTCCAACATCGCCGTCAATTATGAAAGACGCGACAACGTTTTAGAGTTTGATGTGATTAAACAAATCGTAGATTTATCAAGATTGATTATAAATCTAGCCGATGGCAAACATGACAATGTCAACGGTGAATTGCCAAAATTATTGGCGCACGAAATGTGGCAAATCAACCCACAAACTATTTGGAAGCTAAGCCTTGACGCCTACAAAAACCGTCTACACTGGCTCGAAGTAATGGAACAAGACGCAGAACTTGTAAAAATTCAAAAATGGCTGGTTATAGTTGCTCAAAAATCTATTCACACTCCATTAGAACAAATACTAGATATTATTGTTGGCGTGTCCAGCCTATCATTCGACGATAACGAATTTTGTAGTCCCATTTATGGCTATTACTTCTCTGAAAAATCCATGAAAAGTGCGCCAGACAAATATCTTGCATACCTTGAAGCTTTACGCAAAATTCGATCTCAACTGCGCGAATACCGACCAGATCAAGAGCACACCTTAAAAAACTTTATCAGTTATGTCGATCTTTGCAACACAACCAAAACTGTTATTAGTTCCACCAGAAACGCCTCGCAAAATCAAAATGCCATCAACATCATGACAGCCCACAAATCCAAAGGTTTAGAATTTGACACGGTTTATATATTTAACGCCGTTGACTCTAACTGGGGCGAAAAAGCCAAGAAACATAGTCGCCTGATAAGTTATCCGGAAAATCTACAAATAACACCGGCTGGCGAAAGTGAAGATGAACGTTTGCGTTTATTTTATGTTGCTACTACCCGCGCTAAAAAACATCTGTATATAAGTTATAGCTTGCAAGACGATAACTCTAGTAGCACATATCGCGCAGCTTTTATTTTTGATAACAAATGGAAAATCAATCAAATAGCTAGTACCAACGATGTTAATAAGCTAATTACGGCCGAAGAAATTGCTTGGTATAACCGACTAATACCAACCGATAACTCAAATCTGTCTGATTTGTTAAAACCAACTCTTGAGAACTACAAACTTAGCGTTACTCATTTACATAATTTCCTTGACATCTCAAAAGGCGGACCAACCAGCTTTTTATTGCAAAACTTACTGCGTTTTCCAAAGTCAAAAAGTCCAAACGCCGCCTTTGGAACGGCTATTCACGAAACACTCAAACACGCCCATGATCATTATTTAGCTACTGACAAACAACCAGCTACCGAAGATGTGATGTCGTATTTTGAGAAAGTCTTGAAGGGCGAAAATCTTGAAATCAATGATTTTAATTTATATCTGCAAAAGGGAAATGATATACTGCAAAAGTTCATTGAGCAAAAAACGGATTTGTTTTCAAAAAATCAAAGGCCTGAACTTGATTTTTCGAAACAGGGCGCGCTTGTTGGCAACGCTCATCTAACCGGCAAACTTGACTTAGTTAACATTGATAAACCAAGTCAAACCATGACAGTTATCGATTACAAGACCGGAAAGCCAATGCCAAATTGGACTGGTAAAACTGACTACGATAAGATTAGGCTTCACAAATACCATCAACAACTAATGTTTTATGGCTTAATGATAAAAAAATCAAAAGATTATCATAATTATCACGTTGAAACTAGCCAAGTCCAGTTTGTAGAGCCAAATAAAAATGGCGATTTATTGTCACTAACTGGCAATTATTCAAGTGATGATCTAAAGCGATTTGAGCAATTAATAATTGCCATTTGGGACCACATTATCAATTTGAACCTACCCGATACCTCAGCTTACGGTCAGAAACTCGATGGGATAATCGCTTTTGAAAACGACCTTATTGGTGGTATTATTTGATTTAATTAACAAAAGGTGTTATAATATATAGATGTATAACCTCTGGGACAATCTGCCAAAGCCATTTTTTATCCTTGCTCCCATGGAAGGTGTGACTGATGTAGTTTTTAGACACGTCGTGGCAAGTGCTGCTAGACCAGATTTATTTTTTACAGAATTCGTCAACGCTTCAAGCTATTGTAGCGAAAAGGGAATTCATAGTACTCGTGGTCGTCTGACTTTTACACCAGACGAACAGCCAATTATTGCTCAGATTTGGGGCAAAAAGCCAGACGAGTTTGCCACAATGAGCCTTGGCTTAATGCGCCTAGGCTACCAAGGCATTGATATCAATATGGGCTGTCCTGATAAAAATGTCGTAAGAACCGGTGGTGGCAGTGCATTAATTAAAAATCCTGAGCTAGCTGCCGAGTTAATCGCAGCCGCCAAGACCGCCGGCTTGCCGGTCAGCGTTAAAACCAGGCTAGGCGACAGAAAGATTGACGAATGGCAAGCTTGGTTAACGCATATTTTACAACAAGATATCAGTAATCTAACCGTTCACCTAAGAACCAGAAAAGAAATGAGTAAGGTGCCGGCGCATTTTGAACTAATTGACGATATTGTGGACTTACGCAACAAAATTGCACCACAGACTTTAATTACAATCAATGGCGACATCAAAGACCGCAAACATGGCGAAGAGCTAGCTAAAAAACACGGTATTGATGGCATTATGATTGGGCGAGGGGTATTTATGAATCCTTTTGCTTTTGATAGTAACCCCATTAAGCACACAAAACAAGAGTTAATAGCTCTACTTAACCTTCATCTCGATATTCATGACCAATATTCTGAACAACTAGAACCGCGAAAATATGATCCCTTGAAGCGTTTTTTCAAGATATATATTCGAGACTTTCCTGGCGCATCGGAACTACGCGATCGATTAATGCACACTACAAACACGCGCGAAGCTCGCAACATCATTAATTCTCAAGTATAAGAATATGCCTAGACGAAATAATCCTAAGCCACAAAGTCAAAGAACCACGCAAAAGCATTTTAATTGCCTAAACAAACGATCGTACCTAAGCTCAAAAGAAGCACAATCAATCGCCGAATACCAAATGCTAATTAAACCATTCTTAGAGTTAAAAGTTTATCATTGTGATATTTGTTTTAAGTGGCACCTAACCAGAATAGACAAAGATTAGAATTGATATTGACGACCATTGCCACTATTGTACAAATAGTTAATTTCTGAAGACGTAAGAGCTTTATTCCAATAAGACACTTCGTCAATCACACCATTAAAAACGCGAGACGGCGTTGAGCCAGAAAGTCCTCTTGCGCCAATCACCATATTAACGGGAGTCAAAGCGATATTACCGGATAACGGCACGATCTTCTCTGGAACGCCATTAACATAAAGTTTTTGATAACTTCCGTCGTACGTCATTACGACATGATACCAGTTGCCAGGGACTGGTTCGCTAGTGCCATTAATCCATTTCTCATTACCATTACCGCCAATCACTACAAACCCACCCCAGCTATCAACCGTAGAACTAGTGTCTCCAAGATGTGTCAGCAAGAACGATTCATCATTACCACCGCCACCATTCTTTGAAACGATACCTCTATCAGTATAAGCATGAACATAGCTGGCTGGTTTCACCCAGGCGCTAATTGTAAGCTTGTTGGTAAAGGTTACACCCGAAGAAGAGCTGACTTCAGTATAACTAGTTGAGCCATTATATGATGCGCCGTTATTTATCTTTCCAGCCACATAGTTAACATTCGAATTTGTAGCTGAATAACCACCGACGCTATCGGCTGGGTTTCCAGACGATTCGTCTAACTTCCAATAGGATACTAAATTATTGTTTAAGCTTTGACCACTCGCCACTGTATTAAAAATCGTAAATAAACCGCCACTTGTAAAAGTATGAATGGTATTGCCACCAGAAGTCGTAATCGTTCCACCTGTGGCATTAAGTGATCCGGTAGGATAGGAAATAATTACAACCCCGTTGCCACCATTGCCACCGACGTACGAACCAGCACCACCGCCACCGCCACCGCCACCAAGACCATTAGTTCCTGCATAGCCATTACCGCCGGCTGTGTCCTTATTGCCATTACCACCGCCGCCAGATCCGCCAGTACCAACGGTATTAGTGCTATGCGAACAACCACCACCGCCGCCGCCATAATATGTGCTTGCGCCAGATATTGAATAGGCAACGCCATTACCGCCATTACCGCCATTATTACCAGAGGCGTTAGCGCCAACCGCGCCGGCACCACCGCCACCGGCACCGCCCCATCCAAAGTTTCCACCTGTGCCACCGTTATTACCCTGTCCGGTAGGGCTTGCGTAGCCTGGGGTACCAACTGAACCTGCATCTGATGGACTTCCTCCACCTCCTGAACCGCCATTTCTACCAGGGAATCCATTACATGTACTCGGACAAGCACGACTTCCACCGCCGCCACCACCATAAGCAACTAAATTGTCGAATACCGAATTGCCGCCACTGATACCGCCACGACCGGTATTATATGAATCACCGGCGCCACCGGCGCCAACATCAACATAATATGTATTAGCCGAGACAGGATAGGCTGAATTATAAATCACGCCACCGCCCGCGCCACCGCCGCCAAACCCGCCACCGCCACCACCGCCGCCGACAACCAAAACACTGACAGTATTAGTTGTGCCAATGACAAATCTACCACTCTTTGTGAAGGTATGAATTGTATTACCGCCATTTGTCGTCACGGTTCCACCAGTTGCGGTAATTGAGCCGGTAGGATAGGAAATAACGACCACGCCAGAACCACCTGGGTAGCCAGATGTCGACTGAATTCCGCCACCACCAGCCCCAACTCCATTTGCGCCAGCCGTATTAACGGCCGTACCGCCGGCCGAACCGGCGCTACCATTGGTTGTATTGCCACGCGCTGCACCGCCACCGCCATAATAAACTGACGAACCGCTAATTGAGTAAGCTACGCCGTTACCGGCGTTACCACCGACGTTAGAAGCAGCGCTACCACCGGCTGAACCGGCACCACCACCGGCGCCACCAGCACCATAGGTTGATTGTCCCGAACCGCCAGCATTACCTTGTCCTGAAGTTCCAGCACCACCGGCGCCAGAATACAAAGCTCCGCCACCGCCAGAACCGCCGTATTGACCATTTCTAGAGTTACATGCATTATTGCCACCACCGCCACCACCGCCACCACCGCCAATGGCATAAAGTGTTCCAAAAACGCTATTTCCACCATCACCACCACAATCACCAGTATCGCCAACTTGACTACCGGCGCCACCGCCAGAGCCAACAATAATATCGTAAGAGCCATTTGAAACCATCTGATAATCGGTATACGCGACACCGCCGCCACCGCCGCCACCACTGTGATATCCAGTGTTACCGCCACCGCCAGAACCGCCACCGCCACCAACTACTAAAGCTTTGACGTAACCAGTACCAACCGTAAACGTACCACTACTCGTAAATCTATGAATCGTATAACCGCCAGAAGTTGTAATAGTACCGCCAGTCGCCGTCATCGAACCGGTAGGGTAGGAAATAATAACTACGCCTGAACCACCGTTGCCACCAATACATCCGCCGCCACCACCAGCACCGCCGCCGCCGCCAGTATTAGATGTACCGTTGTAACCATTGCGTCCAGCATAACAAGCATTCGGCCAATCGCCAAGACCACCAGCACCGCCACCGCCGGCGCCACCGGCGCCAGATGAACCAACGTGGGCAGCACCGCCACCACCACCGCCGTAGTATGTTGCTGTACCAGTAATTGCAAACGACAATCCATCGCCACCTTTGCCAGGGACTGAAGAGCTAACCGTATTTTGTCCAGATGTACCAGCTCCGCCGCCGCCGCCGCCAGCCCTCAACGAGCCGTCTTGTCCATTACCATTACCACCGGCTTTGCCTTGAGTAGAATAATTTGACACACCACCATTACCAGTATATGCACCACCACCACCAGAAGCACCGGAAATTCCATCACCAGCTGAGCTTTTACCGCCGCCGCCGCCGTAGGCGTAAACAGATTCAAAAGTAGATGCGTTACCTGATCCGCCTGATCCGCCATCAATGGTAGCACCGGTGCCACCATCACCTACATTAATTGAGTACGATGTCGAGGTTACCTTATAGGAGTCGTAATAGATCACACCGCCGGCACCACCGCCAGCACCAGCATTAAAACCACCACCGCCACCGCCACCAACAACTAACAATTTAACCGATTTGGTAACCGGCGAAACCGCAAATACGCCATTGGTTGTGAAGGTGTGGACCGTGTTTTTGCCAACTTGGGTTATTGTGCCGCCAGTTGCCACTAATGATCCGGTAGGATAGGAAATAATTACTATTCCGCTTCCACCATCACCACCAGCACCAGTATAACCACCACCACCGCCACCACCACCAGTGTTTGCAACGCCGTTACCGCCAGCCGAGCCAACAACCGATTGACCATCACCACCGCCAAACCTACCACCCTTACCAGTAACGTATGTACCATCGGTATATGTTCCGCCACCACCACCGGCACCATAGTAAACCAACGTGCCACTAATCGAATTTTGCGCACCGTCTCCACCGCTTCCAGCATTTGGCGCCACGGCCGTCCCACCAACGCCACCGGCGCCACCGCCACCACCATGCAAATGAGGCGCTGTGCCTATTCGCCCTTGGCCACCGTTATTACCTTGACCTGCAACACCTGATCCTCCAGCCGCCGCCGAACCAGTATTGCCCATACTTGAGCCACCGCCAGATCCACCATTAGCGCCAGAGTAAGATTGATAATTATAGCCCCTTGCTCCGCCACCGCCACCGCCAATAGCCACAATAGAAGAGGTTATATCTGGATTGTCGTTCATATTGCGTCCATAAACTTCAACCCTTGCCGAACGATTCATACCAGCCGTTCCGCAACAGCTATACCAATCGCCAGCACTATATAAATAACCGGCATGTCTAACACCAATACCACCTCCGACGTCATCCGAACCAAAGTCTCCAGCTCCATTCTCGTTAAACCGATAGCCCCATCTGGCGCCACCATTAGCTGAACCGCCAAGATCACCTAATTTAGTACCTAAAGCCGATGGGCCATAATTACTAGTTGATTGAACAGCTTGTGAACTAAAATTACTACTCCAATAGCTCGATTGATTGTGGTTTCCAAAATACTTGAATTGATTAAATCCGGTCAGAGCCGTAATGTTAGACCAGATATTGTTATTTAGCCACCTTTCATTATTAACATCCGGCCAACGTGCCATAATATCCGTAAGGTTCATTTCGTTAAACGACCTAAATTTTGCATCACCATCATTGGTTGATAAGTCGCTGGTGTTAAGAGTGTTGTTTGTAGTCCAATAACTGGCATTATAGTTAAATGTTGTGCCACGTGTCGCTTTCATGAGCATTGTCCAGCCACCACCGTTATATGTCATATCACAGTAAGCCTGAAATGCCGAGTTACCACCGCTACCATCTGGATCAATCCAGTAAACTCCATCGGTGTTAATTCCATCTAATTTTAATGATTGGCAACTTTTTCCAGCCGACAGTGCTGATGACCCATATGGAACTATTGAATTTGCAATTAATGAAGAGTTTTTGCCATTCTGTCCAGGCATACCAGTGTCAGAGTACTTGCCACCGGCGCCACCGGCGCCAATAACCACATTGTAAGATTGTGACGAAAGCGCAAAAGATGAATTAGAAACAACACCGCCACCACCGCCGCCACCGCCAAAGGATCCGCCACCACCACCGCCAGCAACGACCAAAACGCTGACAGTTGGCATATTCACTTTTTCGCTTGAACTTTGGGTATAACTTCGCCAAGTTGAATGGTTTGAAGTCCTTAACAGATTGACCGTTCCAACCGAATTGACCGAGCTTGCTATACCATTGGTGTCAACATCGGGCATACTGATCGAAAAAGAGGACGATATGTTATCGCCATAAGTCACATAACAGCGAGAATCAGTCGTACCAGCTGGACAAGTAAAACCCGATAACTGAATACCCGAACAATCGGTATTAGGTTTTAGTGGGTTAGTCGATGACCAAAGCGGCACGCCATTATTAGCATCAAGACAAGCTTTAGCGTAAGCTAGACCAGCATCAGATGCGCTTTGAGAAAGTTGATTATAATACTGTGTTTTTAATGAAGTTCGAACCGCCGCCGTCGCTGTTACGGCCACCAAAAGCACGGTCAACATAATAACAGAAGCAATCAAAACAGTCGGTAAAGCAAATCCACGCTTTTTGCTACAAATCATACGGTTATTATAGCATAAGTATCATTCAAGATATTAGTAGTATTTCGCCACCAATAGCTTTTCTAAAATAGCCGTCATGACTAACGTAAATAATTGCGCCAGTATACTTTGCTAAAGCTGTCTCCAGTTCCTCAATACTTGGCAAATCAAGGTGATTGGTTGGTTCATCTAATATCAAAAGTTGCGGATTATTGGCAAGCATTGAGATAATCTGAAAACGAGCTTTCTGTCCACCACTTAGTTTAGCAATTGGCGTTCGGTGGTCGTTCTCATCAAACAGGTAATCGCTCATTAGACTGCGAATTTTAGTAGTTGAAATTGGTAGTTTGTTATCAAGATACATTCGTTCAATCGCATCTTCAAGTGGTAAATCAAAATACTTTTTTGAAACCTCTTGTTCATAAACACCAACTCGAACATTTTTATCTAAGCTAATTTCACCGGCAAAAAGGTGAGGTGATTGATCGCCAAGCAATGCTTTAATCAATGTCGTCTTACCACAACCGTTTCGACCACGTAACTCCAAAGCTTCACCCTCGCGCAAATCGATATTGACTTTGTTAAATAACGGCTTTTCATAACCAATCGAAGCATCACGCGCCGTTACTAAAACGTGCTTGCTGCGCGACTCTTCATTTTTCAAATTCATCCTAATGTTTTTGGCTTTGAACTTATCATATTGCTCTTTAACCTTATAATTTAGCTGAGCCGCCGATTCTTTATCAATCCAAAAAGTTGGTTTTTCTTTTTCTTGTAGTTCTTGCAACTCAGCTCGAGATTTTTCTTCGAGTCGTTTGAACTTCTGAATTGTGCTTGGATTACGGGATTTTTCTTTCAGTCGCTGATAATCTAAAACCTTTTGTTTAAGGTTAACGATTCTTTTTTCAACCATTTCAAAATCGTTCATTTGCGTACCGGTTGTAACGGCATTTTGTTTAAGATAGGCATCATAGTTGCCTTTATAACTCAAGCTCTCTCCGTCCTTAAGTTCAATAATTCTATCCACCTGACTCAAGACGTCTCGATCGTGCGTGATTACCAACATCGCTTCGCGCGCTGATTTCATCCAATCGATATATTGCTCTTTGGCGACATAATCCATGTGATTGGTTGGTTCGTCAACCAGCGCGAGATGGGCATCACTATGCATTATTTTAACAACCTCAACCAGACGTTTTTGACCACCAGATAGACTAGAAAAGTGCCGATGCGCAACTCCGGGCAACTGAAAATTATCAAGCTCGCGTTCGATTTTTTCTTCGATTTGATAAAAACCTTTATCATCAAACCGCGTTAAACTATCGGCATATTCGGTGATCATTTTTATGTTATCACCCATAATATCGGGGTAGGTCTCGATAATTCTACTTAGATGAGTATATTCCGGCAAACCCGCCAAGACATACTGTAGGACCGTCAAATCACCAACATCGTGATGTTCCTGGGCGGTCGATACCACCACCACGCCTCGTTTGTATATCACACTACCTGAATAATCGTTGTCATTACCTGATAAGATGCCAAAAAGCGTCGATTTACCAATACCATTACGACCAATTACGCCAACTTTTTCGCCCTCATTAATAGAAAACTTGATGTTTTTCATCAAAGTTTTAGCACCGAAGCTTTTTTCGGTAATCAAAATATCAGCGATCATTCCAACAGCATAGCATAACAGAGGTGGAAATTACAGGTCTACTTTCGAACTATCAATAATATGTAGCCACCTGAGATTATTCGTAGCGAAAGAAAGAATAAGTTATGATGTATAGTAATTTATATGAAACGATACGAACAAAATGGCACGATTTATTATGTTTATAATGATAGATCAAACCTACCGACTATTGTTATGATTCACGGTTTTCGTGGTACGCATCACGGTATGGATTTAATTGCTCAAGCTCTAGATGATTATCGGGTTATTGTTCCTGATTTGCCTGGTTTTGGCGAATCAAAACCGTTAGATAATAGCCATTCCATAGACAATTATTCGGCTTGGCTCAACGAGTTCATAAAATACCTCGGTCTAAAACAACCACCGATATTACTTGGTCATTCTTTTGGTAGCATTATCGTTAGCCATTTTGTCGCAAACAACCCAAGCTCCGTAACAAAACTAATACTAATAAATCCGATTGGATCGCCAGCTCTTAAAGGGCCAAAAGCTATTATGACACGCCTTGCTTTAGTATATTATTGGCTAGGCCGCATCCTGCCAGATCCAATCGCTACAAAATTATTGTCAGCTAAACCAATCGTTATGGTTATGAGTGTTACTATGGCAAAAACTAAAGACCGTAGCTTGCGTAAATTTATTCACTCCGAACACCTCAAACATTTTAGCTCATTTAACAACCGTCGGGTTGTGTCAGAGGCTTTTAAAGCATCGGTTCAAAACACCGTCCGCGATTTTGCCGACAAAATAGCGGTTCCGACTCTTATCATAGCCGGCAGTCAAGATGACATCACGCCAATCATCAAACAACACGAACTCGCCAAATTAATTCAAAAAACCAGCCTTAAAGTTGTTGACGGCGTTGGCCATTTGACTCATTACGAAAAACCAGAGAGTATCGCTAGCGAAGTCAAAGGTTTTACTCGTTAGCCTTAATCAAATCGGTGTATATTTCCTCAAAGCGCTTGATTGTCGTCTCAAGATCGTGCGATTTGGCAATTTTCAAACTTTCTTCACTCATTTTTTGGCGTAATTTAGCATCAGATAAGATAGTGACGATTCCATCAGCCATTTGCTTGTAATCATCTTGTCGACACAAGTAACCGTTGCGTTTGTCTTGACACAACTCACAAAGCGCACCGGCATCAACCGCAACGATTGGCTGACCACTAGCCATAGCCTCAAGCGTAGCAATACTTTGTAGTTCAGCAGGTGACGGCATACAATAAACCGTTCCAACCTTATGAAGCTCAACAAGATCCTCATCACTAACTCGACCAGTGAAGGTAATATCATCGGATATACCCATATCGTAAGATAATAGGCGTAGATTTTCGTAATCGGTACCAAAACCAACCACCAGTAAGTGTGACTTTATTTTTTTGTCATGCAGAACTCTTGCAAAAGCCTTGAGTAGTACCCATAAATGCTTTTCGGCATCAAGCCGGCCGATATATGTAACAATTGGCACGCCTACTGGTATCTTGTATTTTTCGATAATTGCTTTTGAAGGCTTGCCAACTGAGAAGCGACTTAAATCAATGCCATTAGACACTGCTTCGATTGGCGAAGTAACCTTATCAACTGCCGAACCAAACATACCGATCGCTGCTTTAGTTGGTAAAGTAACATAATCAGCCTTGGAGTGAAACCTGGCGCCATACGCCTTAAGCATATAACTAATCGGACGCGCAACTGGTGCTAAAAGCTTTAGGTTGTCCATTAAGTTTTCTGGCATAGCATGGTTGGTTGAAACAATCGGTATATTCATTTTGTTGCCATATTTCATAACCGCTTGTCCAATCATCAAAAGCATCTGAATATGAATTACGTCGGGTTGAAATTCATTAATCACTCGCTTGACTTCACGATATGGACTTAAAGAAATCATAAAATTCTGATAAAAAGGAAAGGGCACCGCCGCCGTACGAACAACGGTGTAATTACCGTCTACTTCGCGGTATTTTTTACCAGTTTGACTTGGAGCAATAACTAAAACCTCGTGACCATGCGCTGCTAAACCTTGAGCTAAATTTCGACTAAATGTTGCCACGCCATTGACGGCTGGCCAATGTAAATCTGATGCGATTAATATCTTCATATATGCCGATTATAACATGTTGATAAATCACAAATTGCAATCACTCATCTATCTAACCTCTGGTACAATATGAATATGAACAAAAAATCTTCAAAAACAAGATCCAACTCGATTACCAACCGTCGGGCTAGTTTTGATTATGACCTAAAAGAAGATTTAGTAGTTGGCATTGCGCTAAGCGGCCCAGAAACCCGCTCTGCTCGCGACGGCCATGTTCAACTCAAAGGTTCTTACGTAACTATCAAAAACAACGAGCTTTGGCTTAATAATGCTAGTTTTAGTATAAAAATCAACGAACGCGGACAACCAGGCATACGATCAGTCGACACCTCACCGCGCAAATTATTGGCTAAACGCAAAGAAATCGACAACTTTATCCTGCAAAAAAACACCGGGATGTCAATTATACCAACCAAGCTCTTAACTAGTGGTAGATTTATTAAACTTGTGATTGCCGTCGGTAAGGGCAAAAAAATGTACGATAAACGCGAAAGTCTCAAAAAACGCGACCAAGACCGAGAATCACGAAGAGCAATCAAGGGCTACCAAAAATGAGATTATATTCATGGAATGTTAACGGCATTAGAGCAGTTATCAATAAAGGGGCGTTTAAGCGGTTTATCGATGAACATCGCCCGGATGTCTTATGTTTGCAAGAAACCAAAGCCAAACAAGGTCAAGCCGAAATTGATCTACCGGATTATTTTGAATACTGGAATAGTGCCGACAAAGCTGGTTATAGCGGAACAGCTATTTTTTCTAAGACCAAACCATTGTCGATTCTTAATGGCTTTGCCGATGAAATTGCCACAAAATATGATCTATCAAACGATAGTTACGGCGATCCACTGAAAGAGGGTAGGGTACTATCGGCTGAATTTGAAGATTACTGGGTTGTTACGGTGTACACACCCAATTCAAAGGGCGACCTTTCAAGACTGAAGCTCCGACACGAAAAATGGGATCCAGCCTTTTTAGAGCATATCAAAGAGCTTGAAAAACATAAACCAGTTTTGTTTTGTGGCGACCTAAACGTTGCGCACAGTGAAATTGATCTAGCTAATCCAAAATCTAACATTGGCAAGCATGGCTTTACCGACGAAGAGCGAGAAGGAGTTCAAAACCTAATTGACGCTGGATATGTTGACACGTTTCGCATATTTAACCAAGAAGACAAAAATTATACTTGGTGGACGCATTGGGCAAACGCCAGGGCTCGCAATGTTGGTTGGCGGATTGATTATTGGTTGGCAAGCAAAACAATCGTCAAACGAATTTCCAAAGCTGCCATTCATAGCGATGTTTTAGGCTCCGATCATTGTCCTGTCAGTATTGAGGTAAAATAAACCAAATGGAATACACGTATTGGCAAAAACAATCCGAAGATAAGCCATTATATCCCGATATTGAATGGTCAAAACCTCAACAATTACGTCAAAAAGGCAGACTAGGAATTATTGGTGGCAATGCACTCGGTTTTGCTGGGGTTGCCGAAAGCTACTCGACCACGCTTAAGACCGGCGTTGGTTCTGTGCGCGTTTTATTACCAGACGTTTTGAAAAAAAGTATTCCAAAATCAATGACTGACGTAATTTACGGCACAACCAATCCATCCGGCGGCCTAGCAAACGACTCTAATGCTATTTTAAGCGGTCTAGCTGATTGGGCAGACGGTATTTTAATGATTGGTGACGCTGGTCGCAACAGCGAAACCGCTATACTGTACGAAAATTTTTTAATTGAAAACGACAAACCACTTGTCATATCGCGAGATGCCGTTGACCTATTGAGAAGCAGCGGACAAATACTTGTCGAGAGACCAAATACGATACTGGTTTTGTCACTCACACAATTACAAAAATTATTGCAATCGGTTTATTATCCCAAAGTAGTTACCATGTCGATGCAAACCGCTAACTTAGTTGAAGTAATTCACAAATTTACAATCTCTTATCCAATATCAATAGTTGTGTTTCATAACGAGCAAATTATCGCTGGTTTTGGCGGCGAAATCCGAAGTATGGCCTGGACCACACCAATGGATATCTGGCGCGGCAAGACCGCATCACTTATCGCCAGCTATTGGCTATGGAATCCATCCAAACCACTTGAAAGTATCGTGGCAAGCTTAATTTCCAAAACCGAAAATTAGCTAGCCATAAAAATTAAAGATATTTGGTGGGCAAGGGGGGACTTGAACCCCCACGATCTTGCGAACATCAGATTTTGAGTCTGACGCGTCTACCATTCCGCCACTCGCCCACAAATATCTATAATTTTAACGCACCAATGTCAAACAACATTAAGTATTGTACAATAGAATCTAATAGGAAGCTATATTAATGAAGCCAGATGAGCCAAGCAACAGTCAAAGTGGGACAGAGCTGTCGCAACAACAGTCTGGTTTTTCTATGTCGAAAGATAGAACTTACTTAAAAGAGCAAGAAACAGCCGGCCAGATTATCAAAGAACAAATCAATAACATATATAAATCATCTGAGACAACCGAATCTCAAAGCCCCTATTTTAGAGACCACAAACCAGATCCGGCTCCACAATCAGCTGACTGGAAACAATATCATACAGCTTGGCAAGAATATTACCAAAAATACTACGAGGGTTATTATAAGCACCATCTAGAACAGGTAAAAAAACAGCACGCTATTACTACACACACTAACGAAATCCCCAAAGAAGAAAAGAAATCATACTTTGGCTCTCATCACACTAATCCAGCAACCCACGAACAAGATCAACTATCTACCGACGAGGTCATATTAAGCCTAAGAAGAAGATTATTAGGTAAAGTTTATGAAGCAGCCAGTAGGGTAAAAAACAGTCGACATTTTGCACCAATTTTATCTGGTGTTATAGCTGTTTTAGTTTTACTCTTCATGCAATATAACCAAATTTTAGTAGCCAATGTCATGGCATATGTTAGCCCAGGCAGTATTAATCCACAAAACATCGTTGTTGATCCTAACACAAACGTCAAAGTCAGCCCCGAACCACGTTTAATAATTCCCAAGATAAACGTTGACGTGCCAGTGCTTTATGATGTCGGCAACGATCACAACTCCCAAATGGCTGCTATGAAACAAGGCGTAGCGCATTTTGCCATACCGGGCGCTAACAGTCATCCTGGTGAAATCGGCAATACGGTTATCGCTGGTCACAGCAGCAATGATCTTTTTGACTCTGGAGATTACAAATTTATATTCGCGCAAATTGACAAACTCAATACTGGCGACA
>Ga0172373_10005259_pt1 | contig 17830 bp, 9 predicted proteins | sample Lak10m_2_FD_114546 | JGI IMG/M metagenome (GOLD analysis project Ga0172373, IMG submission 114546) | Freshwater microbial communities from Kabuno Bay, South-Kivu, Congo - kab_092012_10m | ecosystem: Environmental > Aquatic > Freshwater > Lake | place: Democratic Republic of the Congo: South-Kivu...
ATCGACAAACGCAACGCTGGTCAGGGCAAGGGGATCGGGCGCGACGGGCATCCCGCCATGGTACGGGGTCAGGGCTACACTTCCCTCCCCATGAGCTTCAAGCGATCAGAAGGTCCGCGCGGCGAGCGCAACGTGCCCGTCACCATCCACCTCGAGGACCCGGAGGGCGCCACCGGCACCGAGCAGAAGGAGTGGACCTTGACTGGCGCCACGGGCGAGAGCCTGCTCGAGCTCGCGCTCGATCAGCACATCAACATCGAGCACGCCTGCGGCGGCGTCTGCGCCTGCAGCACCTGCCACATCTATGTCGAGGAAGGCATGGACTGCCTGAGCGAGTCGACCGAGGCCGAGGACGACCGCGTCGAGGAAGCCCCCGGCATCCAGCGCAACAGCCGCCTCGCCTGCCAGTGCGAGATCAAGAAGGCCGGCCGCATCGTCATCCGTGTGCCGAGCTGGAACCGCAACGCCGTCAAGGAAGTGCCGCACTGATGTCAGCGGGCTTCCACTGGCTCGATGTCCAGCGCATCGCCGAGGAGCTGGCCGACCGCCACCCTGATGTCGATCCCGCGTCGGTGAGCTTTCCGCGCCTGCGGAGCCTGGTGACGGGACTGCCGGGTTTCGCCGAGCAGCCGGGCCACCCGAGCAACGAACGAATCCTTGAGACGATCCAGCAGCTCTGGATCGAGGAACGCGCGTGAGGTACCACGCGGCGGCCATCCAGACGGCGTTCGAGACGCCGAAGGACCGCAGCGCGATTGCCGATCGTGTGGCGCGCATGTGCGCGATGGCCGAGTCGACCGTCGGCGGCTACGAGCCCTTCTTCGATGTGCGCCTGATCGCGTTCCCCGAGTTCGCGCACACACCGCCGTGCTACCTGACGGTCAAGGAACTGCAGCAGCACCTGGCGGTCGAACTGCCCAACGAACACACCGATGCGTATGCGCGCGTGTGCAAGAAGCTCGGCTGCTGGATCCAGACGGGCACCTTCCTCGAGCGGCATCCTCGATGGCCGGACGCGGTCTTCAACACGACCATGCTCATCGGTCCTGATGGGATCCTCGCGACCTACCGCAAGGTGAATCCGTGGATCCCGTGGGAAGTGCACGCGAGCCCGCACGATCTGGCCGACTACGACCTGCCCATGTTCCCGGTGGCGGACACGCCGATCGGTCGCATCGGCTGCGCGATCTGCTACGACTGGCTCTTCCCCGAGACGATCCGTCAGCTCGCCTTCAACGGCGCCGAGGTCCTGGTCCGCGTGAGCGCCTACATGGATCCGTGGGGTGCCACGCAACCCATGGACTGGTGGACGCTCTTCAACCGCGCCCGCGCCGCCGAGAACACGGCGTACGTCGTCGCGGCCAACCAAGGCGCGAGCTTCCGCGACTATCCGCCGTTTTCGTGGCCGGGTGGATCGATGGTCGTGGACTTCGAGGGTCGCGTGCTCGCTCAGGCGGATCCCGGTCCTGGCGAGAAGGTCGTGGTGGCGCCCATCGATCTTGATGCGCTGCGAGCCGCGCGTGCGCGATCGCGCGGCCACGACATGCGGGCGCACCTGCGCACGAGCGCGCACCCGTACATGGAGCGGCCGTACTTGGCGCCCTCGGGCACCGGCGCGATCTCGATCGAGTCGACCAACGAGCGCATCGCCCACGCCAAGCGGGAACTGCCGTGAGCGCAGCGGGGGGTGCCATCGCATCGCTCGCGGGGCTCGCCTCGATCCGTGCCGGCCGTGCGTGTGGCGCGCTGCTCGCGATCGCCGTGGCCATGAGTGGCTGCTCGAAGCCCGCGTCTGATGAACCTGCACTGAGCGCGGTCCAGATCGGTGCGCTCAACCACGGCATCGGCCTGATGGGGCAGTTTGAGTTCGAGGCCGCACGCCTGCAGTTCCAGGGCAGCGCGCAAGTCCACGGCAACCGATGGGGCCTGACCAACGCCGCGATTGCGCTGATGAACCAGTCCGTCGAGGGCGCCCAGGAGCGCGCGATCGAGGAGTTCCGCTCGATCCTTCGCTCGTACAGCGCACCCGGCGTCGAGACGTGGGGCACACCCACCTATGGCATCGGGCTGTGCGAGCTCTACCTTGGCCGTCCGGACCAGGCGCTCGTGCACTTTCGCCGCTGCGCCGACGCGGTGCCCGGCGATCCTCACGCCAGCTTCTACGTCGGCCAGTGCTTGGAACTGACGGGGAACGATCGCGACGCGCTGGTCTGGTATCGCCGCGCTGCTGAGCTCGATCCGTTCCTGCGCAGCGCGCAGTTGGGGATCCAGCGCATGGCTGCGCGCACGGGTGACGAGGCCGCGGCCGAGCAGGCGATGCAGACCTTCGAGCGGCTGGCGATGAACCCGCGCAGCACGCTCGCCGAGTTCAAGTACACGCGCATGGGTGTGCTCGGCATGTGCATCGTGCCGCCGCCAACCATGCCTGAGCCGGCGCGCGGACCGATGCTCGCAGCACCGATCGCCATCACCCTCGCACCTGGTGCGAGCCTGTCCTGGAGCGCTTCCGGCGGCACGAGCGTCTGTGCAGTCGATCTCGATGCTGATGGTGCGCTCGATCTGGTCATTCCCGGTGCGCTCGACGGCGATCGACCCAACGCTGTCCTCAGGTCCACGCCGCAGGGTTTCGTGCAGCTTGATGCGCACCCTGTGGCTGCGGCACCGGGCGTGTTCGGTGTGCTGGCTGGCGATCTCGACAGCGATGGCCGCGTGGATCTGGTTTCTTTGGGCACTGCTGGCGTGTGTGCGTGGATGCAGAGCACCGACGGGTGGCAGGACCGCACGGAGTCGCTCGGGCTCTCCGCCATCCCGGCTGCACGCGATGGCGTGATGGCCGACCTCGATCACGATGGCGATCTCGATCTGGCGTTCCTCGATGGCAGTGGTTCGCTGCGGCTCTTTGCCTGGATCGATGGTGGTCCGATGCGCGAGATCACCGATCGCCTGCAGGGCGATGCGGCCAAGCCGGCGACGCAGATCGCGCTGGGCGATGTCGATGGCGACCGTGATGTCGACCTCTTGCTCGCGGGGCCACACGGCTGCACCGTCTGGTGCAACGACCGCCTCTGGTCGTGGACGCGCCAGCCACGCTTCGGCTCGATCGAGTCCCGTGCGGCGCAGTGGATCGCCTGCACCGAGCGCTCGATCGACGGCACGCCGCTGGTGATGCTGCGGCAACCTCCCAATGCATCGGCGGCCGCGCCGGTGATGAACACCACAGCTCTCACGATCGGCGGTTCGCTCGTCGTGCTGGCGCCGACGACACCCGAGCGCGGTGCGAGCTGGTCAGGATCGTGGCAGGCGCTCGCGCAGGGCTCGCTCGAACTTGGTGCTACTGCCGGCACAAGCAGCCTCTTCACGCTCGCTGATCTCAACGGTGACCTGCACCACGAGGTGCTCTGCGGCGAGGGCTCGGCGCTCATCGGGATGGATCCATCCGGCCAGCAGGTCTGGATCGAACGTGCGCCCAAGCCCGCGACGGCTTGGGCGGTCGTGAACCTGAAGCCCGAAGCGGGGCCGAGCATGCTCGCGACGCAGCCTGGCGCCCCGCCGATCATCTTCGGGCCCGGCTCGGGTCGTGGCGGTTTCGCGGCCGTCGATCCTCGCGGCCGCATCGATCCGGCGCAGAGCATGCGCTCCAACACCAGCGGCATCGGCACGCGGCTCACCGCGCGCATCGGCAACGAGTGGTCAAGCACCACGACCTGGCGCATCGGTTCGGGCCCCGGCCAGAGCTTGCAGCCAGTCTCGATCGGCCTTGGCCCGGCACCGCATGTCGATGCGCTCGCCATCGATTGGAGCGACGGCGTGACGCAGAGCGAACTCTGGCTGATGGCGGGTTCGCGACGCACGCTCGTCGAGACGCAGCGCCAGATCAGCAGCTGCCCCGTGATCTTCGCGTGGAACGGCCGCGAGCACGCCTTCGTCACGGATTGCCTGGGCGTCGGTGGTCTGGGCTACCTCGTCGAGCCCGGCGTGTATGCGCCGCCGCGACCGTGGGAGCACGTGCTGCTTGGGCCTGGTTCCCTCGTCGCCGATCGCGGCGCGTATCGCCTCAAGCTCGCCGAGCCCATGGAAGAGGCGTGTTGGATCGATGGCGCGCGGCTGGTGGCCTACGACCTTCCGGCCGGCTGGTCCATGGCGGTTGATGAGCGCATGGGCATCCACGACCCGCAGCCCACCGGTGCGCCGATCTTCTGGCGAACGGAACATCTGCCCACGGCCGTCGCGACGGCGCATGGCAGGGTTGGTCAGCACGAGGCGGCCTCGATGGGGGCGTCCGCGGCGAAGTCGCCGCTCGATGCGCTGCTTCGCGCCGATCGCGTAGCGCTCGATCCCGGACCGCTCGATCACCGTCACATCGGTCGCCTGCAGTCGGATCATGTCGTCGAGCTTGAGTTCGGTCGTGATCTTGCTGCGCTCAAGCATGCGTGGCTCGTGATGGATGGATGGATCGAGTACCCGTACTGCCAGACGATGTTCGCGGCATGGCAGGCGGGTGCGGCCTTCCGCGCACCGTCGCTCGAAGCTCGCGGTGCCGATGGAGCGTGGGTCATGGTCGCCGAGCAGTTCGGCTACCCGGCAGGCATGCCACGCCGCGCGATGCTGCCCTTGCCGGCGCTGCCCCTTGGAACCACCGCGCTGCGGCTGTCGACCAATCACCAGATCTACTGGGATCGGCTGGCGATCGTGATCGCCGAGCCGGCGCCGGTCGAGGCGGTCACGTGCCCAGCCCGCTCGGCTGCGGTCGCTCGGCGCGGCTACGCGCTGCGCTCCACCGGGCCCCAGTTCCTGCCGCACTACGACGATGCCCGCGCCGTGCCGCTGTGGGACTGCCGCGTGCAGGTGGGCGAGTACACGCAACTGGGCGATTGCTTGCCGCTCACGGCCACGCAGGATGACGCGTGCGCGATCTTTGCCGGTGGCGAGGAACTGCAGCTCGCCTTCGAGGCGCCGAGCGAGCCAGCGGGTCGCACGCGCTACTGGGTGCTTGAACTCGATGGTTGGTGCAAGGACATGGACCTCTTCACCAAGGATGGCGAGACGCTGGATCCCCAGCCGATGCGGGGCGACGTGCGATCGCAGTCCGCCCAAGCCCTCCACGAGCGCTTCAACACGCGCCTGCAGGGTGGACGCTGACCACGATCGCCTGATCCATCACGGGCCATTCGGGCTCGAGGTGCATCGATGCTCACGCCTGCTCGCCTAGACTGGCATGGATGTCGGTCGACCCCCGCAAGCCCTTCAAGCACCCCGTGCCGCCGCGGCTTGCGCCCGTGCTCTCGGCCGTGCTTGGGCTCTTTGCGATCCTGGTCGTCAACAGCGTCTATCTCTCGGGCATCACCGTGGCCGAGTGGGCTTCGGGCCAGTCGCTGCAGAACCAGTTCTACCAGTGGATGTTCGGCGGTCACCTGCTCTTGGGCGTGGCGTTCACGCTGCCCTTCATCGTGTTCGCGGCGGTGCACCTGCGCAACACGCATGATCGGCCCAATCGCAGCGCCGTCCGTGCGGGGTGGATCCTCCTGTGGGCTTCGGTCGGTGTGCTGGTCACTGGGTTCCTGCTGACGAACGTCGAGGTCGGGGGGCGTGATGTCGGGCTGCGTAGCCCCGACTCACGGCGCATCGTCTACTGGCTGCATGTCGTGCTGCCGGTCGCCGCGATCTGGCTGTACGTGCTCCACCGGCTCGCGGGCCGGCGGATCAAGTGGCAGGTCGGCGTGCGATGGGGGGCCGTTGCTGCCGCGTTCGCCATCGCGATGGTGGCCCTGCACGGCGCCGATGCACGGCCGTGGTCGACCATCGGTCCGCGCAACGCGGACTACTTCGAACCCAGCCTCGCGCGCACGGCGTCGGGCGGTTTCATCCCGGCCGAGAGCCTGATGATGAATGAGTACTGCCTCGAGTGCCATCAGGACACCTATGACTCGTGGTCGCACTCGGTCCACGCTGCGAGCAGTTTCAACAACCCGCTGTACGCCTTCAGCGTGCGCGAGACCCGCCGCGAGGCGCACGCGCGCGAAGGTTCCGTGCAGGACGCGCGCTTCTGCGCCGGCTGCCACGATCCCGTGCCGTTCTTCTCGGGGGCCTTCGAGCATGCGCGCTTCGATGACCCGGACTACGACGTCGCGAAAGATCCGCTGGGAGCCGCCAGCATCACGTGCACGGCGTGCCACTCGATCGTCGCCGTGAACTCGCCGCGCGGCAACGCCGATTACACCATCGAGGAGTCGCAGCACTACCCGTTCACCTTCAGCGAGAACCCGTTCCTGAAGTGGGTCAATCGCCAGCTCATCAAGGCCAAGCCGGCGTTCCACAAGCAGACCTTCCTCAAGCCCGCCGTACACCAGAGCACGGAGTTCTGCGGGACCTGCCACAAGGTCAACCTGCCCGAGGCCGTGAACGACTACCGCTGGTTGCGCGGGCAGAACCACTATGACTCCTTCCGACTCTCGGGCGTGAGTGGCCACGGCATCGAGAGCTGGTACTACCCGCCCAAGGCCGAATCGAACTGCAATGGCTGCCACATGCCGGCGCGGCCGAGCGATGACTTCGGCGCGAAGGTGCGCGACGGTCGGCTGGCGATCCGCGACCACGGCTTCGCGAGCGCCAATCCCGCCACGCCGCTCCTGTCCGGCCTCGTGGGTGCGGAGTCCGTTCAGGCCGAGTGCGAGGCGTTCCTGCAAGGGACGATGCGCGTCGATCTCTTCGGGATCCGACGCGGCAACGACATCGATGCACCGCTCGAGGCGCCGCTTGATCCCATGCTTCCCGCAGTCTCGCCCGGCGAGCCGTTGCTCGTCGAGGTCGTCACGCGCACGCTCAAGCTCGGCCACGAGTTCACGCAAGGCACCGCCGACAGCAACGAGATCTGGCTCGATGTCACGGTGCGTTCGGGCGATCGGATCATCGGTCGGAGCGGCGGCGTCGATGGCGAGCGAGCCGTGGATCCGTGGAGCAAGTTCTTCAACGTCTTCATGCTCGATCGTTCGGGGAAGCGGATCGATCGCCGCAATCCGCAGGACATCTTCGTCCCGCTCTACAACAACCAGATCCCGCCCGGCGCCGGCGATGTAACCCACTTCGCCATCACGCTCCCGGGCGACCTGGCCGCGCCGGTCACGATCGACGTGGCGCTGCGCTACCGCAAGTTCGACACGACGTACATGCACTACGTCTACCCCGGCAGCGGCACCAACACGGTGCCCGTGCTGACGCTGGCGACGGACTCCGTCACGCTGCCGCTGGCCTCGGCAGCTGCGGTATCGCCAACCGAGGCCGCTGCTCCAGGAACCGTGACGCCCGAAGCAGCGGCACAGGCTCCAGCGGTCGCTGCCGCACCGTCTCCAACGGTCGTTGGCGCGCAGGCTCCAGCGGTCGCTGCCGCACCTCAGGCGGGCGCCGCACCGCCGGCGTTCCCCGAGTGGCAGCGCTGGTACGACTACGCGATCGGCCTGTTCCGCCAAGGCAATCGCGGCAGCCAGAAGGGTGACCTGCGCGGCGCCGAAGTCGCCTTCCGCAAGGTCGAGGAACTCGGTCGCGGCGAGGGCGCGCTCGGGCTGGCTCGCGCCTACCTGAAGGAGGGCCGCCTCGATGATGCGGTCGCGGCGCTCGGTCGCGCCGGGCAGGCTTCATCGCCCGCGTACCCATGGTCGATTGCGTGGTTCAGCGCGCAGGTCGATCGCCAGAACGGCAACTTCGAGGCCGCCGTGCGCAACATGTCCGCCGTCAAGGCCAGCGCGTTCCCACAGGCGATCGAGCGGGGCTTCGACTTCAGCCACGACGACCGCCTGCTGGTCGATCTGGCGCAGGTGCAGTACGAGTGGGCGCGGTCGTGTGCTCCGACCGATCCCATGAAGGCACGCGACTTGCTCGCCAGCGCTCACGCCAACCTCGATGCGGCGCTCACGCTCGATCCTGAGAGTGCCAGTGCGTGGTACGTCCTCTCGCAGGTGGGAACCGAGCTTGGGGAGACCGCCCTCGCCGAGCGTGCCCGAACCGCTCACGCCCGCTACAAGCTCGACGACAATGCTCGTGATTCCGCCATCACCGCCGCCCGTGCGCGCTACCCCGCGGCGAATCATGCCGCCGAGCCGATCGTGATCTACGACCTTCAACGGCAGGGGCGCTTCGAGGCTTCGATCGCCGATCCGGCACCAACACCATCGCTCAGCCGCTCGCGTTCCGGCGAGTGAGCGCTGATCCCTGCGCGCGTACGCTCCACGCTGCCATGCATGAGCCCGCGACAGAGCCGACACCTGATGACGGCAGCATCGGTCGAGCAGCGCGTGGATCGCTTGCAGCGATCGTCGCGCTGGGCGTGATCGGCACCGGCGTCTGGCTGCTCGTGCGCAAGCCAACGCCGGTTCGTGAAGCCGATCCCACGCCCATCGTGCCGGCCGCACCCCGTGCGGTCGAACGTCCGCTCGCCCCGGTGCCCTTCACCGACATCGCCAAGGCCGCGGGCATCGACTTCACGCACACGACCGGCGCGAGCGGCGAGTACCTCCTGCCCGAGACGATGGGCGGCGGCGTTGGCTTCCTCGATGTCGATGGCGACGGCGATCAGGACCTGGTCCTCATCGATGGTTGCCGCTGGCAGGGCGAGCCCTTTGCGAGCGAGCCCGAGCCCGGTCACGACAGCGTGCGGCTCTGGACCAACGACGGTCGCGGCCAGTTCCGCGAGGTCACCAAGGGCAGCGGTCTCGAGGGTCCGCGCTACGGCATGGGCGTGGCGACGGGCGATCTCGATGGCGATGGCCGCACCGATCTCTTCGTCACCACCGTCGGGCGCAACGCCGTGTACCTCAACCGCACCGAGCCGGGCGGTGCGCCGCGGTTCGAGGATGCCACGGATCGCCTGAGGATCCCGCTGGCTTCACGCTGGGGCACCAGCGCGGCGATGTTCGACGGCGACCAGGATGGCGACCTCGATGTCCTCGTCTGCAATTACGTGCGATGGTCGCGCGAGATCGACCTGGCGGTCGACTACCGATTGACCGGCATCGGCCGCGCGTACGGCTCGCCCACCGGCTTCGAGGGCGTCGATCTGACCTACCTGCGCAACGATGGCGCGGCGGGCCTTGTGGATGCCACGGCCGACAGCGGCTTCGCCGTCGCCAACGCCAGTACCGGCAAGCCCGTGGGCAAGGCGCTCGGCGTGGTGCTTGGCGACTGGAACGTCGACGGCCGCATCGATGTGGCCATCGCCAACGACACCGTCGCGAACTTCCTCTTCCGCAACGAGGGTTCGCCGGGCCGCGCGAGCTTCGTCGAGGTCGGTGCGCCAAGCGGCATCGCCTTCGACCGCAACGGCAGCGCGACCGGCGCGATGGGCATCGACACGGCATGGCTGCGTCCGCGCCAGTGGGCGATCGCGATCGGCAACTTCGCCAACGAGATGAGCTCGCTCTACGTCGAGCGCGGCACCACGATGGCCTTCAGTGACGACGCCATCATTGAGGCGCTCGGCCCGGCCTCGCGCGCGTTCCTGACCTTTGGCCTCGTCATGGCCGACATGGACCTCGATGGCGATGCTGATCTCGTGCAGGCCAACGGCCACATTGAGGAACGCATCGCGAAGGTGCAGCCGAGCCAAGCCTGGCGGCAGCGGGGGCAGCTCTTCCTGAACGCCGGGCAGGGAGCATCGAGCCCGCTCCTGCGCGAGCTGCCGGCCGACATGATCGGCGATCTGGCGCGACCGGTCGTCGGGCGTGGCCTGGCGACGGCCGACATCGATGGCGACGGCGACCTTGATCTGGCCCTGACGCAGGCCGGCGGCGCACCGATGCTCCTGCGCAACGACCTTCCCGGCCACGGTCGATGGCTGCGCATCGTGCTCGAGGGCCCGCCGGGCAATCCGCAAGGGATCGGTGCGCTGGTGACCGTGGCGCCCTTTGCGGTGGAGCCCGCACCCACGGCCGCGACCATCGTCAGCGGCGCCCGCAGCTACCTGAGCGCGTGCGATCCGGCGTTCACGATCGGCCTGCCCGAAGGCCAGGCGCGGACCATCATCACCGTCGCGTGGCCTGCGGGAAGCAACGCGGCCGACTCCCGCGTCGTGGTCGACGGCGCCGGCAGGACGGTCGTGATCCGCGCTTCGGAGCGCTGAACCCACCAACGAAACGGCCCCGGCGCGAGGCCGGGGCCGCAAGGTCATTCACTGTTCCGCTCGGTTCAGGGGCAAGCGCCCCACGCGCCGAGCATGACGCCAAGGTCAGCGCCGTCGACCGTGCCGTTGCTGTCCAGGTCGGCCGAGCCCGCGCCGCCCCACTGGCCGAGCAGGGTGCCAAGGTCGGCGCCATCGACCGCGCCGTTGTCGTCGAGGTCACCCGAGCAGGCGGGGGCCTGCGTGCACACCACGCGCTCGATGCGGATCGAGTCGATGGCAGCCTCGGTCGTCGAGTTGTTGGGGTTGTCGCGAGCGACGAAGCGGATCTGCAGCGTGTTGCCGGGCGACATGGCCGAACTCAGGTTGCCTGAGCGGACCGACCAGAACCCAGTGTTCGACGTGAAGGTCTCGAAGTTGCGCCACGCACCGCCATCGACGCGTACGTCGACCGTGAGCGAATCCACTTCAGCGGCGGTCGGTTCGACGCAGGCGAACCAACGCGCGTACGAGATGGTCACATCCTGGCCGCCGATGGTGAAGACCGGCGAAACCAGCACGGTTGGACCACCGTCGAGGTCGCTGGATGCAGCCGTTCCGCCGACGGATCCCTGACCCGTGAACCAGCAGTTGATGCCGTCCGTGGAGTTGTCGTTCTCCGGTTGGACGGGCGTGGCGCCGCTGTTGGTGCCGATCGGATCACCAAGTTCCCATGCGCCGAACGTGACGGCGGTGTTCTCCACCGTCCAGCCCTCGATCCCGTTCTCGAACTCGCTCGAGTAGATGAGCTCGGTGCCCGAGACCGGGTCAAGGCCGAACGGACCCGCGGCACCACCGCTGGGCAGCGTCCAGGTCGCCGTGCCGGTGTTCGAGAGCTGCGCCGAGATGTACCAATCCAGGCTCTGGCCGCAGTCCAGCGCGGGCAGGTTCACCAGGAACTGGGTAGACGAAACGCTCGGAAGCGCCGACTCAGACCATGCACCATTGTTGATGCGGGTGAAGAGCTTGGCGCTGCCGGACACGATCGATCCACCGCCGACGATCGATGCGTTCGCGGTCAGGGCCGTCGCCTGTCCCGGGGGAACGGTGGTCGGTGCACCGCCCACGATCGACCAGCTCATGTTGATCGGGGGCGTGTTCATGTAGACGTTGATCCCGCCGCACGTGCCGGAGACCATGTCCGTCCAGCCGTCGCCGTTGATGTCGAAGAGCGCCACGTCGGTCCAGCCGGTCTGCTCCGTCGAGGGCACGGTGCCGGCTTCGTTCACGAGCAGGGCGCTGTCAGACCCGGTGTTCCGGTAGAACTTGGTCGTTCGGCCGCTGGTCGGGCAGAACGGCCCAAGGTCGCTGTCGACGTCGGTCACGATGACATCCTTGCGGCCATCGTTGTTGAGGTCGGCAATGGCGATGGAGTTGCCGAATTCCGAGGGGCTGCCGGAGATCACGTAGGTCGTGAAGTTGGCCAGGCCATCGGTGCCATTGCCGGTGTTGAGGCAGTAGCGGTCTTGACCGTCGTCGGCGACGATGAAGTCGAGCTTGCCGTCGCCGTTCAGGTCATCGACACCGAGACCGTACGGGGCGAGGCCTGGGTAGACGACGTCCTTGGTCCAGGCCGTGCCGGTCGCGTTGGGGTAGAAGATCGCGACGTCCTGGCCGGCGGTGAGCGTGTTCACGCGCACCACGTCAGGGCGGCCGTCCTGGTTCATGTCACCGGGCTCGCACATGTTGCCGAACTCGCTCGCGAGCTGGGCGGCCGTCATGCGCGTCGTGCCTGAATCGGTGAAGAATCCCGGGTTCGCGGCGCCCTGATTGATGAGCAGGCGGTTGTCGTAGTCCTTCGCGGGGTCCTCAGCGGGGGACTGCTGGCATTCGCCCGCGTCGCTCGTGTCGCCGTCGGAGTTCAGGTCGTAGCAGATGGTCTGGCCGACGGTCTCGGGCGTGTCGTAGTCGACGAAGTAGATGTCGACGTAGCCGTCACCCGTGTAGTCAGCGACCGCCGCGTCGCACGCGCGCGGATTCGCCGCAACGCCGGTCTTGCTGACCATCGTGGGGATGCGGTTGTCCTCGAAGCGGAAGCCCTGCCACTGGCCCTGGGCGTTGTTGCCCAAGTTGCGATACACGCGCGGCTGGCCGAGCATGGCGCTGACATGGTCACTCATGGTCGTCACGGTGATCAGGTCGAGCCATCCGTCGTTGTCCACATCGAAGGCTTCAACGTCACGGTCGTTGGCAGGGTCAAGCATGCCCTGCGAACCCGGCGCGTCCGACGCCGAGCCGAACTCGACGGTGCGGTCGACGAGCACACCGCTCTCGTTCATGAAGAGGATGTCGCGGAAGCCGCCCTGGACCGAGCCGGGGAACTTGCGCATGCAGACCAGGTCCAGATCACCGTCCCGGTCAAAGTCGCCGACGGCGAAATCGTGCTCAAGATTCGTATTCACGATGAGCGAAGCGCTCGCGACCATGCGGGTCGACGTCTGCTTCTGGAAGGTCGCCCACTGGGCGTTGGCCGAGGCGGTGATCGCGGCGGCAAGGGTCAAGACGAATCGTCTGGTCTGCATGATGTCTCCTGGAGTGGTCTGTCTTGGATTGATCTGTTTGGTGGAGGTCCGGAATGGGATCAGTTGCAGGCGCCCCAGCCCGCGAGCAGGATGCCAAGGTCGACGCCGTTGGTCATGCCGTCGCCGTTGGCGTCGGCTGCCGCGGTGCCCCATCCTGCGAGCAGGATGCCGAGGTCGACGCCATTGCGCTGGCCATCGCCGTTGAAGTCGGCCTGGCAGCCGGCGCAGTCATCGGGGATGAAGTCGCCGTCGGCATCGGGGGAGCCCAGCAGGATCTCCATCAGGTCGATCTGGCCGTCGTTATCGCAGTCGCCGGTGCCTTCCGCACCCTCGTAGGCCTGCATGAAGGCGTCCGCATCGACCATGTTGATGAGGCCGTCCTGGTTGAAGTCCGCCACGCCGCAGTTGGTGTCGGGCGACGCCGCACCGACGGCATAGCAGGACTGGAAGAGCATGAAGTCGAAGGCGTCGACTTGATTGTCCGGCTCCAGATCGAACTCGAGCTTGCCGAGCGAACCGAGGAACGCGATCAACTGAGCCTTCTGCGTGCCGCCGAGCGCCATGAATGCCGCCGCGCTCGCTGCACCCTCGCCGAAGGGCCCGTGGAGTTCGATGGCCTTCGTCACGCGCGTGCTGAAGGCGCCGCCCGAGGCCGCGCCGTTGTGCAGCATCGGATCGCGCCAGCGCAAGTTCCACAGCGTCGGGGTGCGCATCTCGCTCTCATCGGCGTCGCCTTGCTGCACGCCATCGCCGAGGCCGCCCATGTTGTGGATCAGGAAGTCGCTGTAGGGCTTGATGGCCTTGTTGCGGATCGCGTCCTCGAGCAGGGGAGAGTTCGAGGTCGTCCAGTCACGGACGTGGCACGCGTTGCAGCCGATGGCGTTGAAGACCGTTTCGCCGGTCATGCCGCTCTTGGGGGTCTGCGGCGGCTGGGCGAGGTAGCGCTGGAAGTGCGTCACGCGGTCGATGAAGCGATAGCCCTCGAGGTCGGGGGTGTCTTCGGGGTCCGCGACGGCATCGCACTCACTGAGGATCGCCGTGTTGCCGTTGGGGGCGTTCTCGACAGGCTCGAGGTCGTTGGTCAGGCCCATCTCGTTGCGGGCTGCATCGCCAGAGAAACTCAGCGTCGTCGCGACCTGCGCCTTCCAGCCGAAGCGACCGGCGCGCAGCGGACCCGTGGGATCCTCGAGCAGTTGCACCCAGTGCACGCGGCCCGAGATGCCGTCGCCGTTGGCGTCGGTTGCATCGGCGTTCGCGGCGATCGCTGCGTCAGGGATCGCCTCGATGAGTCCGAACGCCATCGACGAGTTGGTGACGCGCTGCACGAAGATGGTGGCATCCTCGGGGACGACTTCGGCGCAGAGCGGCGAGACCGCGAGCGTCTGCAGCAGCGACTGCGTCTCGCCCGGGATCATCATGAACTCGCCCTTGTCGTCCATCCCGAAGTGGTTGACGGAGATGCTGCCCCAGCCACCGATGGGGTTCGTGTGGCAGCTGACGCAATTGCTCTTGTTCATGATCGGGCCAAGGCCCATCTCCAGCGTGACCGGCGTGGAGTACGCCTCTTGGCCCGCCCAGAACAGTTCGAGCTGCGCCGGAGTCAAACCAACCAACGGTGCGCCGGCCTTGGGCTGAATCGACACCTGCGCGCTGGCAAGTGGCGCCACGGCAAGCAGGGTCACGGCAGGCAGCATCATGCGTCGCATCAATCGTTCCTCATCTGTTCCTGGAGTCTTTCGGACAACGACGTTGACGGCTTCAGCCGACCGTGGGACTGTAGATCCCCCGACCGGGCCTTTCAATAACGTATGAAAGGACATTCGAGAGAATCTTGAGGACTATTCACCCGGGTCCACCGTCGGGCAAGTCCGGGGGGGCGGCTGGGGCCAAAAACCGGGTCGACCCCACGGATTTTTGCTCCGTAGGATGGGGTCATGCGCCTTCTGCTCCTCGCCGTGCTCGGATTGGTCGTTGGTTGCTCCGAACAGGCGGGTGACGGGGGCCAGCGGCCGGCCGGAACGGGGGGCGTCAAGGGACCAGCGCCCGAAGCACCATCGCCGACCAGTGTCGAGCCTGCGCAACCGGCCCTTCCTCCTGAAGTTGCCGAGGCCCTCAAGCGAGCGAACGCCGACGTCCCGCCACCACCGCCCGGCGACGAGCAGGCGCGCGTGGCGTTGCAGCTCATCGCGCGCAACCATCCAGAGCAGGCCGAGCCGGTGGCGCGTGCCTTGTTGAACTCGTTTCCCGACCAGCCCCGCGCAGCATTCGTCCTCGCCCTCAGCCTGCACAAGCAGAAGCGTTACAGCGATGCGGTGCCGTACTTCGAGCAAGCGCTCGCAGGCGCTGCCGCGATCGACGCCGCACAGCGCTCGCAACGGTTCCCCGAGCACGCGCACGTCGCGCACTTCCTTGGTTGGGCGCGCTACTACGCGGGCGACCTCGATGGTGCGCGCGGGGCGTTCACGTCGCATGTGGTCTTGATGCCGGCGGCCGGGGATTCGTGGTACGGCATCGCCCTCGTCGAAATCGACGAGGACCAGGTGGATGCCGCCGCGGCCGCCCTCGAACGCGCCATGGCGTGCTTGCCGGAAGCCGAACGCACGGAGGAGTCACGCAGTCGCGATCGAGGCAAGATCCTTGCTCGCCAAGGTGATCTTGCACTGCGAGCGGATCGCACGCAGGATGCGGTCGAGCTCTACCGTCGCGCGTTGCGCGCGTGGCCCGATCATTACGAAGTCTGGGCGAAGGTGGCACGCTGCTATGACCGCCTTGGCGATGCCGAGTCGGCGGATCGCGCTCGCATCGAGGAACTCAACGCGCGAGAGCGCATGGGGCGCATCATGGACGCACCGAAGGGGACGCAGCCGTGATCGCTGCTTGGGCTGCACCGTCGGCGATCGTGTCGTGGGGCCTGCTGCACGCAGGCATCGCCATCCAAGCGCCGGTTCCACCGCTGCCCACGAAGCCGATCGCATTCACCGACGTCACGTCCACCAGCGGCATCCAAGCGACGATGACCAGCGGCGTGCAGCCGAGCTCGCAAATCCTCGAAGTGAAGGGCGGGGGACTTGCGCTGATCGATGTCGACGACGACGGCGACCTCGATCTCTTCATGCCCAACGGGGCGACGCTCACCGATCCTGCGAAGGGGCCCGGTGCCCGGCTCTGGCGCAATGATGGCGGACTTCGGTTCACCGACATCACGCAGGAAAGCGGCATCACCCATCGTGGGTGGTCGTTCGGCGTGGCTGTGGGCGACGTCGACGGCGACCGGCGCGACGATCTCTTCATCGCGGGCTTCGGACGCAATGCGCTTTGGCTCAATCGTGGCGGTGGGCGCTTCGTCGACGCAACCGATGCATGGGGTGCCGCCGGCCCCGGTGGGTGGAGCACGGGGTGCGCGCTCGCGGATCTCGATGGCGACTCGGACCTTGACCTGTATGTCGCGCGCTACGTCGACTACGACCCGTCCAAGCCGCTCGCGCCGGCGATGTTCAAGGGCCAGCCAGTCATCAACGGCCCGAAGGGCCTGGTCCCGCTGCGTGATGTCGTGCTGCGCAACGATGGCGACCGGTTCACCGACGTGACCGACGCGAGCGGCGTCGGTGCGGTCGCACCCGGGTTCGGGCTCAACGTCATTGCGTGCGATTTCACCGGGGATGGTCGCGTTGATCTTTTCGTGGGCAACGATTCGAGCGGCAATCACCTTCACGTGAACGAGGGCAGCTTCAGGTTTGCCGAGCGCGCGCGCAGGCTCGGATGCAGCGCGAACCTCGAGGGCATCGAGCAGGCGACCATGGGGGTCGCGCTGGGCGACGTCGATGGCAATGGTCGCCCCGACCTGCACACCACGGTCTTTTCCAGCGACACGAACACGCTGTTCCTCAATCGGCCCGATGGCTTCTGGGATGACCGCTCGAGTCAGTTCGGCACGGGTGCGCCGTCGCGATCCTTGTGCGGATGGGCTTCGATCCTTGCGGACCTGGATCACGATGGCGACGAGGATCTCTTCACCGTCAACGGGCACGTCTATCCCAACGCGACGAAGGCCACGTTCGACAGCGAGTACGCGCAACCGCGGCTGGTGCTCGAGCGCAAGGGGAACCGATTCGCGCCGCTGCGCAGCGATGCGGCTTGGCTGGCCGAGCCGCACCGCGATCGAACGGCGGTCTTCGGCGATCTGGATGGCGACGGCGACGTGGATGCCGTCATCGGCGAGCTCAACGGTCCGCTGCGGGTGCTCCGCAACGATCACGATTCGGCCGGGGATTGGCTCGTCATCAGCCTGCGTGACACGCGGGCCGGTTCACGCAACCACCGTGCTGTGGGGTCGATGATCACCGTCGAGCAGGGTGGGCTGGCGCAGCGCCGCTGGCTCGCAGGCGGCGGGCCGTTCCAGTCGACGTTCTCGCCCGAAGCGCACGTGGGCTTGGCAGGCAAGGGCCCGGTGAAGGTCACCGTGCGCTGGCCCGACGGCTTCGAGCAGGTCGTGACGACCGAGCCCGGGCGGCGACTCGTGCTTGATCGCGGCGCCCCTTGAGCGCGGCGCAGGGCGCGGCTGCGGGGCCGCGACTCAACCCTCACGGCCTGGGAGCCGTGACTCAACCCTCACGGCCTGGGAGCCGTGACTCAACCTTCACGGCCTGGGAGCCGTGACTCAACCTTCACGGCCTGGGAGCCGTGACTAAATCAGTGGATGATGATGATGGTCAGCCGCTTCTCGCCCTTGGGCAGGTTCACGCGGACGGTGTCGCCCACGCGTGCCTTCATGAGGGCTTGGCCCATGGGGCCGGTGGACGTGACCTCGCGATAGGGCAGGTCGTCCGCGTCGGTCAGGCTGCTCACGATCTTGTAGCGGTCTTCGCGGCCGTTGGTCTCGTCGCGGATGGTGATCTCGGCACCGAGGAACACCATGTCGGTGGGCATTTCCGACTGGTCGACCACCTGCACGCCGGCGAGGCGGGCTTCGAGCTCGCGGATCTTGGCATCGTTGATCGACTTGTCCTCGCGCGAGGCGTGGTAGTCGGCGTTCTCGCGCAGATCGCCCTGGGCGCGAGCCTCGGCAATGCGCTCGACGAGCTGCTTGTCGAGCGCCCGAAGCGCCGCCAGCTGCGCCTCGAGGCGCTCCTTGTCAGCCCGTGTCACGAGTTCCATGGGGAAAAGG
>Ga0172373_10005261_pt1 | contig 17823 bp, 8 predicted proteins | sample Lak10m_2_FD_114546 | JGI IMG/M metagenome (GOLD analysis project Ga0172373, IMG submission 114546) | Freshwater microbial communities from Kabuno Bay, South-Kivu, Congo - kab_092012_10m | ecosystem: Environmental > Aquatic > Freshwater > Lake | place: Democratic Republic of the Congo: South-Kivu...
ACATAGCCCACCGATCAGCATCACCAAAAAACGCTTCATCTTCGCTACCCCTCCCAGCTCCGCCTGCACCCGCACATCCCGTCCTTCGATCCGCACCAGAATCCTCGACGCCCCCAAAAGCGGGCTCTGCCGACTGCTCGACATCCCGGGCCCCACAAATTCACGCGAATCGTGCGTCTGTTTCTCCAGTCGAAAGCCAAGCTGGGTCAGCGTGGGAACAAAGGATCGAAGCAGTTCCTCAGGAGAACCAGAGTAGGGCTTCGATGTCTCAAAGTTCGGAATCATATTTCCTTAGAGTTGGGGGTTGATGCTCGTTTGATCCGTCGCAAAGGGTCTAACCAATTTGGTGCGATGCGAGATCCTTAAAGGGTCCCGGAACCTTCATCAGATCCTCATAACGTCCCTTCTGCACCACTTGCCCTTGGTCCATCACATAAATCCGGTCCGCATCCTGGATCGTCGATAAACGATGCGCGATCACAATGCGCGTAATCCGTCGCTGTCCCAGGTTCCGACTCACAATCTCCTGCGTCCGGTTGTCCAAAGCACTTGTCGCTTCGTCGAAAAACATCACGCGCGGCTTTAACGCCATCGCTCGCGCGATCAACAACCGCTGACGCTGCCCACCCGATAGCGTCGTCGCCCCCTCCGGAATCACCGTATGCATCTTCATCGGCATCCCCCGAATCTCATCCGCAAGACCCGCCGCCTCGGCCGCTTCCCATGCGTCGTCTAAACTGATCGTTGCCGCACCCGAAATGGCCACAAACATCGTGCCCGCGTTGATCTTCCCCTCCTGCAACACCACCCCTGTCTGGCGTCGCACCAACGTCATGTCCAGATCCCGCACGTCTTTGCGGTCAAACAGCACTTGGCCCGATTCCGCACTCTCAAAACCCAATAGCAACTTCAGCAACGTCGACTTCCCGCTTCCCGAGGCCCCAACGATCGCAATAAACTCCCCCGGCAACGCCTCCACATCCACTTGGTTCAACACCAATGGACTGTTAGCGCCATATCGAAAACACACGTTCTTCACCTGGATGTGTCCATCCAACCGACCCGGATTAATCCGACCGACGCCGCATTCCACCGCCTCATCCAAAATCGGCCGCACCAACTTACGCTTCTCCATCTGCTGGTGAACCGTCAGAAAAGTCCCAAAGAAACTGCACACGCCCCCCACCACCGCGCTGAACGCTCCTTGGACCGCAAAGAATGTCCCAATGGTCAACAACGGCGGGATCATCGGCGAAATCGCCCTCAGCTGCTGACTCTCCTCCACCATCTTCCCCGAAAGATAATACAGAGCGATGGTCGACAACGATTGAATTACCGTATTCACCAACGACGACCAATGCGACAGATGTGCCACGCGATAGCTCAATCGTAACTCATGGCCATAAAGCCCCGCCCACTGGTTGAATGCTCGAGACTCCGCCCCGGCCGTCTGAATCTTCGAAACTCCACCCACCATCTGCACAATCGTGCCAAACAGTTTCCCACTCCCAATCTCCATCTCCAAGGCCAGCTTCCGTATAAAGAAACTCGCCGTAATCGAACAAATCGCCGTCAACACCGCCGCCACCACCGCCAATAACGCCAACGGCCGTGAATACATGAAACACAGGCCCAACATCACCACCGTAGAAAAAAGCGATAGCAACGCCGACATCACCGTCATCGAGAACCCAGCGCTCACCTCGCTAATCATCATCGCCCGGTTCATCAGATCACCCGTGGAATACTTCCGGAAAAACCGCGCCGGCAACCGCAGCAACCGATCAATCACCGCCGCCTGCAAATGCGCCGTCACCGCCGTCTTAATCCGCAACGAAACCAACCCCTGGGCCATGCCGTAGAAAAATAAACCCGTCGACATAATCGCCAACCCAATGCCCAGGTCATAGAGCAGGCTCCGGTTCGCGTTCGGAATGACGTCGTCCATCATCAATCGGTTCGCCATCGGCATCGCCGCTCCCAAAATCCCGCCCGCCAGCGAAAGCAATAGCATCAACCGCACATCTTTCAAAAATGGCTTAAAAGTGAAGCTGCCCAAGGCCCCAAATCCCAAAGGCTCTTCCGTCACCGGTAATGGCCTTAGAAAACCGTAGGCTTCCGACTCCAGTGCCCCATGCTTCACGGGATCAAAGCGCTCCCGCGACGCCGAATCCGGATCCACAATCTCGTAATGCCGCGAAAGCTCCAGCTGTCGACCCACGTTGATCAAGGCCACAGGCACCTTCGACTCCTTCTTGAACGCCAGAAGTGTGCCCGAATCCGAAGCCCACCAATCGTCCTGTAGCTTGACCCGACGCACCCGCGTCCCCGACGACCGCGCGATCAAGTGGAGTTGCTCCAAAACCGGCAGCGTCGTCTTCGGCGCCGGCTCGGTGACTAATTCAATGCCCGAACTCTCCGCAATCGCATCCAAACAGGTTAATAGTGGCGTCTCCCTCAATGCCAACGGGACTTGCTGATCTGGCGCAAACGCCAGTTCATTCACCGCATCCTGCTTCGTCCGCTCGTGGATTACCGCCAAGCGCTTCAATCGCTCCACCTCCGCCGCGTCCTCCTGCTCCTTCTTCTGGCATTCCGCCAAAATGAATCGCTCCGTGAGATTGCCCAACGCCACCGGCAAGTCCTCTGCTCGTGTCTCCGACGTCAGGAACTCAAAACGTCCAACCGACGACGCCTTCACGGAAAACCAGTTGTCGCCAATCACCACCATCGGCCCATCCCCAGGCCGTAAGTCCAACCCCGGCAGGTCGCCCATCACCAAGCATCCCTCACTTAACCGCAAAACATACAATCCCGTGACCGGCGGACGTAGACGATTGTCAGGTCCCAGTGAAAAAGTCCCATCTGCATCGGCACGTTCCGCGTAGTCCGCATGAGCCTGATCCAACAGTCCTCGCCCCAATTGCTCGCACCATTGGCTCAATGCCACGATCTCCCGCTCTTCCTTACCCCATCCCGCAGTCGATACCTCCAAACACTCGCAGTCCGCCAACGTCACCGCCAACAACGCGTGGTCAACACCCTTCCAACTCACCGTCCTCCCACACAGCACGCTACCTTCTCGAACGGTAAATAGATAACGTCGTGCCCCCACCGGCCGCCCCGCATCCATCCGCACCAGATACACCGCCATGTGACCCTTCTCGATGAGAAGTCCCCGCGAAGCATCCAGCAAAGGCAGATCCTCATGCCCTGTCAGGGTCAACCTCAAGCCCACCGGCCCGTCCGCTGTTGCGCGCGTATCACTCATGGTGCGATGAAACCTGACTCAATAAGGACGCATAGATCCCATCCTCCATCCGCCATAGCTGCTCGTGCGTCCCGTCCTCTACGATCCGCCCCTTGTCCATCACGATAATCTTGTGACAATTCCGTACCGTGCTCAATCGATGCGCCACAATCAAACAGCTACACCCCCGCCGATGTATGTTCGCCATGATCTTCGCCTCCGTCTGGCTGTCCAGCGCACTCGTCGCCTCGTCCAATATAAGCAACGATGGCTTCCTCACTAACGCGCGCGCAATCTCCAACCGCTGACGCTGCCCTCCACTGAAGTTCCCTCCCCCCTCCGCCACTTTCGCATTCAACCCACCTGGCAAGGCCAAAACCGCGTCCAAAATCTCCGCATCCTCGCACGCATCCAGTATCCATTGGTCCGGTATCGTGTCGTCCCACAGGGTCAGGTTCGCTCGGATCGTGCCCGCGAAAAACGAAATGTCCTGCTCGATCATCGCACACGAATTCACCATCAAGTCCTGCGACCATCCCTCACGACCCCGCCCGTCAAATTGAATCTGCCCCGACCACGGCACCAATAACCCCGCAGCCAGCTTCGCCACCGTGGATTTCCCACAACCGCTCCGCCCCACCAATGCCACGCGCTCCCCCGATTTGACCTCCAGACTAAAGTCCTGAATCAACGGATCCCCCAACGGACTGTAGCCGTAGGTGACGTTCGAAAAAGTCAAGTTCCCATCCAGCTTGGGCTTTTCCACCGCCGCCGCATCGGTCTTCCCATCCTCTGCAACCACCCCACCAACCTCTCCCGTCCCACCCCCTCCCGACTCCCGAAGCAGATCCAGTCGAGTCGGATGTTCCATGATATCATGCAGTCGCACCACCGCTCCCCGGATCTGCTGCATGTCCACCGACAAACTGATAAACGAACTCAACGGCCCCAAAAATTGCCCCATCAAGAGGTTGAACGCCATCAACGTTCCGAAGCTCATCTCCCCCTGCATCACCAACAACCCCCCAAAGAGTGTCGTGCCCGTGTTCACCAGGGTGTTCGTTAGGGTCGGCAACACCGAGAACGCTCGGCTCTCCAACTCCAGCTTTAACGATCCGTTCGAGGCGGCCGCATAATACCCCGCCCACTTCTCATAGATGCTGTCCTCCAACCCCGAGGCCTTGATCGTGTCAATGCTCTGAATCGTCGCAATGGTCACCGCCTGCAGTTTCCCTCGGTCCTTCGAAATCACGATATTCGCCTCCACCCGCCGCTTGGACACCATCCGCATAAACACGAAGTTCAACAGCGTGGCCAACACGCCCAATAGCGTCAGCACCGGGTTGAACGAGAACAGCACAAAACCAAACACGATCATCGTCAGCAGCCCAACAATCGTACTCGTCAATCGCCCGGCAATGAGCGAAACAATGCCATCGACCAGATTCCCCCGATCCACCACGTCCCCCGTGTAGCGCTGGGAATAAAACTGATACGGCAATGCCATCAGGTGCCGGAAGAATTGGGCCTTCAGCCGAGCCGATAACCCCATCGACATCCGCCGGTAAAACAATCCAGAAAGAGACGTCAAAGCGACCTGGATCACCATCACTCCCAGCATCGCCACCAAAATCGGCCGCAACCAATCGTAGTGGCCTTGCCCAATCACCGAGTCCAACACCAACCGAGTCAATGCCGCCGTCGCAATGCCTGGTACCGTCCCCAACAATCCGCACAGCATCACAAAAACCAAGGCCTTCCGACTCCCCTCCGAATACTTGTAAAGGGTCGGAAGTGGGTTCGGAAGCGATCCTTCCTTCTTAAACTCCGGGGTCGGCGCGAAGGTCAGAACAACCCCCGTGAACCCAGCGCTAAAGGTCTCCGGGCTCAGCGTGCGATGCCCCGCCGCCGGGTCGTTCACATACACATGCTCCGACGTCATCCCCTCCACCACAATGAAGTGGTTGAACTCCCAAAAGACAATGCACGGCATGCTCACCTGCGCCAGCTTGTCCACCCCCTTGCTATACCCCTTCGCATCCAATCCATGCTTCCGCGCTGCCTTCAGTATGTTCGAAGCCTTGCTCCCGTCCCGCGACACCCCACATCCCAATCGCAACCGCGCCAAAGGCACAAATCGCCCATGATACCCCATCACAATAGCCAACGCCGCCGCCCCGCACTCCACCGCTTCCATCTGCAAGATGAACGGCGTCTTCTTCCGCTTCACAAGCGAGGCGAGATCAGGTTTGCCAAACATGGTGTGGTCGTAAAATGCTCACCTCAACGCCCACCCACCGCAGGCCTCGCCCCAGTCGGCTGACTCGATTGCCCCAAAAACCATTTGCGAAGTAGTGGAATCGCAAAGGTAATCGGTCGACGCTCCTCCACCGTGATCCGACACGTCGTGGTCGTCCCCGCCGTAATCGGCTGCTCCGGTCCCTTGGATGTCCATTGAAATCCCGTCGGATGGTTCGTCGCCGTCAACAACGATGCTTCCACCAACATCGTACCACCTTGCTTCAACAACGCGTCCACCACTTCCTTGTTCCCGATCATGTTCACAATCCCCTCCGAGGTCACAGGAAAGGTCGAGATGCGTGTCACTCGACCCATCAAACTACCAAACCGCTGGCGCTCCAAGTTCGAGGGATCCATGCGTATGCTCATCCCTTCCGCAACTTGCTTGCCTTCTCCAATGCTCAAAAATCCCAAATGCTTCAGCTCCTCTCGCGGCACCAAATCTCCCATCTCCGTCACCGACCCAAACGTCGGCGACCCACTCGCATCCACCAACCCCGTGTCCTTCATGTGCATCACCGCCCGCTGCTCGTGCACCCCCACTCCTCGGTCCACCGGCCGATCCATGTGAACATCATAATACCGCTTGCCCACCGCTCGCTCCACGCTCACCGACTCCCCACCGTCCTGAAACGGTTTCAATTTCGAAAGGGCCTCTCGCATTTCACTCGGAGTCACGTTCGCCGAGATCGGCTCCGTTTCGTGCCCCTTGTAAATTAACGTGAACGTCCCCTCCGTCGCGTCCTCCGCCAACTCCACTCGAAAAAACGGAGTCTGCGGCTCGATTTGCAACGTCGCCACCCGCGCCGCAGAACCAATGACCTGCCCCACCGAAGCCGCCACTTCCAGTACCCGCCCCTCATACCGGCTCCGCACCGCGCTCTGCCGATGGATCCGCTCTTTCGTCACCCGAATGCCCGCCGCCACCGAGGTCATCAGCTGGGATCGATTGTGGGAATCCAGCTCAAAGTCCTGCAACGCCTTCCGCCGCTGCATGTCAAATTGCTTCCGCTGCCCCTCCAACGAAGCCAGCTCCTGCTCCAATCGAAGCATCCGCTGCTCCGAATCCGTCAAGCTAGCCGCCATGCTTAATCGCTGCGAATCGGAAATCAACCCGTCCTGCACCAACGCCGTCACGCTCTTCAGCTGCTGCTGCTGCGACACCCGGTGCGCCTTAAATTGCTCCTGCAACCCTTTGAGCGCCCGCGTCGATTCCAAATTGTCCTTCAAATTCTGGTCCAGCAACGACAGCTCCAAATCCCGACGCTGCTGCGCCAACGCCAACGCTTTCTTGTGGAAGTCCTGCAATGAAATGAACTCGCTGATCTGCTGCTGTAGCTGCCGCTCTAACTCCGGTTGCTCGATCTTCACGATGACCTGCCCCGCAGAAACCTTCTCCCCGACCAACACCGCCACCTCCGTCACCACCCCCGAACCCGACGATTGAATCGTCTTAATGCTCCTCGGCTTCAGCAAAATTCCGTGCCCATTCACCGAAATCGGAATCCGCGCCACACAGCTCCACACCAACACAGCCACCAATACCGTCGCCAAGGTCCCAAACACCAACATCGCTCGCGGGCTCACGTTCACCAGCAGCTGGTCCAAACTGTCCGGTGTCTGCAGCTTCTCAAGGGGTTTTTTGCGAAACATATTGGTTGTCCTGCTACATGCCTACCCCAGCTCAGGGCTGTTTCACCGTCCCAGGGACCGCCGACATCTCCGCCGCTATGCCGCGAGTTCCATCGCCAGTCAGTCCCTCAGGCGCACATCTTATGGTAACTCGTCTCAAGTCTTTGAAACAATCCTGACCCCAGCCCATCGTGTGTTCTTTTTTCTTCTCAAGTCCGCCGCACAAGGTCAAGCATTGTGGCGAATGAGCCTCCCGCTAGACGTGCTTCCCCCATCCCAGCTGCTCCTCATCATGCCGCCTTTCGGTCCTCTCGACCGATCCTGCATCGGATTGCACATCCTCCAAGCCGTCGCCCGCGAACAGGGACTGGTCTCGAGCGTCTTCTACGCCAATGTCCACTTCGCTGCCCGACTCGGCGAAGCCGCCTACAATCACCTCGCCAACGCCCCCATCTCCATGCTCACAGGAGAACGGATGTTCGCTCGCGCCGCTTTCAACACGGCTCCCCTCGGACACGACCAAGGCGCCCACCTCGAAGCGGAAGTCTCCCAAATCCGCGAAAGCCTCGCCCAATCCGGCCTGGATGCGAGTCGCGTTCGGTTCGACCCCGATCTCCTGCGCCGGATGGAGACTCTCGCGCACACCTGGGTCGCCGAGGTCGCCGATCTCATCGCCCAACAACCACCCCAAATCGTCGGCTGCACCTCGATGTTCCAACAAACCAACGCGGCCATCGCGTTGCTCGCTGCGATCAAAAAGCGGTGCCCACAAACCCTCACCCTGCTCGGCGGTGCGAATTGCGAAGGCCCCATGGCCGAGGGCATCGCCGCCGTCGCAGAAGGTGTCGATCACGTGTTCGAGGGCGAAAGTGAACAGGCGTTCGCTCAGTTTCTCCGCGACTGGCAATCCCATCCCAGCTCCCTCCCACGCGTAATCCACGGCCGACCCCAGGCCAATATGGACACCATCCCCACCCCACGCTCCTCCGAATTCTGGTCCCAGCTGGCCTCGTGGCTTCCCCAGAGCCCGCTGCACCAGCCAGGAAAAGCATTCATCAGTTACGAAACCAGCCGCGGCTGCTGGTGGGGTGAGAAGAGTCACTGCTCCTTCTGCGGCCTTAATGGGAACGGCATGGTCTATCGCGCCAAACACCCCGATCGCGTCCTCTCCGAATTGTCCGATCTCATCCTCGAAAAACCTGGGGCTCCCATCGCCATGGCCGACAACATCATGCCCCATACCTATTTCAGAACGTTGCTCCCTCGTCTCGCTCAAGAACTGCCCCAGGCGGTCGTGTTCTACGAGGAAAAGTCCAACGTCAACCTCGAACGTATGTCCCTGCTGGCCCAAGCCAAAGTTCAAGAAATTCAGTTCGGCATCGAATCCCTCTCCACCCCCCTCCTCCAATTCATGGGCAAAGGGGTCAAAGCCAGCTCCAATATCGCCACACTCCGCTACGCCAGCGCATTCCATATCCAAGTCCAGTGGAACCTACTCTTCGGCTTTCCCGGCGACCAAGCGCAGTGGTACGAGGACATGCTCGCTTTCTTCCCCTTGCTGCATCACCTCCCCCCACCCTCCATGGCTACACCGGTTCTCATCAGCCGTTTCTCCCCCTACCACACCCACCCCGCAAAACACGGAATCCGCTCGCTCCGCCCCCTCCCTGCCTACGCCGATGTCTTCCCGCCCCAGGCCCCAACCGAGGCCATCGCCTACCACTTTTTCGGAGATTACCCCACCGCAAACCGCCAAATCCCTGACCTCGGTGCCCGCCTCCACCGCGCGGTGATCGCATGGCGACGCGCCTGGTCCCGAGGCCCCCTCGCACGCCCCGAACTGCGCCTGTCGCACTCCGGAAAACAGCTGCGCGTCACCGACTCCCGCGGCATCGACGGCCTTCGCTCCGAACATACCCTCAACGAAGCACAATCCGCCGCCTTACTCACACCCGCTGCCTGGCGAGCCGACTCCCCGTGGCATCAGTGGGCCGTCGATCAAAAGCTCGGCTTAAACCTCGATGGCATGTTCGTCCCCCTCGTCGTTGCCTCCCCCGATCTGCTCGCCCACTTCGAATCCCCCAACCCTTCCTCCGAGGCGCTCGAACAGATCCCATCCTCCACACCGCTGTGGGATCTGTTCTGACCTACACCGGCCACTCCATCACCGGATCCCGTACCGCCCTCACAATCACCGTTCGCAGATGCGGATACGCGATGTAGGGAATCCCGTATCTCTCTAAAAGGCTCATCCATCGCTCCCGGTGGGGTTTAAACTCGCCGACCTCCACCCGAAACCAGCTGCAAATCAGTGTCGGGATCACCGTGTCCCGCAGAAACCCCATGTCATAGCCCGTCTCCTCCACGGTCGTCACACTCCCTGGTAGCGCGTAAAAATCTTTCAGTATGATTTTTCTCACCGACGGCCGAATCAAAGCCCGAAAGTCCAAAGGGTTTAGATACCCAACAGACTCACTAAAATTTAATGTGTTGTAGTCAAAGTTTTCAGGGACCCGAATCATTCGGTTGCAACCCTCAGCAACCAGTCCTCTCCCACGCAACGTTCGTACGAATGAAAAATCGCCCGCCCCAACGTCCAACACCCGATCGCCCTCTTCAAATAAACGCGCATACCGCTCCCAATGTTCCTCAATCGTCGGCGCAAACAGCATCGAACTAGTCTCCAGCTCCTCGTGGGAATCAATAGACAGCGATCTTTCCGTGCTCATACGCTACAAAAGCAAAGCCCAGGTCGGGGCGAGTTCCATGGGTTTAACGCTCCTATCATCCAGAAGCATCCCCCATTCTGTCAACTCACCCAAGCTCCCAAAAGCCGCCTTCAAAATCCATCACCCCCCCGAGACCAGCGTTGACACTTCGACCCAAATTTGCTTCTAATAACCACCATTAACTCGCGCACATTGGTCCGCCAACGTGGACCAAGAGCCGGGGTGTCCCATGCCCATAATTTGACATGAGTAGTGCGAATGAATCACTGCGGGGTGCGCTCGATGCCGTCGACATCAAACCCGAGCGAATCGGTGAGTTCATCGAGAGTCCCAAGGGTCGGCTGGCAAAAGGCTCCCGCTACAACCTCCTCATCCCTTTGCGCGACGGCCGCGTGCTCGCTTACAATAGCGTCACCCAGTCCTTAGCCACTTGGACCGCTGAAGAAACCGAGTTCTACCGCAGCCTCGAAGACTCCCCCACCGAACTCTGGAGCCGCCAACTCCGAGACTTCGTCTACGGCGGCTACGTGGTTCCCGAGGCCTCCGACGAACTGGCCGAACAGGAGGCCAAATACAACGGCGCTCGCTTCGATGCCACCCGCATGACTCTCACCGTGGCCCCCACCATGGCCTGCAATTTCGGCTGCGATTACTGCTTCCAAGGGGCCGACAAACCGAGCGAAAAAATGTCCCCGCTCGTCCAGGATGTTTTCATGAAGTACCTCGAGCAGAAACTCGAGACCGTCCGACACCTTCACATCGCCTGGTACGGCGGCGAACCCTTGCTCGGAATCGAAATCATCGAATCCCTCTCCGTTCGCATCCTCGCTCTCTGCAAAGAAAAGGGCGTCCATTACAGCGGCTTCATCGTCACCAACGGCTACGCGCTCAACCGCGAAATGGCCCAACGCCTCGTCCGCCTCGGCGTCGAATCTTGCCAAGTCACGCTCGACGGCCCCAAGGAGTCTCACGACGAGCGTCGCGCCCTCCTTTCCGGTCGCGAAACCTACGAGAAAATCGTCTCCAACATGCGGTCATGGGTCGAAGACGTCAAACTCTCGGTCAGTATACGCGTCAACATCGACGAACGGAATGTCGACGGGATCCGGCGCCTGATCGATGATCTCGACGCCCGGGGGTTCGGTCGTCGTAGAAACTTCACCATGTATTTCGCCCCAGTCGAGGCGATCACCGACGTCTGCCACGGGTGCTCCGATGTCGCCCTCAACAAACGGCACTACGCAAACCTTGAGACCGAGTTGTACCGCTACGCTTTCGATCGCGGCCTGTGCGCACTCCCACGGCCCCCCGTCCATCTCGGCCATTGCCAAGCCATTCGGCCCAATGGTCTTTTGCTTCTGCCCAACGGCGATCTTCACAAGTGCTGGGACACCGTTCACGACAAAGGACATCGCGTCGGAACTATCTACGCTCACAGCCAAGTCACCGATAACCCCCGCTACCAGTCCTGGGTTGCGTGGTCGCCCTTCAAAAACAATACCTGCCGCGGCTGTAAAATCCTACCCAACTGCGCCGGCGCATGCGCTCACAAGTTCATCAACCGAGACGTCACCAAAGGCGAAGCCGGCTCGCTCCCATGTCCAAGCTGGAAGTTTGGTATCGGTGAGCGCCTCCTCCTTCGCGCCGAAAAAATGGGCCTCATCACCAGTGCCGATTTCCCGGATGAAAAATTCGTAACCACGGCAGATCTCGTCGGTAATAATCACTCGGCTCAAAGCCTAGCCGAAGCTGCAGCTGCCGCTTAACACCCCCAGCACCACATTTTGCCCCTCAGTTTCAAACGCAGAACCAAACCAACCCCATAGTACAACGAGCATATGCAATACGCAGACAAACCCTTCGGGGCCGATGTCCCCATCATGAGCCCGGAAAACGCCTACATGTCCGGGGCGTTAAAAACCGATAACCTAGATGATCTCCGCCGCTTCGAGGCCGTGTTCCCTCTCCAGCCCCAGGTCGTCATGAAAACCGCCCTCGAACTGCGCGATGTCTACTCCAAGCGCGGCTCCCTCCCCACGAGCAAAGAGAAAATGGACATCCTCTTCCTCAACATGATCCCAAAGGTCTTCGTCGCCACCGCCGCAGCCGATTGGAATGCGAATCTCCAGTTCAAGATCGAGGGCGCAGGTGATTACACCGTCACCGTCAAAGCCGGCGCGGTCGTCCCTTCCGAAGGGCTCGTCGGTAAACCCACATGCACCGTCACCTCGCACTTCGAAAATTTCCGCAAGATTCTCCGCTTCGAAATGCTCGAAGACTCCGGCGGTTTCTCCCAACAACAACTCGAAAAATGGCAGGACGACGAGTCCATGGATCGCGAGTTGAGCGATGACATGCTCGAAGCCGTCGCCGGAGGTAAAGGCGGGGGAGGCTGCGGTGCCGAAGCCAGCCATAAGACGGCCTGCGGAGCCGACGCCTGCGGGGCCGCTGCCGGTCACAAAACCGCCTGCGGAGCCGCCGCTTGCGCCGTCGCTGGTGGATCCCATACCGCCTGCGGAGCCGACGCCTGCGGCGCAGCAATCGGTATTGGCACCGCCTGCGGGGCCGCTGCCTGCCCAGCCGCCGCTTGCGCCGGTGCCGTCTGCGGTGCCGATGCCGGGGTCGGTGCCTGCGCCGGTGCCGCGTGCGGAGCCGCCGTCGGTGCGGGTGTCTGCGCGGGTAACGTCTGCGGTGTCGATGTGCTCGGCGGTGCCGATGTCGGCCCTTGCGCCGTCAACGTCATCCCCTGCGTCCCAGGTTGCTAATCCTCCAATAGTAATCATTCCTTCACCCCCTCTTGCCGGCCCAACGCCGCATGAGGGGGTGTTCGCTTTCATCCCCCTCAATCCACCCCCTCTTGCCGATCTCCCATCCAGCACCAGAACCGATCGCCATCGTCGGCATGGCTTGCCGCTTCCCCGGGGGTGTCGATCACCCGGATCAACTCTGGGATCTGCTCGTCGCAGGCCGCGATGCCGTCATCGACATCCCAAAAGATCGCTGGGATTCCCGAGTCTTCTACTCCGCCGACCCTTCCCTACCCGGCAAAACCGTCGCACGCCAAGGGGGATTCCTAACGCGTTCCCACGAGGCCTTCGACGCCCGCTTCTTCGGTATGTCCGCACGCGAAGCCGAAGGTCTGGATCCTCAACAACGACTCCTCCTCGAAACCGCCTGGGACGCCCTCGAAGACGGCGGCCAGAACCCAGACCGTCTCCAAGGAAGCGCCACCGGTGTGTTCGTCGGTGGGTTTTGCATGGATAACCAACTGCAACGGCTCTCCAGCGGGAGTCGCCATCTGATCGATGCCTTCACCGCCACAAGCTCCAGCCTAACGCTCCTCTCCAATCGCATCTCTCACTTCTTCGACTTCCGCGGCCCCAGCATCTCGCTCGACACCGCTTGCTCCTCCTCGCTGGTGAGTCTCCACTTAGCTTGCCAAAGTCTTTGGAATCATGAATCCGACCTCGCCCTCGCCGGAGGTGTGAACCTCATTCTCCGACCTGAGTTCGCCATCGCCATGAGCAAGGGCCGATTCCTCTCCGCTCACAATCGGTGCCGCGCTTTCGATGACGCCGCTTCGGGTTACGTTCGTGGTGAAGGTGCAGGGCTCGTTGTGCTTAAACGGCTGTCCGAAGCCCAAGCCGCCCATGATCGAATCCACGCGGTGATCCTCATGACCGGCGTCAACCAGGACGGACGCACCCCCGCAATCACCCAACCAAACTCCGATGCCCAAAGCCAACTGATCCAACGAACTTGCAGGCGCGCAGGCATTCTCCCTTCCTCCATCGGCTACGTGGAAGCGCACGGCACCGGCACTCAGGCCGGCGATCTCGCCGAGCTGCGTTCCCTCGATCACGTGCTGAGTGCCGACCGCTCCCCCGGCCACCCCTGTTGGGTCGGCGCGCTCAAGACCAATCTCGGTCATCTCGAGGCCGCCGCCGGCGTCGCTGCTCTGATCAAATCAGTCCTGGTGCTCCGCCATCAACAGGTGCCTCAGAACCTGCATTGGCAGAACCCAAACAGGCACGTCGATTTTTCACAGCTTTGCCTGCGTTTCCCCCAACGCCTCGAGCCACTCCTTCCCATCTCAGGTCGTTGGATCGCTGCGGTAAACGCTTTCGGCTACGGAGGCACCAACGCCCACGCTCTGATCGAAGCCGCCCCCCACTCCGCGCTTCCTCCAATCGAGCCCACAGTCCCCACGACCAACCCGCAAGACCTCCTCCTCCCCCTCTCCGCTCACACCCCCGAGGCGTTGCGAGCCCACGCCGGTCATCACGCCGATTGGCTCACAACCCCCTCTCGCGCCGGTCACCTCCAGAGCCATCTCGCCACCGCTTCCCACCGACGCGCACATCTCGCTCACCGACTCGTCGTCCGCGGTCCCACTGCCGAGGCGCTCGCACGCGCGTTGCGCTCGTTCCAGGCCAACCAAGCCGATCCCTCTTGGATCGCGGCGGAATGTAAGTCCAAAGCCCCCAAACCCGTCTTCGTCTTCTCCGGCATGGGCTCCCAATGGCCCGGCATGGGGCGCCAGCTCCGCAACCAAGAGCCCGTGTTCAGAAACGCCCACGACGAGGCCTTGGATGCGTTTGAGTCCTGCGCCGGATGGAATCTAAGAGCCCAGCTCCAACTCAACCAGGATGGGCCGACAGCCCTCGGTGCCGATGTCGCGCAAGGCGCTCTCTTCGCCCTTCAATACGCCCTCACCGCCCTCTGGCATCATTGGGGCATCACCCCCGCCGCCGTCATCGGCCACAGTGCCGGCGAAGTCGCCGCTGCCTGCGCCGCCGGTTCCCTCGCGCTCGCCGATGCCACCCGCGTCTGCGCCACCCGCGCCCAACTGCAACAGCGCCTCATCGGCTCCGGAACGATGCTGGCGCTCAACCTCGATCAGGCCACCGTGCTCCAGCGCATCGCCTCTTTTCCCCAACTCGCTCTCGCCGCTTCCAACTCTCCCAACGCCGTCACAATTGTTGGTCCTCTCCAGGATCTGCAACGGTTCGACGCCTCCCTGCCCGCCTCCGTGTTCCGCAAGTTCATGCGCGTGGAAATCCCCTACCACAGTCCTCTCATGGACTCGATCCGCCAGGACCTTCTGCTGGCTCTCGGTGCCATCCATCCCGCCACCCCTCGTGTCCCCTTTCTCCCAACCGCTCTCGCCCCATCCACACCTTGCCCGGCTCTGAACGCAGACTATTGGTGGAACAACGTGCGAAATCCCGTGCGCTTCCGCGAAGCTATCGAAGGTCTCCTCACCCAGTTCGAGGCCTCCGTCTTCCTCGAAATCGGCCCCCACCCCGTCCTCTCCGGCTATGTCCACGAATGCGCCGCAGCCCTGGGCCGTTCCTCTGAATCCATCCCATCCCTCCGACGTGACTCCCCTGAACTCGCCTTCATGCGCTGGAGTGCCGCCCGTCTTCACTCCCAAGGAACCGCCGTCGACTGGAATTCACTAAATCCCGCCTCCCGCCAACCCATCGATCTGCCCCCCTACCCTTGGCAGCGTAACGCGTTCTGGATCGAATCGCAGAGCTGCAAGGTGGATCGCGTAGGCTCCGAGGCGCACCCGCTGCTCCAACGTCCGCTTCGCACACCCACCCCAACTTGGGAAACCGAGTGGAATCGTTCTCTCTTCCCCCACCTCCAAGATCATCGGCTCGGGGATCAGGTCGTCTTCCCTGGTGCGGGCTTTGTCGAAGCAGCACTCGTGGTCGGAGCCGAATCCTCCAACTCCTGGCCTTGCTCCCTGCTCAACCTGCGCTTCGAAGGGTTGCTCAAAGGGAATCCAAACGAGGTGCGGATTCTCGTAACTCAATTCCTGCCACAGACCAGTGAGTTCTCCCTGCACAGCCGCGGTGTCGACGACTCCTCCCCCTGGACCCGACACGCCTCCGGCTCCCTCGAGTTCTCAATCCCAAACCCTAAGTCTCAGCCGCACCCTCTCAACCTGGCGGAGATTCAATCGAACTGCCCTCATAGTCTCAACGTTCCAGAGCTCTACTCCCGTCTTCAATCGGGTGGTCTGGTCTATGGCCCCACGTTCCAGGTCATTCAATCCGGCGGGTTCAACCACGACTCCGCATGGGCTCAGCTCAAACGCATTGCGCCCCCACCTCCATCCTACTCGGAACGTTTACACCCGCCCCTGCTCGACGGGGCCTTCCAACTACTCGCTCAACTCGCCGCTCATTCCACCGGGTCCCCCACCTTCATCCCCACTCGTATCCGCCAGATCTCCTGCTTCGCGCCACTGATCTCGGACGTGATCGCCGTCGTCCGCCTCATCGCATCCTCCCCTCGCAAGCTCAAGGCCTCTATCCTTCTCATCTCCCCCGACGGCACCCCGGTTCTCGAAGCCTCCGATGTCGAATGCCGCCCACTCGCCCTCGCATCGACCGACGCCAATCTCTTTTACGAACCCCGCTGGGTCACGAGCGCACCCGCCCAAATTGAGGCCCCTCCTCCTTCGGTGTCCGTGGGTTGGGTCGGCACCAACCCCGCCCTCCAACGGGCTCTCGAGCAACAGCTCACGGCCAAAGGTATCTCTTTCATCTCCGAGTCTCCCACGACGCAGCCGGTTGCTGATTGCGTGGTTTGCTCCGAAGAATGGCCACTGAACGATGCCGCCGCAACCGCCTTCGAACGGGCTTTCCATGTGCTCAAGTTCGTTCGCAGCAGGCCATGGAAGCCCGGCTCACGAATGATCCTTGTCTCACAATGCTCCCTGCCTGTTCCCAACGTTTCCGCCACCCTGAGCGTCGTCGGACTCAGCTTGTGGGGCCTCGCCCCGCTGATCGAAAACGAGTTTCCCAACCTCCGATGCCAGGTGATCGACCTCGATCTCTCCGACCCCTCAGCCGCCGCCCTTGCTTTGTCGGGCGAAATCCTTCAGTCACCAACCCAACGTGCGGTCGCACATCAAGGGTCTCATCGGTTCACCCGACACCTCACGCCTCTCCGACCCAATTCGCCCGAGCAACCGTTCAATATCCAAACCAAGGGCACCTACCTCATCACCGGTGGCACCAGTGGGTTCGGTCTCGAAATCGCCCTCTGGCTCGCCTCAGAAGGGGCCGGTGCACTCGTACTCGTCAGTCGACGCGGCCCAAACTCACCCGAATTTCAGCTCGCTCTCCCCAAGCTCCAATCCTGGGGAACTCAGGTGGAAGCCCTCAGCCTCGACATCACGGACAAGCATGCAGTTCAGTCGCTTTTTCGCACGCTCGAATCTCGGCCTATACCGCTTCGCGGGGTGTTTCATGGCGCGATGGTGCTTGAAGATGGCTTCGTCAAGGACCTCACTCGCGAATCGTTCGAACGGGTCTGGAATCCCAAGGCCAAGGCGGCTCTACTCCTCGATCAATTGTCCCGCCCCTTTAATCTCGATTGTTTCGTCTGCATTTCCTCCGTCTCCTCACTCGTCGGCAATCCCGGCCAAGCCGCCTACGTCGCTGCCAATACCATGCTCGATGGCCTCGCTCACCATCGCCAATCCCAGGGCCTGCCCGCCCTCACTCTCAACCTAGGGCTGCTCGGAGAAACCGGCGTCGCCAAGGACCGCAACGACATCCACCGCGCGCTCGCTGCCGCTGGAATGGCTCCTCTCACCACCGACCAAGCGATCAACGGCCTCGCTCGCGCACTCCGCCTCGGTCTCCCCCAAATCGGCCTCTTCCACATCGATTGGGAACGATGGCATGCCGCCTTCCCACAAACCGCCTCCGATTCCCGCTGGAACATCACCCCCCAATCCCACGCCGCCCCCAAAACAGAGGTCGCACATTTCTCCTCCTGGTTGCTCTCCCAGCCAGTCGAAGATCAACGAGCCGTGCTCGTGAACAAACTCATCGAAGGCCTCGCTCAATTCCTCAAGGCCGACCCCCAACAAATCACCCCCGAAAC
>Ga0172373_10005262_pt1 | contig 17822 bp, 16 predicted proteins | sample Lak10m_2_FD_114546 | JGI IMG/M metagenome (GOLD analysis project Ga0172373, IMG submission 114546) | Freshwater microbial communities from Kabuno Bay, South-Kivu, Congo - kab_092012_10m | ecosystem: Environmental > Aquatic > Freshwater > Lake | place: Democratic Republic of the Congo...
AATGAATCGACCGAGAGTGGAAGCTGTGAACATGGTTGATGGCATTCTCTGGCGGCGTTCTGGCGCCACGGTAGCGCACGATTATCCCACCCCCGGCGCGAGACCTTGCGCATGATCAAGCAGGCGATTCAATGGCGCCCTTAGATTCCAGTCAAACTCGACCATGGAGTCAGCGTGCCTGATCTTGACGCCCCGCAAGCCCTATCCGCCCCTTGCACCTCCTCCTGTTGCGGGGGGTGCGGCCCGAACCGGAAGGGCGCCGCTCCCGACTGCTCCACCGCCGCGCTCGAGATTGACGAAACGCTGCTCGAACGATTTGGCGGACGCGGTCCACGCTACACGTCGTATCCCACTGCCGATCGTTTCCACCCGGGTATAGGCGGGCGAGACCTGGCAGCCGAACTTCGCGCCCGTCGCGGGCGCACCGGCTCACCGCTTGGACTTTATGTCCATATCCCTTTCTGCCGAACGGTCTGCTGGTACTGCGCCTGCAACAAGATCGGCACCCGTCACACGGAACAGTCCACGCCTTATCTGCATGCACTCAAGCTCGAGGCTGATCTGCTGGCGGACGCACTGGGTACGCGCGAACGCGTCTCACATCTGCATTTTGGTGGGGGCACGCCCACCTTCATGCCTGACGATGAACTCGCCGACCTGCTCGCCCACCTGCGCAGCCGCTTCGAATTCGCCCCTGACGAGGAGGGCGAATACTCGATCGAGCTCGATCCGCGTACCGTCGATGGCGCACGCATGGAGCGGCTGCGATCACTCGGCCTTAACCGCGCAAGCCTTGGCGTACAGGACTTCGACCCGGAGGTGCAGCGCGCAGTCAACCGCATCCAGCCCTGGCAGCAGACCGCCACCCTGATGGAGGCCGCCCGCCGGGCCGGATTTCGCTCGGTCAATGTGGATCTGATTTACGGGCTTCCGCGCCAGACGGTCGAGACGCTACGTTCCACCATCGCGCTAACCATTGAGCTCGCGCCCGACCGGATCGCGCTCTATAACTACGCCCATCTGCCCCATCTCTTCAAGCCGCAAAGACGCATCCACGAGCACGAACTGCCCACGCCCTCCGACAAGGCGAGGATGTTCGAGCAGGCCGTGCGCAGCTTCGAGTCGGCAGGGTATCGGCACCTCGGGCTCGACCATTTCGCTCGTGAGGGAGACGAGCTGGCCGTGGCGCAGCGCGAAGGCCGTCTCCATCGAAACTTCCAGGGCTACTGCTCGCATGCCAGCGGCGACCTGATCGGCCTCGGCGTCTCCGCCATCTCCTCGGTCGGCGACATCTACGCACAGAATGAACGGACGCTTGACAACTGGCTGGCCGCGCTCGAGAGGCGGGAGCTCCCGATTGCCCGGGGTATCCGGCTTGACGCCGACGATCACCTGCGACGTGACCTCATCGCGCAGCTGATGTGCAATTTCCGCGCTGATCGCGCGGGGCTCGCCGCCCGCCATGGCAGCGCCGCACACGCCTGCTTCGACGCGGCAGACGAGGGCCTTGCAGGGCTGGTCGATGCGGGCGCTGTCCGGGTTGACTCCGCCGGTGTTGAGGTGCTGCCACGCGGACGCCTGCTGGTGCGTGCAGTCGCCATGGCCTTCGACCGCCATCTCGCTTCAAGCCCCACGTCCGCCTACTCGCGGATCGCATAACCCCCGCCCGGCAGGTCCGGACTTGAAATGACCTGAAACGCCCTTATAATTAGCACTCGCGCGAGATGAGTGCTAACAAACGGTCAGTCAATCTGGCCCGGTCAATCTGATGGTCCGGTCCTGTTTGTGTCCAAAGCGCCCGTCCCGCCCGACCCTGGCCCAGGCCAGACCGGTCATTTTTTAAAACCCCTTGTTTTTCAAGCACTCAGGAGCCTGTTTCATGAAACTCCGTCCTTTGCATGATCGCGTGATCATCAAGCGTCTGGACAACGAACGCAAAACCGCCTCGGGCATCGTGATTCCCGATTCGGCCGCTGAAAAGCCTGACCAGGGCGAAATCCTCGCCGTGGGCAACGGCAAGGTCGGCGACGACGGCAAAGTGCGCCCGCTCGGCGTGAAGGTCGGCGACAAGGTGCTGTTCGGCAAGTACAGCGGTCAGACTGTCAAGGTCGACGGCGACGAACTCCTCGTCATGCGCGAGGAAGACATCATGGCAGTGGTCGAGGGCTAATCCTCTTACCGCAACGCTTTTCGCGTAAGCCAACCCTTACTTACACGTATTCAGGAGTACCCCGAACATGGCAGCAAAGATTGTTCTGTTCCACGACGACGCGCGTCACAAGATGGTTGCTGGCGTCAACATCCTCGCCAACGCCGTCAAGGTCACCCTCGGTCCCAAGGGCCGCAACGTCGTGCTCGAGCGCAGCTTCGGCGCCCCCACCGTCACCAAGGACGGCGTGTCGGTTGCCAAGGAAATCGAACTCAAGGACAAGTTCGAGAACATGGGCGCGCAAATGGTGAAGGAAGTCGCCTCCAAGACCTCCGACAACGCGGGTGACGGCACCACCACCGCCACCGTGCTGGCCCAGGCCATCGTTCGCGAAGGCATGAAGTACGTCGCCGCCGGCATGAACCCGATGGACCTCAAGCGCGGAATCGACCGTGCGGTTATCGCGCTCACCGAAGAGCTGAAGAAGATCAGCAAGCCCTGCACCACCACCAAGGAAATCGCTCAGGTGGGCTCCATCTCCGCCAACAGCGATGACGAGATCGGCAGCATCATCGCCGAGGCCATGGAAAAGGTTGGCAAGGAAGGCGTGATCACCGTCGAAGACGGCAAGTCGCTCAACAACGAACTCGACGTAGTCGAGGGCATGCAGTTCGACCGCGGCTACCTGTCGCCTTACTTCATCAACAACCCCGACAAGCAGATTGCGGTGATGGATGATCCTTTCGTGCTGCTGCACGACAAGAAGATCAGCAACATCCGCGACCTTCTCCCGGTGCTCGAGCAGGTCGCCAAGGCTGGCCGTCCGCTCCTCATCATCGCCGAGGAAGTTGAAGGCGAGGCGCTGGCCACCCTGGTGGTCAACAACATCCGCGGCATCCTGAAGACCGTTGCCGTCAAGGCCCCGGGCTTTGGTGACCGTCGCAAGGCGATGCTCGAAGACATGGCCATTCTCACCGGCGGCGTCGTGATCGCCGAAGAAACCGGCATGTCGCTCGACAAGGCCACGCTGGCTGACCTCGGCCGCGCCAAGCGCGTTGAAGTGGGCAAGGAAAACACCACCATCATCGATGGCGCCGGTGAATCCAAGCTGATCGAAGCCCGCGTCAAGGCCATCCGCTCGCAGATCGACGAAGCCACCAGCGACTACGACCGTGAGAAGCTGCAGGAGCGCGTGGCCAAGCTGGCCGGCGGCGTTGCTGTCATCCGCGTCGGTGCAGCCACCGAAGTCGAGATGAAAGAGAAGAAAGCCCGCGTGGAAGACGCGCTGCACGCCACCCGTGCTGCCGTGGAAGAGGGCATCGTGGCAGGTGGCGGTGTGGCGCTGCTGCGCGCCCGTTCCGCGGTCAAAGTGGCCGGCGACAACGCCGACCAGAACGCAGGCGTTCAGATCGTGATGCGCGCGGTTGAAGAGCCGCTCCGTCAGATCGTCAACAACTGCGGCGAGGAAGCCAGCGTCGTCGTGGCCGAAGTCCTGAAGAGCAGCGGCAATCACGGCTACAACGCAGCCAACGGTACCTACGGTGACATGCTCGAAATGGGCGTGGTTGATCCCACCAAGGTCACCCGCACTGCGCTGCAGAACGCCGCTTCGGTGGCCAGCCTGATGCTCACAACCGATGCCATGGTCGCCGAGCAGCCGGAAGACAAGCCGGCCCCGGGCGGCATGCCTGGTGGCATGGGCGGCATGGGCGGTATGGGCGGCATGGATATGTAATCCAGCCTGCTCAGTTGAACAGGGCGGCCCGCAGGGGCCGCGGTTCACCGAGTCGTGCGATCCCCGCGTGACGAAAGTCCGCGGGGATTTTTTTCGGTACGATCGCGGGTTCCCCGCCAACGCTCCGCAAGACGCTCACACCATGTCCGATTCCGGGTTTTTCGATGACTTCGATCGCCTGTGGTCGCAGCGCGACCTCAGCCGTGCAATCGGATGGAAACGGCTACTCTCCTGGGACGGTCATACGCGCACCTTGCGCGCCATGTTTGAAGTGCGCCCCGAGTTCTGCCACTCGGGCGGCACGATCGCGCAGGGGGGATTCGTCACGGCGTGGCTCGATGCTTCCATGGCTCAGGCCACCATGCGTGACACCGGTTTCGAGAGCAACATCGCCACGCTCGAATTGAAGGTGTCTTTTCTGAAAGCGGTTCCACCGGGCGACGTGCTCGCCGAAGGCCGGGTGCTCCGGCGCGGCAGGCGGGTCGCCTTTCTTGAGGCCAGCCTGTTCAATGCCGCGGGCACCGACCTTCTCGCAACCGCCACGTCCACAGGCCTCATTGTTCCGCTGGTTCTGGAGAAGGAGTAAACCCGTGAAGCGCGCGCTCAACTTCAGTTCGGGCCCGGCGATGCTGCCCGATGAAGTGCTCGAACAGGTCGCCGTCGAGATGCTTGATTGGCAGGGCAGTGGCATGTCCGTGATGGAAATGAGCCATCGCGGCGAGCAGTTCCTGCGCATTCATGCCGACGCGCAGCAGGATCTGCGTGACCTGATGGAGATCCCGTCCAACTACCGGGTGCTGTTTCTTCAGGGTGGCGCCACGCTGCAGTTCACGATCGTGCCAATGAACCTGATCGGCATGACTGGACACGCTGACTACGTCACCACCGGCGAATGGTCGCGAAAGGCACTCCGCGAAGCGCGCCGTTATGGCGATGCGCGCGAAATCGCAAGCGACGAGCCCAACGGCTTCCGGTCCATCCCGTCGCCGGACCGCTGGGTGCGTTCAGACAACGCCGGTTATCTGCATCTCTGTTCGAATGAAACCATTGGCGGGGTCGAATTTCACTGGCTTCCTGATGCGGGCAGCACGCCAATCGTGGCCGACATGTCGTCCACCATCCTGTCGCGGCCGATTGATGTTTCGCGGTACGGGCTCATCTATGCAGGCGCACAGAAAAACATCGGTCCCGCCGGGCTCACCATCGTGATCGTTCGCGAGGATCTGCTTGGCCACGCACTGCCCGGTACGCCCGCGCTCCTCGATCTGCACGCGCAGGCCGATGCCGACTCAATGATCAATACGCCCTCCACCTTCAGCATCTATGTGGCTGGCCTGGTGTTCCGATGGCTCAAGCGCCAGGGCGGTGTGGCGGCCATCGAAGCGCGCAATATCGCCAAAGCCCGCCTGCTCTATGAGTGCATCGACCAAAGTCGTCTCTACGTCAACCGCATCGACCCCGCTGCACGTTCGCGGATGAACATCCCGTTTCAGCTCTCGCGCCCCGAGCTCGACCGTGCATTCCTGGAAGGCGCTGAACGCGCTGGCATGCAACAGCTCAAGGGTCACCGAACGGTCGGTGGGATGCGCGCGTCCATTTACAACGCGATGTCAATCGCGGGCGTGCAGACCCTGGTTGATTACATGCGCGCTTTCGAGCAGCAACACGCATAACCGCCGCCATGCTCCATTTCTCAGGCCTCCCCGGTGCACTCGATGCAGCGGCACGCGAAGCGCTGCTCGCGCCCACCGACCTCCTCGATTACCGACACCCTGCCGTGGAGGCCTTCGTGCGCGCGGCGGGCGCAGAGAACGGCACGCCTGTGGAACGTGCGGTTGCGCTCTTTTATGCCGCACGCGACCGCATCCGCTACGACCCCTACCGGATCAGTGCAACGCCCGCCGACTATCGGGCGAGCAGCGTTGCCCTCGCAGGCTACGGCTGGTGTGTTTCAAAGGCGTCGCTCCTCGCGGCCTGCGCGCGTGCGGCAGGCATTCCCGCTGCCGTCGGACTGGCGGACGTCGCGAACCATCTGAACACCGAGAAGCTTCGTGCCCGTATGGGCGGCACGGATGTGTTTTACGACCACGGCTATGTGGCAATGCTGCTCGATGATCGCTGGGTGAAGGCCGTGCCCGCATTCAATATTGAACTCTGTCAGCGGTTCGGCGTGAGCCCCACCGAATTTGACGGCCGCAGCGACGCGCTTTATCAGGAGTACAACGCCCGGGGCGAGCTTCACATGAGCTACCTCGCCGATCACGGCTGCTGGAGCGACCTGCCGCTTGAAAAGGTGTTCGCCGACTTTGCGCAGCACTATCCGGGTGCCATGTTCATTCACGGAACCGGATCGGAGACGTCGCGCTTTGAGGACGAGCGGCCGCTGGGGTGAGCCGTAAGCGCGCTGAGCACCTCCTCGTCACTCACCTGCGGAAAGCGCAGATAGAACTGCGAGATTGAAAACAGCGCCCGACTTGGTCTCGGGCACACGATCTCATCTGCAAGATCGGCGAGCGAGGCAAGCGACTCCGCGTCTGCAACAGGAACAGCGCACACCAGCTTCGCGGGTCTGCGCCTTCGCGCCCAGCCCAGCGCTGCGCGCATGGGTACCGCACCGCGCGGAATCGCAAGCACCACCGCATCTCGCCCTGCCAGGTGCGAAAGCGCACCGGAAAGCACATCAGCCGCCTGATCACGATCGGCATAGGGCAGACACGATTCATCGTCAGACGTTTCGGTGTATGCGGACTGCTTGTCTCTCATGATGGTTCAACCCTTCATTTGACGCCACCAGTGTCCGGATCGCGAGCGGCGCACGCGCGGCAGCAGATCAACGCATTGGCAAATCGGTGTTCGCCTTCCTGCCACTGGTCAACCCCGCACGATGGGACCCCGATACAGTCGGTGCCGATGAGTTCATTTCCTTTGCCTGATGTGGCCGCTGCATGGCGCTGGGGATCGCTGCTGCCTCCCATCGTCGCAGCAACCTATGCCCCTCCCGCGATGGTCCTGCAGATGGCCGGCTGGCGCAGCCGCGATCTGATCCGTCATGCACGCTCGAATTCCCGGTTCTACGCAAGGCGGTTCAGGCATCTCGCGGCTGATGCGCCGCTCTCGGAATACCCCAGCGTGAGCCGCAATGAACTGATGGCGCATTTCGAAGATCGGGTCACCGACCCGGCGATCCGGTTCGATGACGTGAAGACCTTCATCGCCGACCCCAAGCGTTGCGGCGAACCGTTTCTCGGCCGATACGCGGTCTGGACCAGCTCAGGAACCACGGGAGTGCCCGGCATTTACGTGAGCGATCACCACGCCCTCGCTGTTCACGAAATGCTTCTCACCACCCGGACTGCAGGCTCGGGGGGTATCGGCTCGCTGTACCACCTGATGTTGAGCGGTGGGCGGCTTGCACTGATTGCCGCCCAGGATGGCCACTTTGCCGGTATCGCCGCCTGGGAGCGCGCGCGCCGTTCAACGCCGTGGCTGGAGACCCGGTGTCGGGCTTTTCCTGTGACCGCACGCACACAGGACCTGGTCGCGGCACTCAATGACTGGCAGCCCGCATTGCTCGCAAGCTACCCTTCCATGTTGTCTGTGATGGCAGACGAGTTGGACGCCGGGCGATTGAGGATTCAGCCCTCTGCCAACACTCTGCTCACCAACCTCGGCAATCATGTGCAGCCATTGATCCGTTACCAGCTGGGTGACAGCATCACGGTCCTCGATGCCCCGTGCGAATGCGGATGCACGCTCCCGCGGCTGCGAGTGGAAGGGCGCAAGGATGATGTGCTGAAGCTTCCGGCTGCACACGGACGGACAGTGTCAATTGTTCCGCTTGCCATCGAGAGTGTTCTTGAAGACCGCGCGGGCATTCATCAGTTTCAGCTATGTCAGAGCGGCCCGAGACGGCTCGCCATTCGCTTCAACCCGCCAGCAGGTCATAGTCATCAAGACACCTGGCCGCGGGTCAGACAATGCCTGCGCAAATTTCTTGATCATCAGGGAGCGGGCACCACCGAGATCTCGCTCGACCCCGCCCCGCCTCAGCCAGACCCGGTGAGCGGCAAGCTCAGAAGAGTGCGCGGAGCCGCCTGAGCACAGCGCCAGGCAGGGTATCGCAGCGCTCCGGGAAGGAGTGGTGAGCGGATGGCATTCCATCACCGCGTGGAGGGTGAGCCAATACGGCGATCACGCCGCATTATCATCTGGCCAAGCGCTTGCCTTGGTTGGCAGATCCGCCATCCCCAGGCGCGATCCAAAGCGCCCTTTTCGACAAGGAGACCATGATGGGTTCAATGATTGATTTCGACCGCGCCGATGGCAAGGGCAAGGCGCGCGGCTATCTCGCCACCAGCACCCGCGCAGGCGCGCCGGGCGTGGTGGTCATTCAGGAATGGTGGGGTCTTCAGGACCAGATCAAGGGCGTGTGCGACCGTCTCGCCGCGGCTGGTTATCACGCGCTGGCCCCCGATCTGTACAACGGCGTGGCGGTGCCTTACCACGACCCCGATGCAGCCAACGCTCAGATGACGTCGCTCAATTTCATTGACGCGACCGACAACGCAGTCCGCGGCGCTGTGCAGTACTTCAAGAAGCAGGGACTCAAGGCGGGACTGACCGGATTCTGCATGGGCGGCGCGGTCACCATCATCGGGTCGGTACGCATTCCCGAACTCGACGCGGGCGTCTGCTTCTACGGCATTCCACCGGTTCAGGCAGCCGACCCGGCACAGGTTCGCATTCCGCTGCAGGGACACTTCGCAAGCCGTGACGACTGGTGTACGCCGCAGGCGGTCGAGGCCTTTGAAGCGGCGGTCAAGGCTGCGGGCAAGCGCGTTGAATTCCACATGTACGAAGCAGACCACGGCTTCATCAACGAGCAGCGCGACGCCGTTCACGACGCACCAAGCGCGAGACTCGCGTGGGAGCGCATGATGGACTTCTGGAAAAAGCACCTCGGCTGACAGGCCTTATACGGTCTGCGCGGTCACACCGTGCAGACCGCTTAGCCCCGTGATCACGCGCGCTCAGCCTGCTCCGCCTCGCGCCCGCGAGGGCAGAAGCACCATCGCGATGGCAAACACCACGCAGGCGAGCGCGGCCCCGTCCTGCCAGTGAAGCGGTTCGTTGAGTACCCACGAACCTGAAAAGAGGCCAATGACCGGGATCATCAGAACCGACAGTCCGCTTGCAACCGGAGACAGGGTGGAGGCCAGCCGAAACCATAGCAACTGCGCAACGCCGAACACCACGAAGCTGTTGTAGAGCAGCGCAAACAGGGCCGGTATTCCAATCGCCTCGGGCTGCCAGCGATCACGTTCGGTGGCCAACGCAATCGTGCCGCACACGATGAGCGCAAGCACCACCGACCAGAACGTGATCACCTTGATGGACGCGCTCAAACGACGCCTGCGCGTGAGATGCGTGCCATAGGCCCACGCGCTTGCCGCGCAGATCATCAATGCGGTGCCGCCCGGGCTGCCACTGATGGCGGAGACCTCGCTTGCCATGAGGAGCGCAACCCCTCCAGCCGCCGCGAGCACACCAATCGCCAGTCGAAGGCCGGGTTGCTCACGGTAGAGGATCAGCCCCAGCACGGCCGCCCAGATTGGCATGGTGTAGCCCAGGATGGCGGCCCTCCCGGACGAAAGCAGTGACACACCATACATCACGCAGACGTACCAGATCACCAGGTTGAAAAGCGCGATCAGCGTCATTTCGGCCCAATGCTCGCGCGCGATCCGGAGCGGCTCGCCAGCCGAGCGAATCATCCACCAGAGCATGGGCAGCGCGAGCAGCATCGTGATTGACCGGAAGGTCATGGGCGCAATCACGCTCACCCCGGTTTTCATGATGGGCCAGTTGATTCCCCAGAGAATCGTGAGCAGCACCAGGCCACCGAGTTCACGCCCGGCCAATCGCTCCGCGCTCATGCTTTCCCCGGGCTGGGCGCAGGGACTAGAATCAGACTCAGAACATTCTCCAGGAGACAGGCGGCGTCATGAATTTCTCATTGTCGCTCAGACAGGCGTGGATACGCGCCGATTCAATGCTCTGCGTGGGACTGGACCCCGACCCCGAGCGAATTCCGGCAAGCCTCGGCAGCGGCCCGGAAGCAATCTTCGCCTTCTGCCGCGAAATCGTCGACGCCACAGCCGCCCATGTCTGCGCCTTCAAGCCCCAGATCGCCTACTTCTCGGCGGTGCGGGCTGAACGTGAACTCGAGCGGCTGATCGAGCATATTCATTCGCGACACCCTGGCATTCCGGTGATTCTCGATGCCAAACGAGGCGATATCGGCTCTACCGCCGAGCGCTACGCGGTGGAAGCATTCGAGCGCTACGGTGCAGACGCCGTCACCATCAACCCCTATATGGGCTTCGACTCCATCGAACCCTGGCTCGCCTGGGAAGGGCGCGGTGTCATCCTGCTCTGCCGCACATCCAACCCAGGAGGCAGTGACCTCCAGGCGCTCAACGTGGGCGGTGAAGCGCTCTACGAGCGGGTCGCCCGATTGGCAGCCGGGCCCTGGAATACCAACGGCCAGATCGGACTGGTGCTGGGCGCCACGTTTCCAACCGAGCTCGCACGCGTGCGCGCCATCGCCGGCAACCTACCCATGCTGGTACCCGGCATCGGCGCACAGGGCGGCGATGTGGCGGCCACCGTCGCAGCGGGGCTCGCTGACGATGGGTGGGGCATGGTGATCAACTCGTCCCGTGCCATTCTGTACGCTGACCCGGGCACCGCCTTCGCGCAGGCAGCGGCAAACGTTGCAGAACGAACGCGAGACGAGATCCGCGCCGCGCGCGCAGCAGCCCGATCAGCCCGCACCGGATAAGGGGACTTGCGTGAGAGTCCTGGTCGCCGAAGATGACCGCACGCTTGCAGACGGCCTGTGCCGGGCCCTGCGCTCCAGCGGAAACGCAGTGGATCACGTCGAAGATGGGCAGTCAGCCGACACGGCCCTGACCGCGCAGCACTACGATCTGATCATCCTCGATCTGGGGCTACCGAGACTCAGCGGCCTGGATGTGCTCAAGCGCCTGCGCTCGCGCGGCAGCAGCACGCCGGTCCTCATTCTGACGGCGGCTGATTCGGTTGAGCAGCGGGTTCGCGGTCTCGATCTTGGCGCCGATGATTTCATGGCCAAGCCATTCGCACTCACCGAACTGGAAGCCCGTATCCGGGCGCTGGTTCGCCGGGGCATGGGCGCGGCCAGCAGCACCATGAAGCTGGGATCCCTCAGCTACGACCAGGTCGGTCGCCAGGCGTGGGTGGCCGACCAGCCCGTTGAACTTTCCGCGCGGGAACTCGCGCTCCTCGAAATCCTCCTGCAGCGAAATAGCCGTCTGGTCAGCAAGGAGCAAATCGTTGAACACCTGTGCGGGTGGGGAGAGGAGGTGAGCCACAACGCAATCGAGGTCTATGTTCACCGGCTGCGTAAAAAGCTCGAGGGCGGCAACATTCGCATCGCTACGGTGAGAGGCCTGGGGTACAGCCTGCAGCGAACGACCGACGCGGAACCTCACTGATGGCCGAGCCCGCGGCGCGCTCGCCGTCTGTGCTGAGCGATCTGGTTGCCACACGCGAGAGCCCCCATCTGCCGGAAGCACCGGCGCAGGTGGCGAGGCACAAGCGGCGGCCGGCGCCGCGCCGGCGGATCAATCCATTCGCGCCATTCGAGCAGCGATCGCTGTTCGGCGAAATTCTTGACTGGATGTTTGCGCCGCTCATGCTGTTGTGGCCCTTGTCGGTGGCCGTCACCTTTGTAGTGGCGCGCTCACTCACCGATGCGCCCTTTGACCGAGCACTTATTGATCGCGTGGAAGTGCTTCGCGAGCAGATCAGCTCTGGCAACACCGACTCACGAACACAACTGCAGCCCCTGCTCGAGCGGCTCACCCGGGCCCAGGATGGCTCGACACTGCGCATCCAGGTGGCGGGGCCAGACGGCCGCATTGCGGCAGGTGACCAGACGCTGGCCCGGCCCGGTCTTTACGACTTTCCAGCGCCCGAGAGAATCCGCCTTCGCACGGTGCTCGATAGCGGCGTCGAATGGCGTGTCGCCTACACCTGGAGCAGTCCAGCCGCTTTGAGTGAGGAGGCTCTGCTGCTCATCCAGGTGGCCGACAACTTCGACAACCGCGATCAGCTGGCAAGCGAAATCATTCGTGGCGTGCTGTTTCCGCAGTTCATGATCCTGCCGCTGTCTCTCCTTCTGGTGTGGTTCGGGCTCAGCCGGGGCCTGGCGCCGATGAAGCTGCTCCAGGGGAAAATCCAGCAGCGGCGACCCGACGACATGTCACCCATCGATCCCAAAGAGGCGCCCGAGGAACTGACCCCGCTGGTCGTGGCGTTCAATGACTTGCTGGCCCGCCAGGCGCAGACGCTCCAGGCGCAGCGGCGTTTCATTGCGGATGCTGCCCACCAGCTGAAAACCCCGCTCGCCGGACTTCGCACACAGTCCGAACTCGCCATGCGGGAAACCGATGCAGCCGAACTTCGCCGCACACTCGAACACATCGCCTCGAGCGCCGAACGAAGTGCGCACACGGTGAGCCAGCTGCTTGCGCTCGCGCGTACCGAGAACCTGCGCAACGCCGTCGCGATGGATGAACTCGATCTCGCCCCGCTTGTTCGAACGCTCATCGCCGACCACTACACCGGTGCGCTCGCAAAATCGATCGATCTCGGTTTCGAGAGCGACGATTTGCCCGCTCCCATCACCGGACATCCGATTCTGCTGCGCGAGATGATAGGCAACCTGATTGACAACGCGATCCGCTACACGCCCAACGGCGGCATCGTGACCGCACGAGTTCAGACGACGCCTGCGGAAGTAGTGCTGGAGATCGAAGACGACGGCATCGGCATTTCACCCACCGACCGGGAACTGGTATTCAACCGGTTCTTCAGGGTGCTGGGTGTGGGCGCAGAGGGCAGCGGCCTGGGCTTGTCGATCGTGCGCGAGATCGTGGGCCAGCACGGTGCCACGGTCACCGTCTCGGATGGCTTGCTCTGGCCCGCTCAGCGGGGTGCCGGAACCGGCAGCCGCTTCACGGTACGGTTTCCTAAATTCAACGACGAAGGGCTTTGAAGGTCAGGAGAAGGCGGGAATGTTCAAAGTAAGCTCCGAGCAACAGGCCATCATCGATGGTGTCGCCTCGATATGCACCGGGTTCAATGATGACTACTGGACCGAGTGCGATCAGGCTGCGCGCTTCCCACGCGAGTTTCATCGGGCCATTGCCGACGCCGGCTGGCTGGGCGTGACGATGCCGGAAGCCTATGGCGGCGCTGGACTCGGCATCAAGGAGGCCTCGCTCGTCATGCATACCGTCGCGAGGCATGGCGGCGCCATGGCAGCCGCGTCATCGATTCACATGAATATGTTTGGCCCTCATCCGATGGTGGTGCACGGCACCGAGGAGCAGAAAGCGCGCTGGATTCCTCGGCTGGTAAGCGGCAGCGATCAGGTGTGTTTCGGCGTCACCGAGCCCGATGCCGGGCTCGACACCACGAGCATCCGCACCTTTGCAAAAAGAGTTGACGGCGGTTGGCGCGTCTCGGGCCGAAAGATGTGGACCTCCACCGCCCAGGTTGCCAACAAGATCCTGCTGCTTGCTCGCACCTCGGCCAAACCCGCCCGGGGCGAAGGCAAGCCCACCGACGGCATGACGCTCTTTTACACCGACGTAGATCGTTCGAAAATCGAGGTCCGGAGAATTGCCAAGCACGGCCGCGCTGCAGTCGATTCGAACGCCGTTTTCATTGACGACCTGTTCATTCCCGAGCAAGACCTCATCGGCGAGGAAGGCCGGGGGTTTTATTATCTGCTTGATGGTCTGAACCCCGAGCGCATCCTGATCGCGGTCGAGGCAATCGGTATTGGTTTCGATGCCCTGCACCGCGCAGCCCGCTATGCGCGCGAGCGCGTGGTGTTCGGTCGGCCAATTGGCCGCAATCAGGGCATTCAGCATCCGCTTGCCGAATGCTGGGTCAATCTGGAAGCCGCGCTTCTTCTCGCAGAGCGGGCGGCTGATCTGTATGACGCCGGACTCGCGTGCGGTCCCGAGGCAAATGGCGCCAAGCTGATGGGTTCACGTGCCGGCTATGAGGCCTGCCAGCGCGCGGTGCTCACCCATGGTGGGATGGGCTATGCGAAGGAGTATCAGGTGGAGCGGCTGCTTCGCGAGGTGCTGATCACACGGATTGCGCCGGTCACCGATCAGCTGGTGCTGTCCTTCATCGCGGAAAAAGTGCTCGACCTCCCCAAGTCGTACTGATAGCCCACCGTCTGGCGGCGGGAGCCACCCCGAGGTGCGTCGGGTTGTGTCCACACAAGTCGCCGGTCCGTGCGTTGCGTTGTGATGACTCCGGATCATTTCCAAACGAACGGAGCTCATCATGAAGATCAGGAGTGCTGCACTGTTGACGTCGGTTGCCGTGCTGGCTGGCGGCGTCGCCCATGCGTCCGAAGCAAAGCGTGTCAACCCTCCCCTGCTCCTTGCCCAGTCAATTCCCGAAGAGCCGGTTTACGGGGCGCAGATGATGACCGAGCAGGAGCGAAACGAACACCGCGCAGCGCTTCGAGCGGCCAAAAACGAGCAGGAACGTGAGCAGATTCGGCGCACCCACCATGAGCACATGCAGAGCCGAGCCAAAGAACGCGGTGTCACCTTGCCCGACGAGCCTCCCGCGCGAGGCGTCGGGCGGGGCATGGGGCCGGGTCCAGGCGCCGGGCAGGGCATGACGCCCGGCAGCGGTCAGGGGCGCTAGCCGCCCTCGCCCGTTTTGACAAGGGGAGCACACGCCAGATAGACTTTCGGGCTCGGCGCATTAGCTCAGTTGGTTAGAGCGACGGAATCATAATCCGCAGGTCCGGGGTTCGAGTCCCTGATGCGCCACCACTTTCCGATCCCCTGCGGCCGGGCAACAGCAACGCGGCAGTGCGTCGCAGGATCTGATCTGCGCCCTTGTTGACCCCAGTGTCCAGCGCCCATACCATCGGCTCCCCTGGTAATCAGTCGCCCACGCCGGCGCACCACTGGAGAAGCCGATGAACCCTGAATCCGCGCTGGAGCCCCTTGCCATCGCTTTGCATGCCTGCGAACTGGCTGGACTCGCGGTGGGCGAGGTTCCTGATGATGTGATGCTGGCCGCGCAAGAGGGGGGCCCCTTCGAGCTTTCCTTCGAAATCGCCAGTGAGCAGCAACTGCTACTGGCCTACGACCCGAAAGCCGCGCTGATGCAGGTGGAAGTGCATTGGGCGGAAGGCTTTCGCAATACCAACGCGGTGTTCGCAGCGTTGCAGCTTAATCATGAGCTTCCAATCGGCCGCCGCCGCTTTTCGATGGAGATGTTCACCGGCAACATTGTGCTCAGCGATGCGCTGGATTGGCCCGACTGCGCGGCGGACCGGCTGGCCCTGTGCATGTGCGAGCTGATGCTGATGATCGATGATCTGGCGGGTGCAGATGGCAGCGACGGTGCGCCCACCAGTGAAGGCGCCCCCGGCGCGCCGGCCCAATTCGGCGTGTCCGCCAGCCCCGACTCCTTCATGAACCTCGGCGTTCGCGTCTGATCGCCCGCTCCAAACACGAGGTCAGCTCATGGCCACTCGACCGCCCCCTATCGAAAGTTCAGGCCTTTTCCGCAGCGCCTACCGGATACGTATTGGCGACGGCGTCGGAGATAAACAGAAGGCTGGCCTGACTGCCGACAACCTTATTTCGCTCACGCTGAAGGCGCAGCAGAAGTGGCCCAATGGCACATTCGAGCTCAGGCTGATTGAACGCGATAACGGCACTTTCCTGGAAGCGCTCAGGCAAAAGCAGAGCACCCTGGATAAGGATGCCAAGGCGAAATGGAGCTATCCAGAACCAAACGGCAATGGCGCTCTTCATGCACGTGACCAGCGGCGAGCCGACGCCGCGCGTCTGTTGCGGGAGAGAGGCTTCATGGACATGGCCGGCGAGGGTCATGGTCCCGCTGCTTACCGCGCGTCTAATCCGGATTCCTGGAAGGCCGCCGAGCGCGGGGTGTTCGCCGACGAGGTCTACCAAGCCGTGTCGGCCCATCTGGAGGCTTGGGCAACGCAGCAGGTACAGGACAAAAACGGGAACGGGGTAAGACCTGCCTTGGCGGCTGGACCCGAAGCGCAACCCGTTGTCGAGCCCGTGGTCGAGCAAATCCAGGAACCGCCCCGAGTCGACCGCCAGGAACAGCAGGCTCGCGCAGACCGCCGGGCGAGAATGCAAACTTGTGAACGCGCTGGCGTGGCAGGACAACAGCTTAAAACGGCATCCGATACTGCTCAATCCGAGCTCTCTGACGGCCTGGCCAGCATTCATTTGAACGTGCGCGCGCAGCGACAGCAACTGGCCGGCCGCGGCGGCAGGGTGCTCCGGGTTGACAGTGGCCCGCAGGAGCAGGGCCAGACCCGCTACGTAGACCTCAAAGCCCTCAGGAGGTTCAATGTCAAGGGAGCCTATGCATCTCTCGCGCCCCAGGATCGGGCCCTGAACGCGCTCAATCGCCTCGCTCCAGGCGTGGATCTCCCTGGCATCCAGCAGGCACTTCAGGCCGCCGAGCGTGAAGTTCGGCTGGAGCACAAGGATCAGGTGGAGAGACTCTGGACGGGAAACGCTCTGGCGCAAGCAGTCTTAGCCGCAGCCCGTGGCGCTCTCGATCCTTTGACTCAGGCCCAGCAGAGCTGGGCAGATCAGCAACCCGATCGAGAGGACCCCGGCCTGCACGACCAGGAGCTCAGGCGGGCTGGTGCCCCCCGTCTGGTCGTGCAACTGCTCACACTGGAGCATCTGTCTGCCGTCACGCACGACCCCGCCATACGGGCCCGGTTTCAGAGCCAGCACAACGCTCTGTCCGCCAAACTGGTGGCGCTTGCGGGCACCGAAATCGGTGAGCTGGACACGAACGCCCTCAGGGACCATCTCACCGCCGCACGCGAGCAGTCAAACACCCGCGGGGCAACCGGAGAGTTGCAGAATTTCGAAAGTGCTGCGGCCTCGCAGCAGCTGAAAAAACAGCAGCGAAATCTGGAGCAGGCGCTCCAGCGGCAGGCCGAACTGCCCAAGATGGAAAGCTATCTGGAAGCAGTCGAAGCGGCCAGGCTTGCGCTTGAAGCCAAAGCGGAGCTGCGAGCCGAGCGCGCTGAGCAACAGGCTCAGGCGGCGGGGCAAGCGCGGCCCGAACCGCTGCACAAGGTACCGACGCCACCTCGCGACCTCAGCCAGGATTTCGATTGGAATCAACTGTGCGACTACATGGACGCCATCGGTGAACTGCGCAAGGCTCGGCGTGCCGGTGAACCTGGTTTTGGCTTCGACACAAGGGGCCCGCAGGCCGAACCGAATCGGGATATCAAGGTAAGGAGCCATGACGACGCAGTGGTGGCGACAAAGATCGTGACCACCATGCGCAAACTGATGGAGTCAGGCCTCGAAAACACCCAGCGCGATCGGGCAGTGCAGGTTTACGTCCCCGCCGCGCGCCCCGGTCAACGTGGACAGTGGGTTCAATGCTCCCAGTCATCCACCGAGGTGATGGGCGATAAAGCTCGCCGCGTGGCCGTGGCTCAGCTCATAGAACTCGAGATGCTGATTGCCCACACCCCCGCAGCAGACATCCCGGCCGTGTCTCGACTCTTGTCGCTGCACGGACAAATTGCCAGCCACCTGCAGACATCCCTGGCGGATGATGTCAGCGAGAAGGCGGGCACGCTCGGCAAGTGGATCGCCGATTCGAAAATCCGTGTGAGCAGTCTGAAACACGAATTCGAAGCTGCCGCCCGCCGACCTGGGCCCGATTACCTCGCGATCATTGACCGGACCCGTCAACTGTACGAGAAGGCACTGAGCCAGCAATACGATGGTCTTGTCCGAATGCGGCAGCAGGCGCAGGCGCGGCTGG
>Ga0172373_10005263_pt1 | contig 17822 bp, 18 predicted proteins | sample Lak10m_2_FD_114546 | JGI IMG/M metagenome (GOLD analysis project Ga0172373, IMG submission 114546) | Freshwater microbial communities from Kabuno Bay, South-Kivu, Congo - kab_092012_10m | ecosystem: Environmental > Aquatic > Freshwater > Lake | place: Democratic Republic of the Congo...
CTGAGGGTTTTTACAGCACACCGAAGATTCACTTTGACCCAAAGACAAGGCTGGGAAGACCGTTTTATTATTTCTCATGGGGCGCAGCATGTACAGAAGTAGAAGTTGATCCGAGGACGGGTTGCTATCGCGTGCTTGCGGTTGACATACTTCACGATGTTGGCCATTCGCTTAATGAGCGCATTGATCGAGGCCAGGTGATCGGTGGATTCGTGCAAGGCATGGGTTGGCTAACCACCGAAGAATTGCGTTGGCACGACGATGGACGGCTTTTGACCCACGCACCATCAAGTTACAAGATTCCAACCGCCAGGGATCTGCCTGAGCACATGGTCTTGAACTTTTGGCCAATGCCTAACCGAGAAGACAATGTCGGTCGGTCAAAGGCAGTCGGCGAGCCGCCCCTGATGCTCGCGCTTTCGGTGATCGAAGCATTGCGTGATGCCGTGGCCAACATCAGGGCTGCCAGTCACACATCTCAACGGCCTCTCGGCGTCGAAGGACCGATGGTTCACCTTGATGCACCAGCAACGCCAGAGCGCGTTTTTTTTGCAATTAGGCATCGAGCTGAGTGATATGAGTGCGGTCAGGGAGCAGGCTGAATCATGGTTTGCTGCTGGGCTCAGTGCGGTGATCATCGAATTGACTTCGGTTCGCGGCTCAGTGCCGCGTGAGCAGGGCACGAGGATGTTGGTCAGTATGAATGCCGCCCTCGGTACGATAGGGGGCGGTCGCCTTGAGTTTGAGGCCGTTGAGCAAGCGCGTGCCCTGTTGCGGACAGGTGAGCTCGCTCACTTACCACAGCGACGAACGATTGCACTAGGTCCATCGCTTGGCCAATGCTGTGGCGGATCGGTCGATCTCACTTGGTTTGCTCTTGATTCAAATACGATAGCGATGTGGCCACCGAGTGCTTTTCGATTTGAGTTGCAAATTCACGGAGCAGGGCATGTGGGACAAGCGCTGCTTCAAGTGCTTCATGGCGTCCCCTGCTCCTTAACATGGGTTGACTCGCGTGAGGCGGCTTGGCCGGATCCTCTGCCCAGCCATCCGCTAACCCAACTTAAAACCGTTTGCTCGGAAAGCCCTGAAGATGTGATCCATCAGGCAGCTGCTGACTCTTATGTTTTGATTGCCACCCACCGTCATGATGTCGATGAGCGTATCGCGCAAGAGGCTTTGAAACGTGAAGACCTGGCTTGGGTGGGTATGATTGGGTCGAAAACCAAACGCGCCCGTATCCTTTCTCGCTTGGCACAAAGGGGGCTTGCGGCTAGCGCGCTCCAACGCCTCGTCAGTCCGATTGGCTTGAGTAACATCGAGGGCTTTGGCAGCAAGACGCCTGCTGTTATTGCTTTGTCGGTGGCTGCGCAGATTCTACAAACCAGTTCGCAATCAGTTGGCGTTCATCCTCGGTGATACCCGTTGCGTTATTAAAGGGCATTTGCCGTGTGATCACGACTTGTTGGTAAATTGCCTCTCGCTGGCTGATGACCAGGGTGGGGTCATCGAGGCGTACCTGCTTGCTCGCTTGCGATGCCTGATGGCAGCTTATGCATTTGAGTTGTACTAAATTCCAGACTGGTTCGGGTAATGTAACGAGTTTTGGGGCAGGGACTTCCGGCTTGTGCGTGCTCAGCACAACTCCGCCCGCCAGGCAAAGGCTCGCGACGAACCACGGCCAGGGCTTTTGTTGGCCTTTATGCCTTTGCACAAACCACAAGCGAATGATTGCTCCCGCTGCCATCAGCAAACAAAGCAAGATCCAAGCATGTTGAGCCTGATAAACACTTGGATAGTGGTTTGACAGCATGGCAAACAACACTGGCAGCGTGAAGTAGGTGTTGTGTACAGAGCGCTGTTTACCTCGCTTGCCATGCATACTGTCGGGAAGCTTGCCAGCACGCATGGCCTCGATGACTTTGCGTTGGCCGGGTATGATGACCATCAAAACATTGGCGCTCATGATGCTCGCGAGCATGGCGCCGATGATCAAAAAGGCTGCTCTGCTTGCAAACAATTGACATGCAAGCCAACTGCTAAAGACAATGAAACAAGCAATCAGCAAGCCCAGTAAACGCTCTTTAAACAATTGCTCGGCAGCATCATTGCCGATCCCCACGAATCGGCAGAGCAAATCGTAGACAAGCCAGCCAACGACAAAAAAGGATAAGGCAAGGGTGACTGCAACACCCGTACTCCAAGCTTGAACCCTTGGATCGATCAAATAGGTATTGGCTTGGAATAAATAGATCGATACAAAAAGTGCAAATCCCGAAAGCCAGGTGCTATAGCTTTCCCAGTAAAACCAGTGTAAGCGCTGCGGCAAACCGGCCGGAGCAAGCATGTATTTTTGAGGGTTGTAAAAGCCGCCACCGTGAACCGCCCAAAGCTCACCATCAACGCCTTTACGCAATAGTTCAGGGTCGAGCGGCTTTTCGAGGTGATTATCGAGCCAGACGAAGTAAAATGAAGCGCCAATCCAGGCAATACCAACAACGACATGGAGCGATCGCAAAAGCAGCTGTAACCACTCCATCCAAAGGCCTGCGCTGGGAACCCAGGCGCTCGAAAATAATTCGGCCATTAAGAACCCCGATAAGTCGCATAGGACCAAGGTGTTACTAAAAGGGGTACATGGTAGGACTGATTGGGATCGGTGATGCCAAATTCGATCGGAATTTGATCAAGAAAGCGATACGCCCCATCCTTGCTTGCAGCCACCTGCGCTGCGCCCACTTCGACCCTCGCATCAGTCGCTTGCCCGAGCTGCTCACGCTGCTTATCGAAGTACTGACCGGCTTCAAAGCGCAGGCAGTAGCGGCCTGCCTGAAGTGATGCACCCTCAAGCAGCGGATGGTCAACTCGGCCATCCTGATTCGTTATCGCCTCGGTCAAGACTTGCCAGCTTGCATCAGGCTGTTGGCGATAAAGCGTTATGCGCATGCCAGCGGCGGGTCTGCCGCAACTGGTGTCCAAAACATGTGTACTAAGTTTTCCCATGGATTTTAATTACCTTGGCCAAAGTCACCTCAGAGGGATCTTATACTCCATCTTATGAATACTTGGATTGATGCACTCAACGCTGCCAGCGAAGCAGATGCGCTTGCGATGCTCGAGGGTCTGTACGAACATAGTCCTTGGGTGGCTCAAGGCAGCGTGTCGAGGCGACCCTTTCGCAGCCTCGCACATTTAAAGCGCATTTTCGTTGAAGTTGTGCACCAGGCTGGTGAGCAAGCACAGACAGCCTTATTGTTAGCACATCCCGAGTTGGCGGGAAAGGCTGCCATTGCGAAGGATTTAACGGCGTCATCGCTTGCCGAGCAGGCAAGGTCTGGATTGCAGTCCTGCAGTCCAGAGGAATTTGCAGCGTTCCATGAATTAAATCGGCAGTACCGTGAGCGTTTCGGCTGGCCCTTTATTCTTGCCATTGGTGGCCCGCAAGGGACCGGCCTAAGTCGTAAGCAAATTCTTGATACTTGGAATCGAAGACTCGGGCATCAGCCTGCTAGCGAGCGAGCCGAGTGTTTGCGGCAAGTCCATCGAATCGCAGAGCTACGTTTGCGCGAGCGTAGCAAATCCCACCCAGGCGATGGGAAGCAGGTCATGCAATGGGCTGATGATCTTGCAATTTATAATGATCCTGCTATAGACGCGGGTGCCGGTTTGCAAGTGCTCTATTTGAGCGATGCACATCAAGCTTGCGCGCATGCGCTCAGCCAATGGATGATTGATTGTGGATTCGATAGCGTTACAAGCGATGCAGTGGGCAATGTGATCGCAGTTTATGAGGGCGATCGTGGTGAGATTTGCCCTACGCTGCTCACAGGCTCACATTTTGATACGGTGCGTGGTGGCGGGCGATATGACGGCCGACTCGGCATCTTTCTTGCCATGCAAGCCGTGGCGCGAAAAAAAGCTTTGGGCCAACGCTGGCCCTTCAGGCTTGAGTTGATCGCCTTTGCCGAAGAGGAAGGGCAACGATTCCCAAGTAATTTTCTCGCTGCCAGTGCACTTGTTGGACAATGGGACGCCAAATGGCTTGATCTGGTTGATCAAGACGGTGTAAAACTCGCAGATCTTATGAGGCAACGCGGCATGGATCCCGAGGCCTGCAGCAAGATCGGACGTCAGTCCTCCGATGCCTGCGGATTTATTGAGATTCACATCGAACAGGGGCCGGTCCTTCTTGAAGCTGATTTACCTCTAGGGGTGGTGAGTTCAATCAACGGGTCCTCGCGTTGGTTAATCGAGTTTGTGGGTACTGCTTCGCACGCGGGCACCACACCCATGGCGCTGCGACAAGACGCCGCTTGCGGCGCTGCAGAATTTGCACTTGCCGTGGAATCTCGCTGTGCATCAGAGCCTGGGTTAGTGGGTACGGTGGGTATGCTCGAGGTGCCGCAGGGATCGATCAATGTCATCCCGGGGCGTTGTCGATTTTCACTTGACCTCAGGGCTCCGCGCGATGAGCAACGCGATCGTGCGCTAAGCGATCTGTTCGAGTCGATCGAGGCGATTTGTGCAAAGCGAGGCCTTCGTTACGAGGCCAAGCAAGTCACGCTTGCAAGTGCGTCGCCTTCTTCGCCGCACCTGCAGGCTCAGTGGGAGCGTGCCGTCGAACAATGTGGTTTGCCAATTTTTCGATTGCCGAGCGGTGCGGGGCATGATGCGATGAGGATGGCAGCGCTCTTTCCTCAGGCTATGCTTTTTGTCCGATGTGGTCACGGCGGGATTAGCCACAATCCACTTGAATCGATTACCGATGACGATACCCAACTTGCTTTCGATGCGCTTTGGTCGTTTTTAGAAAATTTTTCACATGACTAATGCCTTGCGCCTTTCTCTTAAAGCGATCAGCAAGTCCTACGGGAATTTGCGTGCTAATGATAAGATCGATCTAGATATAAAGCCAGGCAGCATTCACGCCGTTCTCGGCGAAAACGGCGCAGGTAAATCGACTTTGATGAAGTTGATTTTCGGTTTACTCCAACCTGATGAAGGGCGTATTTTTCTTGATGGCACGGAGGTGCGTTGGCAAAGTCCTGAGCATGCGCGAGCGGCAGGCATCGCGATGGTTTTTCAACATTTTGCCCTTTTTGAATCATTAAGTGTTGCAGAAAACGTTTGGCTCGGGATGGACAAGTCATGGTCTTTGGCAGCTGTTGCTGAGGCACTCAAGGAATTGACGCAGCACTATGGCCTGTCTGTCGATCCCAATGCTTTCGTGCATCGCCTTAGTGTGGGTGAGCGCCAACGCGTTGAGATAGCTCGAGGCTTGCTTGCAAGGCCAAGGGTCATGATTCTTGATGAGCCAACATCGGTACTTTCGCCCCAAGCCGCACAAGCCTTGTTTGCGATGATTCGCACCCTTGCCAAGGAAGGTTGTAGCGTTATATATATTAGTCATAAACTGCACGAAATCCGTGAGCTATGCGATGATTGCACGGTCTTGCGGCACGGCAAAGTGACCGGCCAGGTGGATCCTCGTCAATGTAATGATGAACAGCTCAGTGCATTGATGATCGGAAGTGCGCCCGCACCTCTCCTGCGAGCCCCACGGGCGCTAAGCAGTCCCATCGTTAGGCTTGATGCGGTATCGGTTCCTGCGCTTGATGAAGCTGGTGAGCGTTTAAACACTGTGAGTCTTGATTTGGCCCCGGGGGAAGTTCTTGGTATCGCAGGGGTATCGGGCAACGGACAAGGCCTTTTGCTCGATCTGTTGTCGGGCGAGTTAACTAGCGATGCGGCCTTGATGCGACGCATGAAGGGCCATATCTTCTTTGAAAATCGAGCAATCGAGAGCTTGGGCGTCAGGATGAGACGCCGTTTAGGGATTATGGCGGTCCCTGCAGAGCGCTTGGGTCGGGCAACCGTGCCAGAACTCAGTCTTGCAGACAACATGTTCTTGGCTGAGTCAAAGCACGCATGGCGGCTTGATCATCAAAGTCTTTATCGGTCAGCACACGATGTTGTCGATGCCTTTGCAGTAAAAGCCTCAAGCCCCAAGGCGCTTGCGAGTGATTTGTCAGGGGGTAATTTGCAAAAATTCATCATGGGCAGAGCCCTCGCATTACGGCCCAAGGTGCTTCTTGTAAGCCAGCCTACATGGGGTGTTGATGTTGGGGCAAGTGCTCAGATTCGCCAGCAGCTCTTAGCCCTACGAGATTCGGGCGCAGCGATTTTGGTCATCTCTGAGGAACTCGATGAACTGTTTCAAATTGCAGACCGCATCCACGTCATGTACGCGGGGTACTTGTCAGCGCCTGTAAAGCGTGCAGACGCGACCGTTGAGCTTATCGGTCAATGGATGGGCGGTTCCTGGCTATCGCACGAGCACGCAGCCCAAGCTGAGTCAGCTACGCTTCAATACGAAGGTTAGCAGGGCTTGCGACGCATGGTTCTTTATTCATGATCGTTCTTGAAAAAAGGCAACACCCAAGTCTTTGGATGGGCTATCTATCGCCCCTCTTGTCGATTGCACTAACTTTTGTGGTCGCAGCAATGGTTGTGAGTGCAATGGGGAAGGACCCCTTGAGGGTGCTTTCGCTATTCACACTAGAGCCTTTGAATGGGAAGCGCGCCATCGGCGAGGTGATGCTCAAAGCGACTCCACTCATTCTTTGTAGCCTTGGTTTGGCCTTTTGCTTCCGCTCAAATGTATGGAATATCGGCGCAGAAGGGCAGTTCTTACTCGGCGCGATCGGGGCAGGGGGCATGGCGATGTGGCTCACCGAGACGGGCCTGACTGAGCCAGGATGGTTATGGGTTACGCAGGCATTATTACTTGGTGCACTTGCTGGTGCGGCATGGGCCGCCATCACGGCCTGGCTTCGCGATCGGGCTCATGCCAATGAGATTCTGGTCAGTCTCATGCTTGTTTATGTGGCCAACCTTTTGCTTAGCTACCTGGTTTTTGGGCCTTGGAAGGACCCTAAAGGCTGGAATTTCCCTCAGACCTTGCGATTTGCAGACAGTTTGAGCATCGGAAGGCTTGGTGCTGGGATGCGTGTGCATTGGGGCTTTGTCGTTGCCCTGATTAGTGCCGGCGCTATGGTATGGCTTATGTATTTCACAGCACTAGGCGCTCGCCTGAGGGTGGGTGGGCTTGCACCCGGTGCTGCGCGATTTGCTGGATTTTCATCACGTGAATCGCTTTGGACCGTCTTGCTTTGCTCGGGGGCATTTGCAGGGTTGGCTGGTGCCATGGAAGTCCTCGGACCGATGGGCCAACTCACACCTCATGTTTCAACCGGTTATGGCTTTACAGCGATCATCGTCGCTTTTGTTGCTCGTCTGCATCCGCTCGCCTGCGTACTGGCAAGTTTTTTGCTTTCTATCATGATGATAGGCGGCGAGTTGGCGCAGTCGCGGGTAGGATTGCCGGCCTCGGTATCGAGTATGTTTCAAGGCGTTCTGCTCATGATGTTATTAACTTTTGATAGCTTGATCCAATACAGGATTAAGTGGCGTGGGCGACCCTCCAAGGAATTAGCAAAGCATGCATGAACTTGCGCTTTTGATTGCTGCTGGTATCGCCTCGGGTACCCCCTTGTTGCTTGCAGGTTTGGGCCTTTTGCTCAACGAACGTGCTGGTGTGGTCAACCTTGGTGCAGAGGGATTAATGCTGATTGCGGCCGTTACAGGATTTGGTCTTGCTTTTTATACCGGACAAACTTGGCTGGCGCTCTTGGGTGGTGCAACGGCCGCCGCTTTGTTTTCGGCGCTACTCGGCTGGATGGTGGTCTATCTCAATACAAATCAGTATGCGAGCGGTCTTGCATTGAGTCTCTTTGGCGCGGGCATCAGCGCTTTTGTTGGCGCCGCCTTGGTCGGAAAAAAGCTTGAGATCAATCAAACAGAAGGGTTATCTTTTTTGGCTGATCTGCCCTTCGTGGGGCCTGCCTTGTTTCAACAACATCCTATGGTCTATCTTGCGGTGGCTTTGTGCCTTGGGATGGTACTTTTTCTATATCACAGCAAATCGGGCCGCTTGTTGCGTGGCATCGGTGAGTCGCCAGCATCGGCCCATGCACTTGGCTTTCCGGTACGACGGATTCGGTGGATTTCAGTCGTGGTGGGTGGTTTTTTCTGTGGACTTGCCGGTGCTTATTTATCGGTTGTCTATGCGCCACTTTGGGTCGAGGGCATGGTTGCGGGCAGGGGTTGGATTGCTCTTGCGCTGACGGTGTTTGCAACCTGGCGGCCTTGGCGCGTACTCGTGGGTGCTTACCTTTTTGGCAGTGTGACCATGTTGCAGTTACATTTGCAAGCCATTGGGATTGAGATTCCCACACAATTCATGTCGATGCTGCCTTACCTCGCGACGATTCTTGTGCTGGCGATGATTTCTCGTAACCCAAGCTGGATTCGGGCCAATATGCCTGCGTCCTTGGGCAAACCCTTTCACCCCGGGTAGTCGGGCGGTGATGGCATCATGTGCAGTCCTCCCAATATTCAATTCAAAACAAAGGAGTTTTTATGAAGTCGACTTCCAAGCGCATGTGGATGCGTGCAGGTTTTGCGGTGTTTGCACTGTCTGCAAGCACCCTAATGGTTTCTTGCGGCAAGAAGGAAGAGCCCAAAGAGGTTGCTAAAGAGGCGCCGAAGGCTGAAGCGCCAAAGCCCGAACCACTCAAAGTCGGCTTTATTTATGTCGGCCCCGTCGGAGATGCAGGCTGGACTTTTGCGCATGATATGGCACGTAAAGCCATCGACGAGAAATTTGGCGAAAAAATCAAAACCAGTTTTGTCGAAAAAGTACCTGAGGGTGCCGATGCCGAGCGGGTGATTCGTGATCTGGTTGCACAGGGTAACAAGTTGGTTTTCGCAACTTCATTCGGTTACGGCGACGCTATGGAGAAGGTTGCGAAAGACCATCCCGAGGTGAAATTCGAACACGCAACCGGCTATAAGACCGCCGATAACCTTCGAGTCTATGAAGGGCGTTTTTATGAGGATGCTTATCTCGCTGGTGTGATTGCCGGCAAGATGACCAAAAGCAATATTCTTGGCTTTGTTGGTTCATTCCCCATACCCGAGGTGCTTCGAAATATCAATGCGTACACCTTGGGTGCACAGAGCGTGAATCCAAAAATTCGTACCAAGGTCGTATGGGTGAATACCTGGTTCGATCCGCCGAAAGAAAGCGAGGCTGCGCAGTCGCTAATCAATCAAAAGGCTGATGTGCTTTTACAAAACACTGATTCAACGGCTGTGCTTCAAACCGCTGAGAAGAACGGTAAGTTTGCGTTCGGTTGGGATAGCGATATGAGTGCATTCGCGCCGAAAGCCCATCTGGCTTCGGCCGTGTTGACCTGGGCACCTTATTATGAAAAGGCGGTCAACGATGTGCTTAACAACACGTGGAAAACCGAAATGACCAAGTGGGGAACCAAAGAAGGCATGAACGATCTGGTCAAGATCAATGATGCCGTACCTGAGGATGTCCGCAAGAAGATCGACGAACTCAAGGCGGGCCTTAAAGACGGAAGCTTTGCTGTCTTTAAAGGGCCAATCAGCGACAATAGCGGCAAAGTCGTCTTGCCCAAGGACGAAGTTGCTGATGATGCCTGGAAAGGCAAAATCAATTTCTTTGTTAAAGGCGTCGAAGGCAAGGTTCCAAGCGGTAAATAAATGGGCATGGCTGCTGAGTGGGGCTATTGGCACCCGGTCTGGCGTGCCGATAGTCTCTCACCAGGTGAAATGGTGATGACTCTGCTCTTAAGCGAACAGGTAGTGCTGTGGCGCGATCTGGATCAAGGGCTCATCCACGCAGCGGTCGATCGCTGCCCGCACCGAGGGGCAGCACTTTCTCTGGGTCGTATCGAGGGCGGACAGCTTCGATGTGCGTATCACGGTTGGTGTTTTGACCAGCAAGGGCAGTGCACCGAGGTGCCGGCACTGCCCTATCTCAGCCCGCCCAAGTCATTCCGATTACATCGTTATGATGTTCGGATTGAATATGGCCTGGTCTGGCTTGCCAGAGGCAATGCTCAAATGCCCTTGTTTGAGGCTGAAGCTGATACGTCGAGGCGACACTTGCTTTGCGGTCCTTATAAGGTAAAAGCTTCCGCACCACGAATTGTCGAAAATTTTCTGGACATGGGGCACTTTGCCTTTGTACATGAGCACTTGCTAGGCCACCGTGATCATTGTGAGATCCCGGATTACCATGTGGTGCATGATGCCTGGGGTCTCGTTGTTGAAAGCGCGCAGGCCTGGCAACCAAAGGCTAGCGCGGATGCGAGCGAAGCTGCGCTTGTCGACTATCGTTACGAAGTAAGGGCCCCCTTTCAGGCAGCGCTTTATAAAGGCAAGCAGAGGGATGGCATCGCCTTATTCATTTGCCCTCACGAACCAGAACGTTCTACGGTGTGGTTCCGTTTAGCGCTTTTTGATCTCGAAACAAGCGACGATATTTTGCTCGAGTTTCAAAACCGAATATTTGCTCAAGATCTACCGATTGTGGAATCGCAACAACCCAAATGCCTGCCACTTGAGCAAAGTCTGGAACTACATTGTGCGGCGGACAAGGCTTCAGTAGCCTATCGTCGATACCTTCGTGAACATGCGATTCGCTTTGGCACGATTTAATTAAGGATTCACCCGAACTTAGGGTTTCTTTTGAACCTAACCGCCACCCAGCGGCGCATCCTGATTTGGATGTGCTTATTCATTGCTGTCAATCAGTTTGGATTTGGCGCGCTCATACCGGTTTTGCCGCTTTATGCCGAAGCTTTTGGTGTTCCCGCGTCGGCAGTTGGCTCGACCATCGCCGTCTATGGTTTGGCGCGCATGTTCTCTGCGCCCATGGCGGGTCGCTTTGCAGATGCGCGCGGCCGGCGCATTTCGATGGCCATGGGCGGCGCATTATGTACGCTTGGAAATCTCTGGTGCGGCCTTGCGAGCGGCTTTAGCGAATTTGTCATCGCAAGATTCATCGCTGGACTCGGTGCAGGATGGGTTCAGTCGGTCGGCTTAATTGTGCTTGCCGACATTAGCGAGCCCCAACAACGCGGGCGCATGATGGCGCTCTACCAGGGGAGTTTCCTGTTTGCTGTCGGGATAGGCCCCTTTCCTGGTGGATGGTTGGCCCAAGAGGCAGGGCTCGCCATGCCTTTTCTCGCATACGCGGGTGCTTCGATGTTCGCTGGCTTTGTTGCCTGGTTTGTTGTTGAAGAGACCGGCGTCGTGAATACGCTAAGGCATGGACAAAAAAATGGCGCTTTGACCGATGCAATGGCCTTTGATGCGAAGGCTGATCCACCGTTTTTGCTACAGATTCGATCGCTACTAAGCGATAGGGGATTTGCTTTAATTTGTCTGGTTGGCATGGCCAATGCAGTCGTCCGCACAGGTGGTCTTTTTCATATCGTTCCGATTCTTGCAGTAACAAAACTGGATCTGGGACCGCGTGATATTGGCTTGTATTTGGCGATAGGCAGCGTGCTTGGCCTCGTTGCGAGTTATCCCACGGGTCAACTTGCCGATCGATTTGGTCGAAAGCCGATCATCGTGCCCTCGGCCCTGTTGACCGCACTTGCATTTGGCATGTTTTACTGGGCACCGAATGCGCTTTGGTTTGCAGTTGCCTGTGCCACATGGGGCGTAGCAGCGGCTGTCAACGGTGCTGCTCCTGCGGCGTATGCGGCCGATCATGCAAAGCCGGGGATGAATGCTGCTGCGATGTCGAGCTATCGGATGATGTCAGATGTCGGCTATGTGCTTGGTCCCATCGCACTTGGTGTGCTGGTCGACGTCGCTGGAACAGGCATCGCTTTGCTTTGTGCTGCGGGACTTATTGGCAGCGTGGGGTTTGTGTTTGCCCTTGCCGCACCAGAAAGTTATCGTTCTAGAACTCATCGAAACGATTAGATCGATGACTTAAACCCTTCTGACAAAGCTGCAAGAAAACGTTGCCGCGATTGGGCCCATAACTGCATATCGACCGACTCACCATGAATAAAATTTTTCGCCTCTTGTAAGCCTTCGAGTCGAAAACCTAATCGCTTCAATAAATGCTTCGAGCGTTCATTGCTCGGACCGACATCGGCGCGGACTCGCTGCGCGAGGTTTGTGCTGAAGAGGTGATTTAAAACTGATTGCAGGGCTTCACGCATCAGACCTCGCCCCCAAAATGGGCGGGAAAGACTGTAACCAACGCCCCATTCGATCCACGGGCTTGTCTGCGGCTTTAGCGGGTAGGCCTCGATTTCACCGACAAAGACTTCGCTATTGCGTAATCGGATTGTCCACTTATAGAACAAGCCCGAAGTGTTGAGTAGCTCGAAGCGCGCCAGTGAGTCGGCAAGCACTTGTAAATCAGTGCTCGCTTCAATGCCGGCATCTTGTGCAAAAGACTCGTCTTGCCACATAGCCATAAAGTCGGCAGCGTCATCGACACGCACCGCCCGTAGCACAATGCGCTCACTCAATATGACGGGGCACGAACGGTCTTGCGTAGGGGTGCTCAACGACTCAAAAGATTTCTTCGATAGGCTTCGCGGACTTGTGCGAGCTCTCGATTAAGCTTGGCGCGTTGAGTCTTGGCGACGCTCGGGTTTGAGAGCTCAGCGATAAGCACTTTCATCCGAACGCCAAGTTCGTTGGCCGTTGGATCTTCCTGCCCCGATCTGAGGGCAATCATTAAAGCGTCTGTGAAATCATTCATGCCAAGGTATACGGCGAATTTTAAAAAAACGCTTAACGAAAAAAAGTTTAGCCCTAACGTAAGCTGCGAAGTAATTGTTGGGGAAACGCCATAAAAACTTCTTAAAAAGGCGCCGATTAGTGTTCCGAAACAACCGTTGGTCGAATTTAAAACGCGTTTTATCTGACATGGGTGAAAGCTTTCAGTAGATTGCTCAGTCCGTCTCACGCAAAAGGAAGTGCAGGTTTGCAAGCAAAGTCCGTCCCGCTAGGTACGCAACGATCGAGTCGAAGTCGTCAGGATTCGGTCAAGCAGTATATGAGTCGGCCAGTTTCGCCGATGGACTATGCCCGCGCCTTCGTTCATCGCGGGGAGGCGCTGTTGGATCTTGGTTTGCACGCCGAGGCCCTGATTTCTTTTGAGCGAGCACTGGGTTTTGATCCCCAGTATGTGCTGGCCCACCTCGGACGGGCGAAAACCTTGGCGGCGATGCAACAGCATCAGGCCGCTCTACAAATTTATGACAGGATGCGCAAGGATGAGTCTTTGCTGCGTCAAGATCCGGACCTTCGCCAAACGATCGAGCAAGCGATCCTTGCGTTGCATGAGCAAGCGCTGCCACCTACTGATCGAGGCACCGTTCCGGTCGGCGAAAAGCTCAGATCGATCGCCAATCAACTCAAGCTGCCCCGAGTCGAATCCAAGTGGTACAGGCGTGCTGTGCCCGTTCTTGGTCTTGCCTTGACTGCCAGCTTAGTGACGCCCTTCATTGAAGCATACATTTCGGGTTTTGGCTTGCTAAAGGCAAATGACAGTCAAGTCATTGCAGCTTTGCCCGAGGCCGAGCCAACGATGGCAGCGCCTGGGCGGGACAGTGATCGTGCAAAGTCTGATCCGAGCGAAGCTGATCTGAATCAGCGAACAAGTGCTGAGGGTGCTGACCAACAAGTTGCTGATGCGGCATACAACGCCTCCAGGACTTTACGCTATCGACCCAGCGTGTCGGCCGTACACTCTGGCCAGGCTAAGCCCTTGGCGAAGGCCGTTCGACCTCTTGACCCAGGCCAAAGAGATCGAATTGCAAATTATATCGTTGAGCAATTCAGATCAAAGCCCAATATGGCGCGTGCGGTGGTGCACGAAGCCGTGCTTGTTGGTAAGCAATTGCAACTCGACCCTTTGCTTTTGCTCGCAATCATTGCTGTAGAGTCTCGGTTTGATCCCATGGCTCAGAGCAATAGAGGGGCGCAGGGATTGATGCAAGTCCGTACCAGCGTTCATTCAGCAAGGTTTGATCCGTTTGGAGGCGTTTCTGCAGCCTTTGACTTTGCCACCAATATTCGCATCGGTGCCCAAATTCTTCAGGAACACCTCACAAGGCATGGATCGGTGGACTTAGCGCTCAAACATTACGTGGGTGCTGCTCGCATGGCCCACGACCAAGGTTATGCAGCTAAGGTTAGAAAAGAAAAACTAAAACTTGAGCAGATCTGGCTTCAAGCTGCTGTATCAAGCGATCAACCCAAGCACGAAGGCTCTTAAGTCGTTGTCCTAAGATCTTACGTCGTTGTCCCAAGATGTTTTGCGAGCTGATCGATCTGTTGCGATTGCTGATTTAGTAAATGTCGCATCAAATCGCCAATTGAAATCATCCCGATCAAGTGACCTTGCTCAGTGACTGGAAGATGCCTGATACGACGTCCCATCATAAGGTCCATGCAACGCTCAAGTGGTGCTTCTGGGCCAACGGTCAGAGGCTCGCGGGTCATAATGGATTCGAGCGTTGTTTCAGCAGCAGATAGGCCTGGCCTCAAAACTTTCATCGCGCAATCACCCTGAGTGACGATGCCTTTTAGCTTGCCCGCATCAACGACCAAAACGGAGCGCATCTTACGATCGCGCATGAGGTCAAGAGCAGCGAGCACTTTCGCGCCAGGCGGCAGCGACACGGCGCCAGGTCGTTTGGTTGCGAGGCAGCTAGCGACGGTAGACATGCCTCTTATTGAAAACCGATTCTTGACCCATGTAAAGTCTTTTCTTTGCTTTCTCTTGCAAGGGGAAAAACGATGAACGATAGGCCGCGCCAAAGCATTCAGGCCCATGCATTTATGCAGCAACTTAATGAGGGTATCAGGGCACAGGGTATTGAATTCGAGGGCTGGCGCTTGCTCGATTCCGGCGCCGCAATCGAGCGTCGTTATGCTTTTAAAGATTTTCGCTCGGGCTTCAGTTTCATGACTCACATGGCACTTTTTTCTGAGCGCCTCGATCACCACCCAACTTGGACCCAAGACTACAACACGCTGGCAGTGATCCTGCACACCCATGATCTGGGTGGACTGAGTCATCTCGATCTGCTTTGGGCGATTGAAGCAGAGCGCGCTCACTACACGAAATTTATGACGTTAGGCTAAGCATTCAACCTTTGGAATACGCGATAATCCGTACGAGACGAGCCAGATCAGTCATGGCTCAGCCTTATGTTTTTTTCCGAATCAGCGTCAAAGTATTTTTCAAGGGGAGTGTTGGCATGCAACTTGGTCAATTCGACAAGCGTTTCAATTCATCAGCAAGATCAATGTTTGCGAGCAAGGCAGCGCGAAAGCAGCTGAAATATCAAATGCTTATTGTTGCCCTGGCTTTGCCGGGAGGGGTGATTGCAGCACCGCACAGTGGCGATTCGCATGCTTCGGTGGCTGATCAGGTGATTCAAGCCCAGCAGGATGCGCTGGGCAAAAATACGGCGGGTAAGGGCTATGGCCCGCAGTCGCCTCGCGATATTGATGCTTTATTTGGTCGCAATCTTGTTTCCTTTGGAACCGCTCCAAAAAGTAGTGAAATGAATTTATGTAACATTCACTTTCATAAAAATGCCGAACACAAAGGCGGACAATTCACAAAGTTTGCTGGAAACGGAGATGGACACGGCTATGGTACCGGCTACAAATATGTCGGTGAGTTAAGCGCTGAAGAGCTCGCAAAGCCAGCAGCCGAGGTTTGCCCGAGTAAGCACGGTGGCCTTTATCCTGGCGATACGATCGAAGTTCACTATGTTTATTCCTCGGCAAGAGTACATCCAGGACCAAGTCTTGGAGCCTGTCTAAATGATGCGATCAAGAACCCTCAGCTTCGTGTTGAGGCTCAAGTGATGGTGCTTGTGAATGATGCCAAGGCGAAGGATTTTCGTGAGCTTGCCAAAATTGGTGTCAAGGGAGGGTTGCATCAAGCACTCAACATCCCTGGTGACACGGGTAAACCTGTTCAGTATGGTGGTTCGACTACCGGACCCGCCTACAACGAACAAGGCTCACCGTTCCAGGTTTCTTGGAGCGTTCGCCCGATGGTCACCAAAGTTCATATCGATACCGTGGGTGAATGGTGCAAAGGTAATGTTTTTAGAGAGGATCATGCCCACGGTGTCAGAAATCTCGTGGGGCACTACGAACTCTTATCGCCCATCAACCCCTGATGGGCGTTGGCATTAATTAGTCCAATCGAATATTTGCGCTTTTTATGAGTTTTGCGTGGCGGTCAAATTCCTCTGCGAGGAATTTTGCCGCCTCCTCAAGACTCCCGCCGCCTGGCACAACGCCGGTGCTTTGAAGCTTTTCCCTGACCGATGGCGTTGCCAAAATCCGACTTGCCTCTGCATTGAGTTTGCGCAAAATTTCTTGAGGCGTCTTGGAAGGGGCGAGTACCATCGCCCAGGTGTTCGCTATGAACGGCGTGCCTTGCTCTTTGAAGGTTGGGATGTCGGGGTAGCCCGGTAGGCGTTGCTCACTTGCCATGCCGATCAATTTGATCTTGCCGGCTTTTCCATGTTGAGCCATGGCCAGCGGCACGTCGAACATTAACTGGATCGCTCCACCAATCAGATCAGTAAGTGCGGGTTGCGTGCCCTTATAGGGCACATGTTGCATGGAAAGGCCGTGATTAGCCATGAATTGTTCCATGGCCAAATGTGCAGCCGCACCTTTGCCCGAAGACCCAAAGTTAAGTTTGCTTGGATTGGCTTTGGCATAGGCGATGAGTTCTGCGGGCGTGCTGAATGGTGCATTCAAATTAGCACTGAGAATCAAAGGTGCAACACCAGTCAGGACGACTGGTGTTAGATCGCTTGCTGCATTAAATGTCATTTTGGCGTAGAGCGCAGGATTAGCGGCATGCGCTGCAATCACCGTTGTCAGAGTGTAACCATCAGGCGGTGATTTGGCCACCATGTCAACCGCAATCATGCTGTTCGCACCAGGCTTGTAGTCAAACAACACGGGTTGGCCAAGCGCCTTCGCAAGCGGTTCTCCGATGGTACGAGCCATATTGTCAGTAAACCCGCCTGGCGTGTAGCCAACGAGCATTTTGATAGGCTTGGTCGGATAAGTCGCTTGGGCAAGCGCAGTGTTTAGGCCCATGGCTTCAAGGCCAGTCAACGCGCCTAAGCCGAGCGGTAGATGTAGAAGTTTGCGGCGATCGTTTTTCATGTTGCTTTGCATATCGTTATGATGTTACTAACTTAACTTAATCTGATTACGCTTGATGACATCAGCCATTCGTCCGCTATACGCCTTCATATAAGCCGCTAATTCGCCAGGGCCTTTGAAGTCGGGTTCAACCGATATGGTTGCAAAGGTCTTCTTAACTTCGGGACTTTGCATCGACTTCTCAATGATGCTTGCCATTTGGTCCACGATGGCTTTCGGCGTTCCGCCAGGTAGCATGACGCCAATCCATGCCCCCATGTCAAAACCCGTCAAACCAAGCGCTGTTGCGAAAGGGGGGACGCCGGGCACAAGGGGCGTTTCTCTGCCAATTGACAAGCCGTATGCCTTCAATTTCCCCGCTCTAATCAGTGGCATTGTGGATGCTGCCGTCTCAACACAGTAATGAACCTGCCCGCTCATGACGTCTGCGAGTGCGGGAACACTTCCTTTGTAGGGGACATGAAGTGCTTGAATACCTGTTGCCGCGTTAAAAGCCTCAGCAAATAAGTGTGCGGTCGCTCCGGTACCAGAGGACGCAAAAGTAAACTTTCCAGGAGCGGCCTTCACCCGTGCCACAAAGTCGCGGATGTCTTTGGCAGGAAAGTCCGGAGCGGTGACCAGAACAAATGGGGCAATACCCATCAAAGCAACCGGGGCGAGGTCTTTCTCCGGATCAAAAGGCACCTTCTGCA
>Ga0172373_10005264_pt1 | contig 17821 bp, 11 predicted proteins | sample Lak10m_2_FD_114546 | JGI IMG/M metagenome (GOLD analysis project Ga0172373, IMG submission 114546) | Freshwater microbial communities from Kabuno Bay, South-Kivu, Congo - kab_092012_10m | ecosystem: Environmental > Aquatic > Freshwater > Lake | place: Democratic Republic of the Congo...
CGCCACCGCGCGCACCTTCGGTGCGAAACATCGCCGGGGGCTCCCGCCCAACCGCTGGTTCCAGACGCAATCCCAGCCGCATGGCGGCAGCCTGCGGGCAAACGGCCCCTGCAAACGTTTCACTATGCCGGAGGGCAGGGGCTGGCAAGCAGCGAGCGATAAAGCCTGATCCATGCCGCGGTGATGTTTTCCGGGGAATAGTCGCGGGTGATCGAGGCGAACGCAGCAGTTCCCAGCCGTTCCTGCAGAGGCTGATCGCTCAACAGCCGCAGCAGCGTTTTTGCGAGCACAGGGCAGTTGCCAGGCGGAAAGGTGAGGCCATTTTCGCCGGGGCGAACCAATTCCAGATTTGCGGGGATGTCGCTGACCACGCACGGGAGCGAAGTCTGCATGGCTTCCATCAGACTGTTGGACATGCCCTCGAACTCACTGGGAAGCACGAACACATCGAAGGCTTTGAGCAGATGCGGGGCGTCCGGGCGATGCCCGGCAAAGTGGATTCGTGGACGACTGTCGAAGGTATCGGCGAGGGATTCGAGTGCCGGTCTGGATGGCCCGTCGCCGATGAGCACCAGTCGGGCGTCGCCGCGAACCTGCTGCAGGAGCTGAAAGGCCCAGACCAGATCCCGCAGCCGTTTCTGGGGTGCCAGACGGCCGACGAAGCCGATCACGGGCACGTTCTGCGGCAGCCCGAGCACATCGCGGGCGACGGTGCGGGATAAGGTGCCGCTGAGCGGTGGAGCGACATTGGGGATGCTGTGCAGCTTCGCTGCCGGTACTCCAAGTTGCTGATAGAAGTCAGCGACACTGCATGAATTGCCGACAAGTGCATCCGCGCGGCGAGCGAGTCGGCGGTCCAGTGCCAGCTGCCAGCCGCTTTTCCACGCGTCCACACAGCGCTCGGAAATGATCAGTCTGGATCCCTCAGGAGCAATTCCGGGAAGTCTGACGAGCGTATTGGCGGAGAACAGGAATGACTGCACGATGTGCGGCTGAAATTCGCGAAGTCCGCGACGCAGTCGCAGAGCGGTGCGGAAATCGAACCGGAACTGTTTACCCACGAGACTTGTGGCGATCCCGGCATTTTCCAGCAGCTGCTGGTAGTGCCCGCCACGATTAAGGGCAAAGACGCAAATCCGGAATTCTGTGGCGGGCAGACCGGCAGCCAGCAGTGCGAGCTGGCGTTCGGCGCCGGACTGGTCGAGCGTTGGAATGACAAATGCGATGCGAATCACGCTCCGGAGCTCCGGGAGCAGGGCCTGTGACAGCGGGGTTGGGGAAAAGCGGGGTTGAAGTGTACGCGGGCGAGGATGGAGGGGAAACGTGGAATTCCCGGATCCGCCCCTTTCAGTCTCACAATTTGCGTCGTCTTGATCCCCGCGAAAATTCCGATAATCTGCTCGAAATTTTGCGCTGCTTTGCAAAAACTATCGATTTCACCCAAGCGTATGCCTGGTTTCACGAAGGACGATTTTCGGTGCCACGTCGCAACGACATCCGTAAGATTCTGATTATTGGTTCCGGTCCGATCGTGATCGGCCAGGCTTGTGAATTCGATTATTCGGGAACGCAGGCCTGCAAGGCGCTCCGTGAGGAGGGTTACGAGGTCGTGCTGGTGAATTCCAACCCGGCAACGATTATGACGGATCCGGAGACAGCGGATCGCACATACATTGAACCGATTACATGGCAGTATGTCGAAGAGATCATCCGTCGCGAGCGTCCGGATGCGCTGCTGCCGACGCTGGGGGGCCAGACGGGGCTGAACACGGCCATGGACCTGCATCGCCAGGGGGTGCTGGCGAAGTACGGCGTCGAGATGATTGGTGCTCGGGAGGACGTGATTCGTCGTGCAGAAGAGCGGGATGCCTTCAAGCAGGCGATGATTTCGATCGGTCTGGACGTCCCGCGCAGTTTCACGGTGCACACGATCGAAGAAGCGCGTGAGGCGGTGAAGCAGATTGGATTGCCGATCATCATCCGCGCCAGTTTCACTCTGGGTGGCACGGGTGGCGGGATTGCGTACAACATTGAAGAGTTCGAAGAAAAGGTGCGTCGGGGTCTGGCGCTGTCACCGATCACGGAAGTGCTGCTTGAAGAATCCATTCTCGGCTGGAAAGAGTACGAGATGGAGGTGATGCGGGATCATGCAGACAATGTGGTGATCATCTGCGCGATCGAAAATTTCGACCCGATGGGCGTCCACACGGGCGACTCAATCACCGTGGCTCCTGCGCAAACGCTGTCGGACAAGGAATACCAGCGAATGCGGGACGCCACGATCGCGGTGATGCGAGTGATTGGAGTGGAGACGGGCGGTTCCAACGTGCAGTTCGCCATCGACCCCGACAACGGTCGAATGGTGGTGATTGAAATGAATCCCCGTGTCAGCCGTTCGTCGGCACTGGCCTCCAAGGCCACTGGCTTCCCGATTGCCAAGATTGCCGCGAAGCTGGCGGTGGGCTATCGGCTGGATGAAATCGCCAACGACATTACTCGGGAAACACTGGCCTGCTTCGAACCCACCATTGACTACGTCGTCACCAAGATTCCTCGCTGGACCTTCGAAAAATTTCCGGAAGCCGATCCGACTCTGACGGTGCAGATGAAGTCGGTGGGCGAAACGATGGCCATCGGCCGTACCTTCCGCGAATCTCTTCAGAAAGCTCTTCGCGGCCTGGAAATTGGTCACTTTGGACTGGGCGGCGGCAAGAAGGATCTGTGGGGAACCGACCGCCAGCCGTCTCGCGATGAAATTCTCAGCAAACTCGCCACACCAAATGCCGAACGCATCTTCTACCTCCGTTACGCGCTGAAGTTTGGTATGACGGTCGATCAGATTCATCAGGTCACAGACATCGACCCGTGGTTCCTCCGCAACCTTGAACAGCTGGTACAGCTCGAATCCGAAATCCGCACTGTACCCCGTCTCGAAGACGCCCCCCGTGACCTGCTCTGGCGGGCCAAGCGGGATGGATTTTCGGACGCCCAGCTGGCCGGCTGGTGGGACTGTTCACAGATGGACGTGCGTCATCGACGCCTCGCATTCAACATCCGCCCCACCTTTAAGCAGGTGGACACCTGCGCCGCCGAATTTGAAGCGTATACTCCTTATTACTATTCCACCTACGAACACGAGGACGAGACCCCGGCAAAGGCTCCGGGCACCCGTCGCATCATGATTCTGGGTGGTGGCCCAAACCGCATCGGTCAGGGCATCGAATTCGACTACTGCTGCTGCCAGGCCGCTTTCGCCCTCCGCGATCTTGGCATTGAAAGCATCATGGTCAACTCCAACCCCGAAACTGTCTCCACCGACTACGACACATCAGACCATCTCTTCTTCGAACCGCTCACCACCGAAGACGTGCTCAACATCTGCGACCGTATGCAGCCGGACGGAGTGATCGTGCAGTTCGGCGGTCAGACTCCGCTGAATCTTGCACGCGGACTTGAAGCTGCCGGTGTGAATATCATCGGCACCAGCCCTGATATGATTGACGCAGCCGAAGACCGCGAACGTTTCCAGGCCATCCTTGAACAGCTGGGACTGCATCAGCCTCCCAACGGCACAGCCACCAACACCGAAGCGGCTCGCAGCGTCGCTTCCCGCATCGGCTATCCCGTGCTCGTTCGCCCCAGCTACGTGCTTGGCGGTCGAGCCATGGAGATCTGCTACGACGAACAGAGTCTGATCCGCTACATGGCCGAAGCCGTGGACGTATCGCCCGACAAACCGGTGCTCATCGATAAATTCCTCGAAGATGCCATCGAAGTTGACGTCGATGCCGTGTCCGACGGCACCACAACAGTCATCGGTGGTGTGATGGAACACATCGAGGAAGCCGGCGTCCACTCCGGCGACTCCGCCTGTGCCCTCCCACCCTATTCGCTCCCCCACCCAGTCCTCGACGAAATCCGCGCTGCCACCCATTCCCTCGCAACCGCGCTCCAGGTTCGAGGACTCATGAATATCCAGTTCGCGGTCAAACAGGACAACGACCAGCACATCGTCTACATTCTTGAAGTCAACCCCCGCGCCAGCCGCACCTCACCCTTCGTCTCCAAAGCCATCGGCCGATCGCTCGCCCGCATCGCCGCCAAAATCATGGCCGGAACATCCCTTCAGGAACAAAAGTTCACTCAGGAAATCATTCCCGTTTACACGTCCGTCAAGGAAAGCGTATTCCCCTTCAACCGCTTCATGGGCGTCGATATTGTGCTCGGACCCGAAATGCGTTCGACGGGCGAAGTCATGGGAATCGACGAACAATTCCCCCTCGCCTTCGCCAAAGCTCAAATCGCAGCCGGCTGCAAACTCCCTGCTTCCGGCCGCGTCTTCATCAGCATGGCAGCCGGTCATAAGCAACGAATGATCGAACCCGTCCGACGACTCACACAACTTGGCTTCCGCATCGTCTGCACCAGCGGTACGGCGCGTGTCCTGCACGAAGCTGGCATCGAAGTGGAAATCGTTCGCAAAGTCCAGGAAGGTCGCCCAAATCTGCTGGATCTGATGGCCAACGGCGAAATCCAGCTGATCTTCAACACCCCCAGCGGCAAAGGTGCCCGCACCGACGAAGGTCGCATCCGCGCCGCGTCCGTCACCTACGGAGTCCCCTGCGTCACAACCCTCCCAGGCTGCCACGCCGTCATCCAGGCCCTCGAAGCCCTCCGCGACCAACCCGCTCCCCGCGTCAAAGCTATCCAGGACTGGAACGCAGCCACGTAAAACACGAACAAGCCGTCCAGCAGCTCATGGGTAAAAAAGTTTCCCAAACACCGTCAAAAGGATTTGACAAGATGATCTGGAAGCTGACAGTCTGTCTCGAGTTCGGCGTGGGCGCAGAGGATCCGTGGTCTGCTGAGATTGAAATCGAAGAAACAGACACCCTCGCAGATCTGCATCGGGCCATTCAGAAAGCTGTCAGGTTTGAAGATGATCACCTCTTCAGTTTCTTCTACTCCAGAAGAGCAAGCGGAGCGGTAAGGACTTACCTGCAGGATGACAGGGAACAGAAAGAAGATTTTGAGTTCAACTTCGATTCTTTAACCCCAGCGTTTTCTTCAGCTACCAAATCAATCACATCAATTGTGTTCCCCGACAATGGCACACAGGACGACGACGACGTTGATGATGATGATGATGACGACGACGATGACTTCAGCGTAGACTATGAGAACGGTGGTCAGACTTTCAGTCGACGAATCTGTGATACTCTGCCGGCCCCCAGCGGGCGGCGGCTGTTCTATCTTTTCGACTGGGGTGACGAATGGTTGTTCAGCATCACAAAGCCGCGTCAGAAGCCGCAACAGCCGGTTCCTTCACGGAAGTATCCTCGAACGGTTTCTCAGCAAGGCAAGCGGCCCAAACAGTATCCACATGATGAGTAACTGACTGAGCCTCCACAGCGGAGCAGACCTCTATTCGGCGACCACCTGGAGCCCATTCCAGAATCCGAATTCGTTAGCCCAGTCGTTAGCGCGATTCAGCAGTTCCACGCGAACCTCCTGTCCGGCCAAATCTGACAGATCAATGCTCACATCGCGCCAAACAACTTTTCCAGCATCGTGGCGAATGTTGGACTGGTGTCGGGACTGCCCATTGACAATGACCGCCAGCTGCCAGTCGCCCTGGTCGTGTGAAGCGACAGAGACGATGAGTTTGACCTTTTTCGCTGTTGGCAGGAGCAGTTGAGTTTCGAGCTTGCAGGGCTGGCTGCGGGAAACGGGGTGTGTGCGAAGTGCTGGACGGCCGTGATAGGTTGTGATCAGTTCCACACCCCCTTCTCCGGAGGCAGGGATGCGGACACCGGGAAGCAGCTGTTCAACGAGCGTGGCGAACTGTTTCGCGTCGGCAGTCCGGCCGGGTTCGATGCGGGAACCAGGCAGGAAGCGAGCGGCGGGATCTTCCGGAGGTCGATCGAGTGTGAGCCAGGCGAACAGGTCGTGCAGTTCCTGGGGCTGGAGTTGTTTTTCGAGGCCTTCGGGCATGAGCGACAGCGGGCTGGTTTTTTGTTCTTCAACTTCATCCCGGGGAATGACTTCCTGCTTATCCCCCTGAACTTTGAGGACCACGCGCTGGGGGCTGTTTTCAACGAGGAGTCCGGTGACGACGCGTCCTGCCGTGGTGACCACAGTCTGGGCCTGGTACGCGGACCCGATGACCAGACTGGGGTCGAACACATTAGAGATCAGCTGTTCGAAGGATGCTCTGCCATTGCGGGTGATATCGGGACCGACTTCAGCGCCTTCACCGTACATCTTATGGCACTGTGCACAGACTCTGCGAAAGACGGCTCGACCGGCAGCCGGATCTCCGTGGCTGATGCGGAGTTCATTTCTCATGCGGCTGATGAGTTCCTGTCTGGCGGGATCACGTTCGGTGCGGACTGAACCCCAGTGCCGGGCCACGAGATCCGCCAGTTCGCGACTGCGGATACGAGTCATTTTGGCGGCCTGATTGGCATTGATGACGGAGGATTGCAGTTTGCCGTCCCGAACCTGTTCCATCAGTGCGATGGCGGAGTCCTGTCGATCGGTCAGGAGTTCAACTGCGGCAGGGCGAAGATCTTCCGGGAGCAGGGGCATGACATTGAGGGCGACCTGCCAGGCTGCTTTGGCGTCGCTGCGTCCGAGACTTTGCAGGATGCGGCGGCGTATATCGCTGGATGTGGAGGCTTTCAGGAAAGTTTCGGCGGCAGCAGGAGCACCATCCCATTCGGCTGCCAGCAGGGCCTGAAGCATCCGTACGCGAATGGGTTCTGTGGCCGTGGATGCGAGGACCTGACGGGCCGTGTCGAGGGCCGAGGGCAGTCGGAGCACGGCACCAAGTTCGAGGGCCGAAACGGCAGCTGGAGCTGGACTGTTGCTGAGGACACTGGCAGACGTCTGCTGCAGGGTTGCTTCGAGCTGACCGCGAAGATTTTCGAAGGCGGTATCGCGGACTTCACCGGAAAGCACGCGGCTGGTGAGCAGCTGCAGACACTGGTCAGCGGCCGCAGCGGTGGCTGGCTGGCGGAGCAGCAGTCTGAGCAGACCGGCGATGGCAGCGGTATCGGGCTGAGCGGCGGAGAGCAGACGATCGGCGGTGCGGGGAAGCAGGTCGAGGACTGGCTGAGGATAGCCGGACTGGCCGGATCCGGAACGTTCGACTTCCGCAGCGAATTCGGCGGTGTGTGTTTCCAGCAGCGGGTGCAGATTCTGCCAGACGATCCGCGGCGTGAGCGGATCACTGGCGGCCTGTGCGAGCACGGAGACGAGGATTGGAACAACGGGAAGCCGAGGTTTGCGGGCGGCGGTGATGGCAGTCTGCAGACGCACGGATGGATCCGGATCGGACTTCAGCTGAGTGATGGTGTCGAGCAGTGGCTGGCTGAGTTGTGGCAGGTCGCCGGCAGCGCGCACGGCCCAGCTACGAAGCACAGGATCGGAATCCCGGAGCAGATCCAGATGCAGCGACTCGGGAAGCTGCTGCATTCCGGCAAGAATTCCAAAGGCGCGGAGGCGGGTCTCGGTGGACGCGGTGCTGCGGATGGTGTCTTCGAGCAGCCTGGCGACATTCCCGGCATTCTGATCGAAGAGTCTTTCTGCGAGGAGTCGCTGAGCAGTCTCGCGACGATAGCCGTTGCCGTCGGCAAGCATCGCGGTGAGCTGTGCGTCTGAGGCTTTGCTGAGGTCGAACGGGCCAACTCGGGGAACATCTCGATAGCGAATGCGATAGAGCCTTCCGCGAAGTCGGTCAATGCCGCCGGGATCTCGATTGGCGTCCTGATAGCAGTGATAGCGGTCATACCAGTCGAGGATGCAGAGACAGCCATCGGGACCGGTTTTCTGAACAACCGGCATGAACCATGCGTCGTTGGCGGTGAGCAGGTCAGCTTCGGATGCACCGCGGTAGGTTGCATTTCGGCGTTCGATACGGTCTGTGTTGATACAGCCGCCATGAATGTTGCCCATGTAAAGGCGGCGACGGTATTGCTCTGGGTACGCATCACTGTCGTACCAGTGAATGCCGCAATAGGCTGCCTTCTGGTGGCGGTAATCAACGATGCTTTCGATCTTCCATGTGAATGGTGGATACGGGCCACCCTGGCGATGGTAGTAGCCGGTTTGCGTGAGATGCCAGAGATGATCGATGACGCAGGCGCTGACGAACGCTTCGCCATGATCATTAAAGGCGATCCCCCATGGATTGCTGGTCCCCTCGCAAAAGATCTGAAACTCCTTTGTGCGGGGGTGGATGCGGAACATGGCACACGTGAAGTCCCACGGCTGCTGGCCTTCACGGTAGTTGGGATTGGCAGTTCCGTAGGTCACGTGGGAAGGATTGAAGACACCGTTGAGTCCGTAGAGCCAGCCATCGGGGCCCCAGGTGAGTGAGTTGGGGAGTTCGTGGGTATCGTCGCGTCCAAAACCGGTGACCACAACTTCCTGTCGATCAGCTTTGCCATCCCCATCGGAGTCCTGGACGAAGAGGAGATCGGGTGAGTTGGCGATCCAGACACCTCCGTGGCCGACGGCGATGCCACTGGGAATATTGAGGCCCTCAAGAAACACGCTGGTTTTGTCAACCCGCCCATCCCCGTCAGTATCTTCAAGAATGCGGATGCGGTCTTTTCCCGGTCCCGGCTGGCGACGTGGGTATTCCAGAGATTCGGCGATCCAGTATCGGCCGCGTTCGTCGATGGTCATTGCCACGGGGTTGACGACGTCAGGTTCTGCGGCGATGAGTTCCACCGTGAAGCCATCCGGCACCTTCATTTTGGCGATGGCTTCTGCGGGGCTGAGCGGCGGTCCCGGAGGTCGATCCTGGGCATGGGGAATCCGTTCATCTGCCGGGACAGAGACGCCGCTGAACGAGATCAGACCTGCAACGACGAGACCTTTGAACCACTGGCGCATTGAGATGTTCTCCGAAGTTGGCGTACCGCGTGGTGGTGCGGTGGGCGATCCATCGTTGCAGGAATCCGTCGCGCTGGCAACTGAAATATCACCTGGAAGGCCGGGGAGGGGGCAATTCCAGTGTGGTGCGCTCGCTTTCCTGTCCCCAGCGATCGACGACTGAAACAACAGCGCGCAGGGTTTCGGGCGTGAATGAAATGCCGGGGCGAGCGGCTGGCTGGGCGCTGAATGTCCAGAGTTTTCCGTTGAATGTCCAGCTGGCGATGGTGCGCAGATTGCCCGGGGCAGCGACTTTTTCGGCAGCTGTTGTGACGAGATCGATGCGGGATTCGGGGGAGTTGAGCCTGAGCTGCGGGGCTGCTGGCGGAGGTTGTGGTGGCTGTTTGACGGCAGGTGGCAGGGCAGCAGAGCTGTAGACGCCGCTGGTGAGTTTCGAGGTGATTTGCTGAGGATCCTGCAGCAGTGCCTGAAAGCTGAAGTGAATCTGTCCCGGGACGGAATTCTGATGGCGGCAGAGTTCGATCTGGCGGAGGATTTCGTCGGGGCTCCAGGATTTTTCCCGGGCACCGACACGACTGGTGAAGAGTCCTGGCCAGATGGGAATGTTGAGCCGATTTTGGCGCCGCCACGACTCCAGAAGGACCGGAAAACTTTGCGCTTTTTGAGCGATGGGCCAGTAGAGCTGCGGGCTGAGGTAATCGCACCAGCCCTGGCGAAGCCACAGCACCGGGTCGGCGTAGATGCCGGTGAACTGGTCAAAGCCGGTGATCCCGGAAGCAACACCGGGACGACTGATGCCAAACGGAGAAATCCCGAAGCGAATACCCGGCTTGAGCTGACGTGTTTGTTCGTGAATGCGGCGGACAAGTGTGTTGACGTTTTGGCGTCGCCAGTCTTCGCGCGAAAGCCTGCCGCCGTCATCCACATAGCGGCTCCATGAATTTTCGTCGGGAAACGGGAGTGTGCGGCCAGTTCGCTGAACAGGGTAGGGATAGAAATAGTCATCGACGTGAATTCCATCGATGTCGTAGCGTTCGGTGACGTCACGGAAGACAGACAGAATGTGTTCTGCGGCAGCCGGAATGCCGGGATCGAACCAGATGAAGCGATCGTACTGCACGACAAGTTCGGGCTGAGTTCGGGAGATGTGTCCTGCAGCTGGTGCGACAGTGCCCACGTGGGCTCGACAGGGATTCAGCCATGCGTGCAGTTCGATACCCCGATGATGTGATTCTTCGATCCATGCGCGGAGCGGATCCCAGGCCGTGTCGGTTTGCCTGCCCTGCGTGCCCGAGAGGACGCGGCTCCAGGGTTCCAGTTTCGAGGGGTAGATGGCGTCGGCAGCGGAGCGGACCTGGAGGATGACGGCATTGAGTTTCAGTTTGACGGCGACATCCAGAATGCGGCGAATTTCATTGTGCTGTTCGGCTGCCGTCAGGCCGGGTTTGGACGGCCAGTCGATGTTGTCGAGCGTGGCAACCCACGCCGCGCGAAATTCCCGGGGAGCGATCGGGGCGTCACCGGGACGCAGGGCTGTGGGTATGGCTGCTGCAGGAAGCAGACACAGGACGAAGACAAGCCTGTAAAGTGCCATCAGCATGTGCGTGGTCAATCCGGCCTGAGGAGGTGAAGCATGCTGCACATTCAATCAGGCCGCATGTTATCACTGGCGGACTTGTTTCCTGAGTAACTTCGTGTAATTCCTGTCCACGGCAACGGACGCCGAAGCATTTCCGGAATCCGCCTTGTTTCCATTGGAGTTGCATTTGATCTTCACCGGTGTGCCTGATGAAATGCCGCCGTCCCCCTCAACGAAAATCCATTCCGCGTCGCCACGGGCAATCCTCTTTCACACCACAGTCGGAACCTTTCAACCATGAACCGCCAACGGCCGCTGCTGAGTCTGGCAACGATCCTGCTTTGTCTCACCGCAGCGGTGTCTGCAACGCCTGAAACTCCTGCTGGCGAACCACCGGTGGCCGGCCCGATTGACGGCCTGGCAGCCTGGCTGGCCCAGCATCCTCTGACGGACGCAGCCTGTGAAGAACTGGCGAAGCACGAACTGGGACTCAAACCACTGACAGCTGCCGAGGCCCGCCACGCCACCGATCTGCTCTGGGAGTCCCGCAGAGATGTGCTCAGAAAAGAACGTCAGGCCGAGATGGACGCGCGGGAAATTGTGATCGGCGAACTGCGGATGCCGTTCTGGTACCGCAGCTTCGGAGAGGCTCCGGCTGATGGTCGCAGCCTTTACATCTCCATGCATGGTGGCGGTGGTGCTCCTGCGGCCGTGAATGACCAGCAGTACGAAAATCAAAAGCGACTCTACAAGCCGGCAGAAGGAATCTATCTGGTACCTCGAGCTCCCACGAACACCTGGAATCTCTGGCACGAACAGCACATCGACGACTTTTTTGATCGCCTGATCGTGAATCTGGTTGTGTTCGAAAATGTCAATCCCAATCGCGTCTATCTGATGGGTTATTCGGCCGGTGGCGATGGCGTCTACCAGCTGGCCCCCCGACTGGCAGACCGTCTGGCCGCAGCGGCCATGATGGCCGGGCATCCCAACGAATCGCGACCGGAGGGACTGCGAAACATCGGGTTCACTCTGCACATGGGAGCAAACGACGGCGCTTACAATCGCAACACAGTGGCTGCCGAATGGGGCCGCCGCATGAAAGCTCTGCAGGAACAGGATCCGACGGGATATGTCCATGAGGTAACGCTGCACGAAGGCCTTGGTCACTGGATGCAGCTGAAGGATGCCGTCGCGGTGCCGTGGATGGCAAAGTTTCAGCGAAATCCCTGGCCTGCCAGGGTTGTGTGGGTGCAGGACGATGTGCGACATTCCCGATTTTACTGGCTGCAGGTGAATGCAGAGCAATCAAAGGCCGGAGACGGGGTGACCGCCGAAGTTGCTGAAGGTGCGGTACGAATCACCAGCAGCACCCCGGATGAGCTGACTTTGCTGCTCAGTGACACCCTGCTGCCGCTCGACAAACCTCTGGCCGTGATTCATCCCGGCGGCGCGCGAACCGAGCACAAACTCGAACGCACAGCAGGAGTGCTTGCAACCGCTCTGCGAGACCGCAGCGATGTTGCCGGTCTGTACTCCACTGTGCTCAAAGTCCAGGTTCAGCGGTAGACCTTTCATGACTCTGCTGACAACATTTCAGGAAGCCGTTGCAGACGGTATTCGCCGTGGCCTGCACACCTGTGTGCAGGTCTGCGTACTCCTCGATGGCCATGAATACTTTCATGGCGCCTTTGGTGAGACGGAACGTGGTCGCGCGTTGTCCACGGAAGACCTCATGCCGTGGCGCAGTGCCGGCAAGCCGCTCACCGCACTGCTCATTCTGAAACACCTCGACGCCCACAGAATTCCGCTCAGTACACCGCTCGCCAGTCTGCTTCCGGAAGCTGCTGCCACTGATAAAGCGGCCATCAGTCTGATGTCAATGCTGACGCATACGGCCGGTTTTCCGCAGATTGACAGTGGCTGGCCGCACGCGTCGTGGGAGCAGTCCGTGCAGCGGGTGCTTGAACAGCCCTGCGGACTGCCTGACGGCACGGCCGCTTATCACCCTCAGAGCAGCTGGTTTTTGCTGGGCGAAATTCTGCGCAGGCTTGCCGGTGGAAGTTTTTCGTTTGCGGAACTGCTGCGACATGATCTGCTGGAACCGCTGGGGCTGTCCGACGTCTACTGCGGTATCCCGGAAGAACAGCTTCCCGGGCTCGCGAACAGACTGCCGGTGCTGTACGAGCGCGAGCGGGGACAGCTGATTCCTGCCGCCTGGGGCACTCCGGCATGGCTCACGCGAAGTTCCCCCGGCAGCAATCTGCGTGGCCCGGTCAGACAGCTCGCGCAGTTCATGCAACTCCTGCTCAGCGAAGGCATGACCGAAGACGGTCGTGAGTTTGTGCCGGCCGAGCTGGTCAGGGCGATGACGGCTCGCCATCGAGTCGGTGCGTATGATCAGACATTTCAGCACATAGTGGACTTCGGGCTGGGCGTGATCTGCAATTCCAATGTCTGGGGTGTGGATACCGTGCCCTACGGTTTTGGTCGCTGGAGCAGTTCGGGCGCATTCGGCCACGGAGGTGCTCAGTGTGCTCTGGCGATGTGTGATCCGGAGCGTCGGCTGACGGTCGCCTGGGCCGCAAACGGCTTCTGCGGAGAAGCTCAGCATCAGCGGCGAAATCGAATGTTTCAGGATGCGTTGTACAAAGATCTGGGTTTTGCGGACGAGTGAGGTGAATGATGGTGCGAAATTTTCGAAGCCGTCTGCGTGGCGGTGAAGTGCTGCTCGGCACAATGCTCACACTGCCCTCCGCCGCCGTGGCTGAGATCCTCGCAGAGGCAGGATTCTCATGGCTGTTTGTGGATTGCGAGCATGGGCCGATGGATGTGGCAGCCGTGCAGGAGGTTTTGCAGGCGGTGGGTCATCGCTGTGCCTGCATCGTGCGAGTCCCCGAGGGCACTGAGGGCGAGATCAAGCGAATCCTCGACGCAGGTGCTCAGGGTATCATCGTGCCACAGGTCAATTCGGCAGCTCAGGCAGCAGCCGTGGTCCGGGCATCGCGGTATCCGCCTCAGGGCAATCGGGGTGTTGGCATCGGCAGAGCTCAGGGGTACGGGGCAAGATTTGCAGACTACGTCAGCAGTGCCAATGATGAAGTGGTGGTGGTCGTGCAGGCGGAACATCGCGATGCGGTGGATTCGATCGAGGAGATTGTTGCGGTACCCGGCATCGACTGTGTGCTGATTGGTCCGTATGACCTCTCAGCCAGCTTCAACCGCATGGGGCAGATTCATGATGCCGAGGTGGTGTCGGCGATCGAAAAAGTGCTCAGCGTGTGCGCCGGCGCAGGCATTCCGACGGGATACTTTGGGGTAACTGCAGAGGCTGTGGAAGAGTATCGGCGACGGGGGTGTCGGCTGCTTGTGGCGGGTGTCGATGTGGCATTTCTAAGCGGTGGTGCGCAGCGGATGCAGCGACAGTTCACAAGTGCGGAATAGCCAATTTTCACAGGCTTTTCTCGCTGGCCCTCTGCCGTTCGAACGTTAAGATGGCGGGCATACAGGAGCCACGTGCAGCGATCTGCCGGGGATGTTTGTTTCAGGGGGGCATGTGCTGTGCCGCTGAAGATTGACACATCCGAAGAACCGACTCTGAATCTGACGCCGATGATCGACGTCGTGTTTCTGCTCATTATTTTCTTCATGGTGGGGGCGCGGTTTACGCAGGAAGCCGAAGAACAGCAATTCGACGTACAGCTGCCCACGGCTGCCCGCGTGGAAACTCTGGGCCGTCAGCCGGACCCGCTTGTCATCACCGTCACCTCCACCGGCAGCACGTCCGTCGCCGGGCGACCCTGTTCCAAAACCGAACTTCAGCAACTGCTGGTGCGTGCCAAAGAAGCCTATGCCGAACAGGCAGTGATCATCCGCGGAGACGCGGCCGGCAGTTATCAGGCTGTGATGGACGTGATGAGTCTGTGCCATGGGGCAAAGATCAGCCGCTTCTCACTGGCGTTTCAGCCCGAGGACGGTGGTCAGGCGGGTGTGCCATGAGTGATCTGAGGGTGGCAATCGAGCGGTTGCTTCGCGGCGACGTGCAGACCGGGGATGATCTGGCTCTGCTGGTGCTCCTCGCAGCCGTCCTGCTTTCGCTCGCCCACCTGCTCACCATGATCGTCACGCGCTGGGGTGACCGGCACACGGCCACCAAAAGTTTCGTGGCATCGCTGCTGGTACACTGCGTCTGCTTTTTCAGCTTCCAGGTCCTCGCTCCGCTGCTGTCAGCCGCTCCGGGTGAACGGGAACGACCGGCTGCCGAACCGGAGGTCGTGATTGATGTGCTGCCCGCGGAGACCAGCTCCAGCAGCTCAGAAGCAACGGCCGCGGACTCTGTGCCCCTCGCCGATCGACCCAATCAGCTGCCTCCGGAACTGGAACGCATGAAGCTGCCCGAGCGAGAGCGGGAGGCCGCTGTGATGCCGGAGCGGGAATCCGGACGCCAGGGACCGCTCACCACAGCCGCAACCGAGATTTCGCAGTTTGAAGCGCAAGCCATGAAAAGCCTCGATGCTCCTCGGGAAGCCGCGCCCGTCGCAGCAGCCCCGGCATTCACAGATCCCGCCACCGATCTGCAGACCGTGTTTGCGGCCAGCGTTGCCGATCTGAGCGTCGCAACCTCACCCCGAATTGCCACACAGCCGATCGATGCCGCCTCCCAGTCGGCCCGGCCTGAACCAACGGGACCGATGGAAGCACCCGAACTCGATTTTCGAACATTGCCGCTGAGCCCATCGCTGGCTGTCGTACCGCCACCCAAAGATGAGCAGGCAATGCTCGCGCTGCCAGAGGACTCCACAACAGACTTTTCTGAAATCCGTCGCCGAACTGCCTTGCCGGCGTTGCCCGAACTGTCCGTGCCCGGACCTGCCGCTAATATGGCCGGCACGTCCGCCGCTGCAAATGCCACGCCCCGGCCCGGCATCCGGGCTCGATTGCCCCGCCCCTCCAGACCCGCGCCGGAACGCCCGGAAGTCACAGCCCCCGAACGGTTTCGTGGGGAAGGTGAAATTGGTCTCAATCCGGGCGGTCAGCGCGGACGAGTCGGACTTCCGTCGCCCCGTCTCGGGGCATCAGGCTCAGTCTCCGACGCACTTGCGTCGGCAGAGGCCACCATGGACAGCGATCTGAACGGCCAGCTCAGGTCGCGACAGACGCCTCCGGCCATCTATCAGCTGCGCGGCGCTGGAAAACGTCGGGCCGCGGCAAGGGAGTTTGGCGGGACCGACGAGTCTGAACAGGCTGTCGAACGCAGCCTTCGCTGGCTGGCTTCCGTCCAGTCACCGGATGGTCACTGGGACGCCTCCGACTACGGTTCCGGACAGGTTGAAAAAGACGAAAATGGGGCAAATCGGGATTTCGCAGGACGCGAAGCCGATACTGGCGTCACCGGACTCGCCCTGTTGTGTTTCCTCGGGGCAGGCTACACACATGAACAGGGACCATACACCGCAGTCGTCGCCAGAGGACTCGACTGGCTGCTGCAACAGCAGGCGACAGATGGAAACCTGTTCGGACGCGCTGAACCATTCGCCCAGATGTACTGCCACGCAATCGCCACTTACGCTCTCGCTGAGGCATACGGGATGCTGCGACCCGCTCCACCTCAGTCACTGCTGGCAGCCGAAGCCACAACCCTCCCGCAACAACTCACCGAAGAACGACTGCGACGCGGGGTCACGGCTGCCGTCCGATTGATCATCGCCAGACAGGATCAATCCAGCGGCGGCTGGCGATATCAGCCCGGACAGGAAGGCGATCTGAGTATGCTCGGCTGGCAACTCATGGCACTCAAAAGTGCCGAAATCGGCGGACTCGCGATGCCACTCAGAGTCCGATCCGGTGTCCAGGCCTTTCTGAATCGCAGCGCGCAGGGAACCGCCGGCGGTCTTCACAGCTATCGCCCACCGCTCGCCCGCGGTGCCACCGCTCCCGATCCCGTCACGCCAGCCATGACAGCAGAAGCCCTCTTCTGCCGACAAATGCTCGGACTGAGCCAGGACACCCCCGCAACCGCCGAAGCCATCGACTATCTCAGCCAGCAGCTCCCAGCCGTCGCGCAATCCAACTTCTACTACTGGTACTACGGCTCCCTCGCACTCCATCAGCACGGTGGGCCCGAATGGCAGACGTGGAATGCTCGGACTCGCGAACTGCTCATCTCACAGCAGCTCAGTTCCGGCCCCTTCGCCGGCTCCTGGGACCCCACAGATCTCTGGAGCCGATACGGCGGACGCCTCTATTCCACAACCTTCGCCACACTGACACTTGAAGTCTACTACCGCCTGCTGCCACTGCAACGTCAGCAGGCCACCGCTCCCGGCAGCCGGCCAGATACCAGTTCCAGCCGGAAATGACAGGAAAACGCCAAGTGGCGACCGGCAGAGAGTCGTACGTCCAATGGCGTTGAAGTTCTCTGGAATCCTGTGAACAGAAGGGTGAAGACCCGGGAGAGCGAGGCTGGGATGGTGAAACGTTGTTAAACCTGAGTATTCACTGACTTCTGCCGACGTCCTCTCGCTGATTTCATTCGGCGGGTCTGTGTTGAATCGCAGAGCCCGGTCTTCGTGATCCACGCCTTCAGTTCCCTGCACCCCACACGCTGGAACCGTTCACGAATCTTTTGCGGTGTGCATTCGTCGAAAAGCGTTGGCAAAGTTGCCAGCAGGCTGGTGAAGGTTCCGCGGCAATGAGTCCGCTGGACCGCTTTGAAGCTCCGAAAGGCAGACTCCAGAACCTCCGTGCTGACTGGCAGCACCAGTTTGGGAATCCCGAGTGCTTTCAGCTGCGACTCGTTGTTCGCGACAATTGCGATCAGGTCCGCCCTCATGTTCTCAACCCACGGGCTGCTTGCCGGGAGCTGAAGCAACTCGGATCTTAACGCTTCTGAGGCCCCGTCCCAGACGCCCTTTTCATTCGCCTGCTTCAGTGTCCGATCGATCATTTCGCACGCCTGTGACCATTCCGTGATTTCCGTTTTGAACCCTTCGACCCAGCCAAGTTTTCAGTGAGTCTCACGGGGCAATTAGACGCCTGCAAACGATTCAGAATGTCGGTGCGCCAGCGCTGCAGGTGCCATGCACCTCAAGGCCGTTACGGGCTCTCTTTTCCCGCCACGGCCCACCTCATTTCCCCGGTGTCTGCGACTCCAGGGACTGTCCCCGGCAACGGCACCGTCGTTGCAGTTTCTGTGGAATCTTCGGTTTGTGACGATTCTAACGTCCGGCCAACCGCCGCAGTTGCACGCCCGCCGCCGTGGCCGCGGGGACTGTCCCCGGTGCCACACCAAATGATGCGGATGCCAATAAAATCTCTGGGATTTTCGCTTAAGGTGCC
>Ga0172373_10005270_pt1 | contig 17801 bp, 7 predicted proteins | sample Lak10m_2_FD_114546 | JGI IMG/M metagenome (GOLD analysis project Ga0172373, IMG submission 114546) | Freshwater microbial communities from Kabuno Bay, South-Kivu, Congo - kab_092012_10m | ecosystem: Environmental > Aquatic > Freshwater > Lake | place: Democratic Republic of the Congo: South-Kivu...
CCAACACCGCCTGATGTGATGCTGTAATCTGTATTTAAGGTTCCGGGAACTGTCCAAACGTAGCTACTTTGACCTGATTGCGTGGTGTACGTTACATCTGTGTTGGCACAGGCCGAAGCACCGGGTTGAGCTGTGAAAGTTACCGTAGGACGAGCATTCACCGTAATCGCTCCCGAAATATTACTGTTTGTTGCCACACTACAACCATTGGTAACTACGCAGCGGTAATACAAGGTGCCTGTGGCTGAGTTAACAGGTGTATAGCTGCTACTGTTGGTACCTACATTTGTAACACCTGCACTAAAGTTTGATGCCGTTGAAGATTGCCATTGATAGGACAACCCCGTTCCAGTTGCAGTAACCGTCAATGCAGAAAATGCAGTACCGTTTAAACACGTGCTTGCTGTAGAGGTAGATGGATGAGCAGTGATGGAGGTGGTAATACAAGGTTTGATAGAAACATCATCAATACCGATACCCTGTGAGCTTGAACCAGTGGTATTAATATCCCATCTCAGATAAAAATCTGAATTTGCAGCAATAGATAATCCTGTTATGGAAAAACTTCTTTCTACTTCTAAAGGCGTAGCAAAGGAGTATTCACTTGAACCTGTTGGGAAATTTCCGGAGGTAATTTCACCAGCGGAAACCTCATTCCAAGAAGTACCATTGGAAGAATAATAAAACTTTACAGAGGCAGCAGCTGTATTTGTTCTGTAGCGCTCTGCGGTATATTCAACAGAAAGGTTAGTAATAGTAGATCCTGTTTTATTATTTGTGCGCACCAACAATTGGTTTGGGCTATTGAAAGCAGTAGATGTCATTGCGCCAACAGCTCTTTCTGATGCTGAAGAACCCCAATTGTACGTGCCACCTGTAACTGGCGTGCCTGAACTTGCTTGTTGAGTAACAGAAGGAGAAGCCCCAGACCAGGTTGGACTTGAAGTGCTGGCGTGCATTCTCCATCCTGTTGGTAAGGTTGTTGATGTACCCATACCATCAAAATTTTCTGTTGCAGCAGTGCCTATAGCTGTTAGAGGAACCGGACCATCAACCGTTCCGCCAATTACTAAACCATCATCACTTGAATTAGTAGAGGATGAAGAGAAACCCCAACCACCTGTAGTAGTTTGACCGCTTGCGTAATATCGAAGATAAATTGTCGTTCCAGCCGCCACATTTTGCAAGGCAGAAATCCCTGTTAAATTTATTTGAGTTAATGTTTTAGATATTGACTGTTGTGAGCTTCCAATTAAAGTGAAATTTGTTCCATCTAAACTGTAGGCAAATTGATGAGTAACACCAGGGCTCGCATGAAAAGTGCTTGTTCCATCAAACTTAGCATCTATGGTTGAAAGAGAAATAACACCTGTCGATGACGAAAAACTAGTTTGAAAATAATCCGTATTTGAAGTTGAAATCCCATTATTTTGAAAACCTTGAGTTCTAAAAGAATTAGATGCTGTACTAGCTGATGCTCCAGCACCTCTGGATAAAATCGGGGCACTATTCAAGCTAGCATGAGAAACATCCGCTGTTGATGTGGCAGGACTAGATTCTCCATCAAAATTCCATGATGCAATTTTTACTGGCGTTGGCAACACCGTAATACTCCCCGCCACATAACTAATCGAATAATTACTTGCGTTAAATGTACCACCTGTGGCAGCTGATGGCGTAACTTGAGATGCATACGTTCCAACTGCGTCTCCTGCTGCAGCACCCGTGTCGTAGGCGATGGTAACAGAACCAATGGTTTCGCTGTTTTGCAAGCCGGACGAGGTGAATGCGGTTGAACCCGCACCGCCTGTTAAGGCATCGCCGTAATATTTAGTTACACTATTAGCGGTGATTGTTAAAGCTCTTGTTGTAATGTTTGCCGATAAGGTTGGTTGTGTTAATGTATAGTTTCCTGCTTGTGCACCTGTTAATGAGTAACCTGAGGTATTAACTGTTTTACTTGTTCCAACTGTTGCATTAACAAACGTAAAAGTTGGTGTTCCAGTAAGAGAAACAGCATCTCCACCAAGAATAACCGATAAGGCTGCCGTACCTGTTGCAGTTGCAGTGGTTAAGCCATCATATACTTTATTTTCAGCAGTGAGTCCTGTTACTGTTAATGCCTTTTGTGAAACTGTATTACCCGAAGAAGAAGTAGTAACATTCGCATTACTTGATGCACCACCACCTGAAAGCACCACTGCTGTTGCACCGTCGTAAGTGCCTGCTGCACGAGTTGATGGAAAACGGACATAAACCGTTGTTCCTGATGCAACTTCAACGGAAGCACCATAACCCGAGCCTGAAGAAGTTGAAACTTGATAACCTGATTGAGCGGTGGCGGTAATATTTCCTGTAAGATTTGAGCCACTTGCAGTAAAGCTAACTCCTGCAGATGCCGTTCCATAGGTAGATGACAATGCAGAGGCGAGGGTAACTGGGTTGAGAATAGGTGAAGCAGCCGCACTTATTGTTAAAGTTCCTGTATTATACGTAATTGAATAATTGGAGGTACTTCCAGAAGTTAAAGTTAAAGCAGATGGAGTAATAGTATAAGTACCAGGTGTTGCTGTTGAAAGGTTTCCAGCTGGCGAACCTGTATATGCCAAAGTTACTTGATTGGCAACATCGCCACTAACTAGACCTGTTACAGTAAAATGAGTTCCAACGCTCCCTGTGGTGGGTGAGGTGTTACCTTCTGTTTTTGCTTGGTCTGATGCAGTTACTGTGATGGCTTTGGTAGATACTGAGTTGCCGCTACTCGAGGATGTAACATTCGCATTACTCGCTGCTCCACCACCAGACAATACCGCCACCGTGGTGCTGTTGAAAGCACCCGCTGCTCTGGTAGCCGCAGTGCGCACCCACACCGTGGTTCCGCTGGCCACGCTGACCGAGCTACCATAGCCCGAACCTGAAGAGGTAGAAACTTCAAAACCCGTTTGAGCCGTTACGGTGATATTGCCGGTGAGGTTTGTCCCTGCTGCCGTAAAACTCGTTCCTGCTGATGCTGTTCCGTAGGTGCTTGATGCTAATGCAGAACCTAGTATGACTGCGGTGAGGGTAGGTTCGGTTTTCTTCAAATACACATTATCAAAAAAAGCTGTTTGGGTTGCAACGGTCGACCCTTGCCAATAACCACCAATATAGCGCATTCCTGACGTTGAAGTGTAGGTGCTGTTGACAGCGGTGCCTTGGGAAGTGAGTGCAGTTCCACTTGTCGGGTCGACAAATGCGGTAGTACCATCATTTCTAAGGAAAAGTTCCCAAGTGTTGCTGCTTGGGATGTAAGTGACTCGGACGCTGAGGTAATTTGTTCCGAAATCAGTTAGACCTGATGTGTTACTTGTAATGATGTTTGTTAATGTACCCTGCAAACCACCATTAAAACTAGCCAAACGAATGGGATCTGTGTTTCCGCTTTGCCCTAAAACAATTGCATATCCACTCCCAGCTGTGGCTGCTGTTGCACTTGTGCCTGCAAGAACAAAAGCAACACCATAGGAACCTACCCCAAAGCCAGATGGATCAGTTCTAATTTGTCGCATATTAAACTCCCAGGTAATCGTTCCTGTATTACTTGAAAGTGTGGTGTTCCAGCCAGAAAGTGCATTAATATCGCGATAGCCGAAAACCCAGCCATTTGCATTAGCTGTGGCCCCAGCGTCATTTGTGAGGTCTAATCTTCCGCCATCAATCCTGGCTCCCCAGTCAGCACCAGCACGAGTCAAACTCCAGTTAGTACTTGTACCTATAGCACCGTCAGTGTCGTATGTAGAGCCCGTACTCGTTCCAAAGTTGTCGCTGAAGAGGGTCGTCTGCCCCCAAACCTTCCCCATACCAAGCACCAACACCAAACAAAGCGGCAAGGTGAGTGGTAAAACAGAAAGGCGGTTAAGGAGGCGAGAAAGGAATTTATGCATGCCTTTGCGCGGGGTGGCGGTAGTAGTAGGTTGAGGGGCGGCCACCACCGGCAACGGCATATTGGTTTCTAAATCTATGATTTTAACGAATTCTACTTCATCAATGATGCAGGTGCAATCTTCGGTGAGTATTTCAAATTCTTTTTTGTCAATGCGGATGTCAATGGTGTTGACGGATGATTTAGGGTAGTCTAAAACTTCAGGAACTGCGGTTTGTGATTTCATAGTAGCATTTTATGAAACAAAGTTCACTATGCACTGTAAATTGGATTTCAAGTAGAAATTATATTTCGATTAATCTTATATGAAGTGATGAAACTGTATTGTAAACAGATTGTTTTCGCTTCGTGAATTTTTAACTTATGGTGGTGAAATAGAAATAATGGAAGGAGGGGAGTTTATTGTGACGTTTGTTGAGTATGAACCGATTGAACAATTGTTTAGTGAGATTGCATTAATATAATTGCCATTATGAATTACGGCTGCACTAATACTAACATTTGGATTGTTATTGAGGGAAGTAAATGAATTTGGTCCTGACCAAGAAGAACTCATTGAACTTAACGAAGGAGTCGTGAATAAATCAAGTGGAAAACCCTCACATAAAACTCCATTGTTAGTTGAGCTCACACTCGGAGCTAAGCCCATAATTTGAACATCGTCGATAAAAAACCCTTCATCAGTTCTGTCGTAAGTTGAGGCAGTTGGATTTACAGCGTTCATTAATGCGTCAAATTGTAAGCAACGGCAAGCTGCATTGCATGAACTACTCGTATTTGCAGTTCGTAATGAAATAACCCGAAGGGCAATCGTATTTGTTCCATTTGATAGGTTGTAATTTAAAGGATTTGCCATGGTGTATGTTTGTGGGCATGTATTTGTTGTTCCTCCGGTTTGACTCCATCCCCAGCCAAAATCACCATTTCCCCCAACCCTTCCTATAGTTGCCCAATTGCTGCTATTTTCTTGAATTTGCACGATCGCTCCCTCACGTGTATCCATTCCTAATCCACTTCCTGAACGAACAGAATGATATAATCTTAAAACCGGATTTGGTATTCCTGAAACATCGATCGCATTAAATGTAATCATATCCGTTTCACCTGATCTACCAATTCGGCAAGACCATGAGCCTGTTCTAGCTATTTCCGTATTACTATTTCCACCTGAATAACTCCAGTTGTCAGGACATGCATTCTCAAAGCCTTGATGGTAATAAACAATCTGTTGAGCATTTAGGTATGAAGAAGTAAATAAAATGGAATAAGAAAATAATAAAAACCATAAAATGCCCTTACTTGGCTTAAAAACGATCTGTATTGTGGATTTGATATCAAGCAAAGGCACTTTTTCAGTGGCGTTAAATGCCGAAACAAAATCAGATTCGTTTATGATGCAATGACATTCCTCGTTTTGATAGAGGGCGCTGGCATTTTTTGGGAAATCATAAAAGAACTTGATTCGGTTTTTTCTTCTTTTAATTGGTGATGTTACAGTAGTTTTCAAGTTCGCATTTAACTAAGCGAAATTCGTAAGACACTTTAACTAGGCTTTGAAGTGAAAATTATTTTTTGATTAATACAACATGAAGTCAGAAGCAATCTCTACTCAATATTGTTAAACCAAAACCTATTTCTTTACAAATCGAAGCGTTTCCTGCGCTCCATTTACACGCATGGTATAAGTTCCCGATGGTAATTTTGCTAATGAAATTCGGTTGGTTTTTGAGTCCAATTTTCCTTTCTTCACCACTTCACCTGCAGAAGAAAATATTTGATACGATTTACCTACAAAAACTTCGTTTACTTCAATGTTTATCTCCTCACCAGCAGGATTTGGATAAAGTGTAACACCAAACGTTGAAATGCCAGAAACAGATAGTTGTGGATTAAAATAGACGGATTCAGACAAGCAAGTCCCATAAAAAGTAGAAACCGTATAGTTTCCTGCCACTTGTGGAATGAAATATGCGCCATTGGCTCCACTGATTGGTGCACCGTTCAAATACCATTGGTAATTATTTGCCGTTCCTTGAGCGTAGAGCGTATCGTTTTGAGCAGTGATGCTTAAGTCATTTCCTTGAAGAACCGAGAAGGTTTGCGTAACTACTTGCCCCGTTAAACTATCTGTTACTATCAATTGATGATTTCCAAGTTGTTGGTTATTTATGGAAATAGATGAAGTCGTTTGGTTATTAATACTCCAGGCGTAATGCAGATTATCTGAACCTCCTGAAATTAGTGGTTGAACAGCAATTTGCTCTTGCCCACAAACAAAAACATTCGGAAGATCAACTGTCATATTTGATTTCAAAATAGTAAATTCATCCAACACAGAGCCGTTCATGTGAAGGTATTTTCCGTCCAATCGGTTTTTATAGATGTCCATGACAAATGAACCACAGGCATCCAAGCCGCCATCCACAAATTGCATAATCGGGTAGTCGAGTGAAGGAGCATCTTCTTTACTTCCAGAATTTCCACACACCACGTAAACGGTTCCGTCAGGTGTATTTGCTAATCCGTCTTTGTGGTAAGCATTTCCTTGCTCAAAATTTCCGTTTGAACCGTCTTTTAACATCGTTGAGGGCTCAAAAGAAAAGGAGTTTCCGTAATGACCGTGAATTAACTTGCTTCGCTCAAACACGTGGCTGTGTCCGCAAATAACCAAGTCGATATCGTATTCTTCCAACAATGGAATTACTCGCTCGCGCATGGCTTTCATAACTAATTCAAAAGCATCATCGCTGTCATGTGAACCCTTTGAATAAGGAGGTTGATGGAAATAAGCAATGGTAAACGTTCGGGTATTTTGTTGCAAATCTTGCTCTATCCATTGTTTCATCCGATCAATTCCTTCAAAAGTTTGAGAAAAATCATACACCTCCGAATTGAGTGATAAGAAATGTACATCGCCGTAATCAAAAGAGTAGAATAATTCCAATTGCGACGGAAAGCCTCCAGCTTCTGCCTGCGTGGGCACGTGTACCATGTCGAAATAAGGTCCTTGGTGGTTTTCAAATGGAATATTTGAGTATGGAATTCCTAAAAAAGCACTTTCTTCCCAAACAGTATTGTAATCGTGATTTCCCGGACTTGGCCAAAATGGCAACCAACTGAATACGTCCGAAAAACCATTTAATTCAAATAATTTGGTTTGGTATTCTTCATCTGTACCATCGTTATAGACATTATCGCCTAACCAAATCCAAACATCTGTATTCGAAGAATCATCGTAATGCATGTAGGAATTTTTCACTGCCACTTGCTCTGCGTTTCCTTTTCCAAAATCGCCTATCGCCCAAACGCGCGTTGGAACTTCAGCTCCAGGAATTGGGTTTGTTTTAAAACGAAAACGAACCGAAGGAGATGTGAAACTTGTTGCATTATTTCCTACCGAATAATAATAGATAGTTGAAGGCGCTAAATTCGTGAGTTTTACAGTATGTTCCTTTGTGCTGTTATTCAGCGAAACTGTTTGGGAAAGATTGAGACTATCTGTTCCGAAACGCACTTTTGAATTGGTATTTGAACTTGTTCTCCATTTAATCACAATGGTACTCTCCGTTGGCGATTGTAGGTAAGGCCCGCGGGTTAACGTTTGAGAACTCACTAAAAAGCAAGCGAAATAAATAAGTGAGAAAGAAACAATTTTAGTGCACACATAAATTAGTTAGAAAACAAAATTCAAGAACAAAAATCAACGTAAGGTAAACATTTTATTAAGATTCAATTAATTTTAGTTTATGGTCATTAAGATTGAATAGGTTGCATTGTATCCAGTTAACATTTCTTTTTTTAATTTTAATGGAAAAGTAAAATGAATTTCACTTCAAGTAATTAACTGAGAGCTAAATTTGGCACATGAAAAGATTAATTTGTATTTCCTTCATGCTTTTTTCGTTAAAGGCATTTTCTCAAACGAGTGTAAGTCCATTGGATTGTATTGCGCCTTTCTATCACGGTGTAGCGTCAGGTGATCCATTAACAGATCGCGTGATTATTTGGACAAGAGTCACGCCGCAAGATTTTAACGAAACCTTGACCGTCAATTATAAAGTTGCCACTGATAATTCATTTACAACTATTGTTGCTCAAGGAAATGCACAAGCCGATGCTACAAGGGATTTTACAGTAAAAGTGGATGTTACAGGTCTTTCACCCAATACTTTTTATTTTTATGAGTTTGAATTTAATGGTTCATTTAGTGCGGTAGGTCGAACGAAGACCTTGCCTGTTGGAGACGTTGAAAATGTAAGATTTGCGGTAGTGTCGTGCGCAAATTTAGAGGCAGGTTATTTTAATGTATATTCCGCAATCAACGAACGTAACGATGTAGATGCCGTTTTAATGCTCGGTGATTACATTTATGAATATGCTTCCGGTGGATATTCTCCCAATTCAAATATCGATCGCGTATGGGAACCGGAAGAAGAAATTATCGATTTAGCGGAGTACAGGTTGCGTTATTCGAGTTACCACATGGACAACGCTTTGCGAAAGTTGCACCAAAATTTCCCTTGGATTTGCGTATGGGACGATCACGAAACGGCAAATAATTCATTTGTGAATGGTGCCGAAAACCATACCAGTGATGAAGGTGATTGGTTTACGAGAAAAGAGAATGGAAAACGCGCCTTTTTTGAGTGGTTACCCATTCGACCTAAAGCACCAGAAAACACTCAAATTTTCCGTTCATTCAAATGGGGAAATTTAGCAAACCTAATTATGTTAGACACACGCTTGGAGGGTCGCGACGAGCAAGTTCCAGCAAGTGACCCTACTATCAACGATACGAACCGAACCATTTTGGGTGACGAGCAATTCAATTGGCTAAAAGATGAGTTAAGTTTGGGAGCTCAGCAATGGAAGATATTAGGAAATCAGGTAATGATGGGAGAAATCACCGCGCTAGGTAATCCGATTAATACAGACGGATGGGATGGTTATCCAGCTGAAAGACAACGAATTTATAATCATTTAACGCAAAACAACATCGATAATTTCGTAGTTGCAACAGGAGATATTCATACCAGTTGGGCAATTAATTTAGAAAATGGAAACACGCCAGTGGGAGTTGAGTTCGTAACGCCGAGTGTTACCTCTCCAGGAGTTCCACTGAATGTAGGCGGACTTTTAACCTTCGAAAATCCACATTTGAAATACGTAGAGCTCACCAAAAAAGGTTTTGTTATATTGGATGTATCAACAGCTAAGGTACAAGGAGATTGGTATTACGTAACAACGATAAATCAGCAAAATTCAGCAAATACCTGTCAAAAATCCTATTATTCTAATACCGGCAATAATACCTTGTTTTCAACGAATACACCAAGTGTAGGACACGGTTCTTTTTCCATTCCGCTAGCGGATCCATGCAGTAGATTTGCCACATTGGAAGAAAATGAGTTTAATTCTGTTATTGGCGTTTACCCAAATCCAAGTAGTCAATTACTTTATATTCAGACAAATGGTAAATTAAATCCAGAAAAGAATTGGAAACTAGTATCTACCTCAGGTTCCGAAATGTGGATTAAACCTGTGTCAATGATGGCAGATCAAAATAATATTGTCATACATGTATTTGATGTTTCCATGTTTGCAGATGGTCAATATGAATTAATCGATCTTTCAAGTAAAGGTAAATCGCGCATTACTTTCATAAAGGAATAAAACTTCAACCCACTTTATTTAATTTTCAAGCTGTTGGGGGGAGTACTAATTTTGTTTTTTAAAATAAATATCTTGTATAATTTTAGTTTTATTTATTAAATTTATGTGATATTTTTCGTATATTTAACGAAACTTATTGTTTTTATCTAGTATATATAACTAATTTTGTGGCATGAAAGAGGTATTTAAGGAACTTATAGTGGAAAGTCAAACCCAAGAATTTGAGGTTGGTTTTCCACGTGCGCTTGAAATAGCAATGAATACACGACTCATAGTGAGTGTAATCGGGGCCAGAAGAAGTGGTAAGACAACTTATTTATTTCAATTAATCCAAAAATTAAAAAAATCAGGCGTCCCACAGAAAAACATATTATTCATAAACTTTGAGGATGAGCGATTAAAAGTGGATGTTTCTCAACTCGATTTACTTCTGCAAGCCTATAACGAATTATATCCGGATGTTAATTGGCAAGATGTGCATTTATTCTTTGATGAAATACAAAATGTAGAAGGTTGGGAGCGCTTCGTTCGACGTGTGTATGATTCAAAGACCCGCCATGTTTATATAAGTGGTTCAAATGCGAAACTTTTAAGCACGGAGATCGCAACATCGCTCCGAGGAAGGTCTTTGTCGTATACCGTTTATCCATTTAGTTTTTTGGAATATTTAAACGCGTTGAAAGTTCCTGTTTCTTTCAAGACCCAGCAAGAGAAAAGCAGAATGATACACCACACGGAATTGTATATGCAACAAGGTGGTTTTGCCGAAACATTATTTTTAGATCAATCAACGCGTGTAAAACTGTTGCAGGAATATTACAATGTGATGATGTTTCGCGACATCGTAGAGCGTTATCAAATAAGCAATATAAATGTCCTACGCTTTTTCATCAAAAAAATATTTGCTGGAGTTACGGTTCCTTTTTCGGTGAATAAAGTCTACAACGACTTGAAATCGATGGGTTATAAAACCAGCAACAACAATTTGTATGAGTATTTAGAACATTGCCAGGCCGTTTTTCTTACCCAAGCAATCGATAAATTTGATTACTCCGAAATAAAGCAAGCAAAAAGCGAGAAAAAGCTCTACGCAATCGATACCGGTTTTCTTTCAGCAATCGATTTTCCGGCATCAAAGAATTTGGGAAAGCTTTTTGAAAACATGGTTTTTATGGAGTTCAATAAGAATGGAAAACGACTTACTTACTTCAAAACACGTTACGAATGCGATTTTATCTTAGAGGAGGAAGGTGAATTTTATCCCATACAAGTTTCGTATCGTTTGACAGAATCTGAAACTAGAAAAAGGGAATTTCGTGGTCTGATAGAAGCCTGTAAAACATTAGGAGTTCAAGAAGGTACCGTCATCACGCTTGATCAACAAGAGCAAGTTGAATTAAATGGATTTAAAATCAATGTCGTTCCTTTTTACGTGTATTTTTTGCAATAACTTATCGGATGAGCGTTATAAACCCATGACCAGATAATTCATCGCCATTCAGCCCTTTTGCCTGATATTTATAAAAATATGTGCCGTCTGTTGCTTCATCTCCACCTGGTGTTTTACCATCCCAAGTACCTGTCACATCTTCAATTTTGGTGATTTCATTTCCCCATCTGTTGACTATAATTACTTCTAATTCAGAGACATTTTGTGTGGAAATAAACCACTCATCATTTGTCCCGTCTCCATTTGGTGTTAATACATTTGGAACAGTCAAAATGGGTTGACCCGCTTCATTCACATTAATTAAAGTTGAAATTGAGTCAGAACAAAAATCGTTGGATGCAATTAACCAAACTGCATAAGCACCAGGATTATTAAATGAATTTGAAACATTTGACAAATCGAATGTGTTAACTTCATTTCCATCTCCAAAATTCCAATCATAAGAGGTTGCGTTTGAACTGGTATTTGTGAAATTTACGGTCAATGGAGGCGTTCCTGAATTAACATCTGCTGAAAATTGTGCAGTTGGAACGGGAACAAGCGTTACAAGAACCGAATCAGTGGCTTCGCATCCGTTAGCATCCGATCCTGTTACATAATATACTTGCGTTTGATTAGGTTGGAAAGATTGTCCATTTTGTATGCCTCCTGTCCAAGAATATTGAAAACCACCACTTGCGTTTAATTGAACTGAGGAACCAGCGCAAATTGTGATATTGTTTCCCGCATCGATTGATGGAGCGGCAAAAACCTCAACATTCAATGTGTAAACAGAAGCGCATTGCCCGGGATTTGGTGTAAATGAATATGAGTTTATTCCTGGCGTTGCTGTCGACAACATAGCCGGATTCCACGTACCTGAAATGCCATTATTTGAAGTTTCAGGAAGAAGTACTTGGGCTAAAACGGCATCTTCGCAGAACGGTCCATAGGAACTAAATGTTGGAACTGTTGAGGGATTTACTGTTATTGTCATGGTTTGGTTATTCGCACATTGGCCTGGGTTTGAAACAAATACATAATTAAAAGTACCAACAGCTCCTGTATTAATACCCGGAGGCCCCCATACACCTGTGATTCCCTCCAAAGATGAATTTGAAAAAGATGGTGCTGTAACTCCTTGACAAAAGGGACCTAATTGATTGAAAGTTGGTGTAATCAGCGGAGAAACAGTAACAGTCATCTCAACTGGATTAGCGCATTGACCTGGGTCTGGTGTAAAGGTGTATGTTGTGGTCTGTGTATTATCCAACGCTGGCGACCACGTTCCTATGATGCCGTTGTTTGAAATGGAAGGAAGCGTAAAACTACCACCAGAACAAATTGGACTTACTGCTGTGAACGTTGGCGTAACGTTTGGATTTACCGTTATCGTCATTGGAGCTGTCGTTGCACATTGTCCTGCATCTGGTGTAAAGGTGTATGTTGTGGTCTGTGTATTATCCAACGCTGGCGACCACGTTCCTATGATGCCGTTGTTTGATGTTGTTGGCAAAGTAAATGATCCTCCCGAGCAAATTGGCGGTATTTGAGTGAATGTTGGAGTAATAGTAGCTGAAGTAGAATTTATAGTTACGAATACTGTATCGGTACAATTGATAGAAGAAGTCACCACACAATAGTAGTTTCCTGCACAAAGATTAGAAGCTGATGCGGTATTTTGATTTATTGCATTATCCGATGCATCATACCATTGATACGAATATCCAGGAATAGATCCTGTTGCTGAAACGGTTGCAGTACCATTGCATTGGCAACTTCCTGCCTCCGTAGTTGAAGAAAGAGTTGCATTTAAAAGGCCTGCGCAGTTATTCGTTAAACTTTGAATGTAAGTGGCATTGGCAGCATTGTTTGGTGACCCGGGAGTTTGATTGTCTGGTGCGGAGCAAGTTCCAGCAACCCAATTAGCCTGATTGGACGGATTGTTATCCAAGATATTAGCAAAATAATAGACTGCATTACTCGCAGTTGTTGAAAAAAAGATAATAGGATTTACACTATTGTTTACCCAACTTACACCATGAACCGGTGTTGTTAAATTTGTAGCATTGTAAATTTGAAATGAATCACCGCCGTTTGCCATAGAAATTGGTCCCCACAATCCTCCCGGTGACCATCCCGTGGTTGGATAAGTGCCACTTGAAGTTGTGGGAGAAACCGTTTGATGTTCAAATAAAGTGGACGATATCGGTAAAACTACGGTACAATTACCATCTGTTAGGGAATTATCGATTGATGGCAGCGAGGCATTCAAATCTTGGTCATTATAGACTAAAATTAATGTCCCAATTGGAACACATGACCAAAAACTATCATTTGAAAATCGTACAGCCCCACTTGCAATTCCAAGTCCCGATCCACCGCCACCCGAAAAATAACCGTTGTTATCGTCAATTATCCAACCTCTTAGATCAAGGCAGTAATCTGAACATTGGTATGAACCTGTGCCCGGAACAACAAGAAATTCTACGTATTCTTTGGATCCAGAAGGACCTTGGGAAACTTCGTTTATGATAAGATTTTGAGCTTTCGCAGAAGAAATGAAAAGTAAAAATAAAAAGAAATGAGATTTCATTGAAGAGCTAATTAAATGCAAAAATCGACATTAAATATTAACAACAATTAAAACTATTATTAATTCTTACGCAACTAGAAGTTTCTGCAACATCCACATTCGATCTCTACTTTTGAGCTTTTCATAAATTCGATTGGATAAATACTCATTTAAGGTTACCGATCCCATGGAGGTAGTAATAAAATCATGTCGATTTACATAATAGAAATAAGCCAATCTGTCATGCATGATTGGATTTTTAATTTTCAGATACGGAAGACTCGTAGGAATTGCCAATGGATTCATTTTACGAACCTTAAATTCTTCTTCCGAAAACAATTGAAGTTTTTGAGCTAATTCCAAACGCGTAAAAATTTCTGGACCACCGCATTCTATATATTTTTTATCCAGCGACAAACTTTCTACGAGTAATGTAGCAACATCTCCATCAAAAATTGGATTCACACGTGCAAGCCCCTCACTTACCACAATATTCTTTCCCTTTTTGGCATGTTTTAATTGGCGTGTTAGGGAACTAAAAAGTAAAGTGGAACTTAGGATTGTATAATTGACCCCTGAATTAATCACTAAATTTTTAAACTCTTCATGACGCTTAAAATAAGACTGTTTAAGTAAACCCTTCTCGTGAAACGGTGACACAACTCCAAATTTTTTGACTTTGTACTGAATCGATTGACGTAAAATAAAATCATTCGCTTGAAAAAAATCCATTCCACCAGTTTGATCCATATTAAAGGAATGAGAAATCCTATTCCCTAATAAGGATATAACCATATCATGAGACGAAAACAAATCACTGCTTATACTTGAAATGTTTTGGTTGTCCAATTCAACGATTGTTGCCCAATATGAAAACAATTCGACAGCCTTTATTTTATCTCTTACCACAACTGTCACAGCAAACCCACGTTGAATCAACTCCCAAAATACAAACTGGCCAAGACTTCCAGTGGCTCCAAAGAGCAATACTTTTGATTTCATAGTTCTAGGTTTACTCAAATTTAGAGCTAACAAAGTGTATCCACGAACTGAAACTCAATATTTAATCTACATTTAATATTTAAATCATTTTAACTTAATCAAAATGGGAGTAAATTGGCTCATGAAAAAAGCATTTTTAACCTTTACATTCTGTATTCTTGTATGTGCTTTACAAGGCCAGACACAATATTTCGGACACAGAGGAGCTCGAGGTATCGCACCTGAAAACAGCATTCTTTCCTTCCAAAAAGCGCTAGAATATCCAATTAGTGGTGTAGAGTGGGATGTTGTTGTTAATAAGGATAAAGAACTTGTTATCTCTCATGAACCATATTTTAAACCGAGTATTTGTCAAGCTGAAAACATTAGTGATGCTCAGCTCAAAACATACAACATTTACAGGATGACTCAAGCAGAAATTGAAAAAATTGATTGTGGCACAAAATATAATCCCAATTTTCCTGAGCAACTTAAAACACTGTCAACTAAACCTACATTCAAAGAGGTTGTTCAACAAATAAATTTTCAGGATAATACCATCTTATTTGAAGTAAAATCCGAAAAAAAAGAATACGGCATTTCGCAACCCTTTCCTGAAGAATTTGCAAGAATAATTCTAGACGAAGTTAATTTGTCAGGGCTAAAAGAAAACATCATTTTCATGTCGTTTGATCCGAATATATTAAACGCAATTTATAGCCAAGATTCAACTTTTCGATTCATCTACCTAACTTACAAGCCTTTTAAATCCGTAAATAAATTTTTATCGCATTGCACCTTCAAACCTTATGCTCTTGGAATGTATTTTCCAACTATCACTAAAGGTAAAGGATACGCATTAAGCAGAAAGGGAGTAAAGTTGTTTGCTTGGACCGTAAATAATAAACAACAAACATTTGATTTGATTCACAAAGGTGTTGATGGTATTATCACCGATTTTCCAGACAGAATCAATGAAAACCTAACTAATCCTCATTAATAAATATAAGTTGAGAAGTGCTAACAAAATGGCTATAATTGAAATATTTAAAGCCAAAGTACTTCGCTTACTGTGTCGATCCATAACACAAAGTAACAAAGCATATATAAACTAATCTTAAAATATGCGTTAAAAAAAATGGGGCTTTCGCCCCATTAAAACTATGAAAATGTTACTACTTGATTACTTTAATTACCGTATCGGTCGTTACCGTGGCAATTCGAATGTAGTAAGCGCCTTTAGAAAGTTCTTGAACATCTATCTCAAGTTTCTTTTCATTAAGATCAAATTCCATTATTAATTTACCTTCTGCAGTAAACAACTGAATGGTAGCAACTTGGTCATTGTTGTTCTCAACTACCAACTTATCCACCATGGGATTCGGATAAACAACCCAACCTGACTCCTGCGTAGCAATTCCCAAACAAGGATCTGAAGTTACAACTACTGAATCTGTTGCTTGACAACCGTTTTGTGCGGTAGTAGTTACTGAATAAGTACCTCCTGTTGTTACAGAAGTGAATGGCGTTGCGGCTCCATTGCTCCAAAGTACGGTAGCTCCATTTCCTGTCGCATTTAACGTAACCGGAAAATCATATTCACATACCGTAATATCATTTCCTGCATTGACATTTGGCGCAGTTAATACTTGAACTTCAACAGCATCCGCAGATTCACAACCATTAGAATTAATTACCGTTACCGAATATGTACCCGCTTGAGAGACTTGAATTTGTTGCGATGTTTGTCCTGTTGACCACAGATAGCTCAATTGATTACCTGTTGATTGAACAGTTAATGTCGCAGGTATTTCATTCGAACAAACTGATTGATCATTACCTAAATTTGCGCCTGGTAATTCGTAAAAAGTTATTGTTACAGTATCACTATCAGAACATCCATTTGCATCGGTTACTTCAACATAATATTCACCTGAAATAGAGGTAGATATTGATGAAGTATTATCACCAGTATTCCACAAGTATGTAAGTCCACCTGAATTTGTCGTAGAATTTACTTGAATAGGCGCTTCATTTTCACAAATTTGAATGTCATTTCCTAATGAAACTTGTGGAGCACTTGAAATCGTAACCGTAGCTTGATCGGAGTTAGAACACCCGTTAGCATCTGTACCAGACACTGTAAATGTTGTAGTTTGAGCCAACAAAAACGACTGACCATTAATCACATTATTAGACCAAGTGTAATTTACTCCACCTGTAGCTGTCAAGGTAATTTGAGCATTATCACATGAACTAAAATCACTTCCTGCATTAATTTGTGGCAATCCATTAACAATAACTAAAACAGTATCTTTTTTAGTACAACCAGTAGTTACATCCGTTCCTGTAACAATATAAACATTTGTGCTTGCAGTTGTTGCGGTTGGAATAGTAAGAGAGGAAGAAGAAGAACCATTATTCCAAATATAACTGGTAGCTCCTGTTGCCGTTAACGTTACATTTGACCCACCGCATACTGTTTGATCAGCTCCAGCAGACACAACCGGTGGTGCGATTGAAGTTACCGTTATGGAAGCTGTTGTATCCACACAACCAAGTGTTGAATTGGAAACGCGAACAGAGTAGTTTCCTGCTTGATTAGTAGAATAAGTATTTGAAACGGCATTTGGAATTGAAGTTCCATTCAATAACCATTCGTAAGTTACGTTTGCCGTGTTTGTAACAGCTAATTGAGTTGTTTGATTTGGACAGATAGTTAAATCACTAGACGTAATTGGAGCGCCTGAAACTTCTGCACATGTATTAACTTGATATATCGACAATGTTGAACTTACCTCATTTGCAAGAATAACAAGAGTATTCCCATTTGGAGAATCAGCAGCTGGAATAATGATAATTCCTTCCGCTCCTAAATCTGGTCCGCCTGCAGTTGTTGAACGATTATTGGCATAACCTACAAATACTGGAGCATTTGGGTTGTCAACATTGAACATCATTACACCACCAATTCTTTCGAGAGATACACAAGCGTAAGTTGAACCATTTATTGTAGAAACTGCAACTCCCTCTGGTTCAGGACCTTTATCGTCACTTCTATTTTTCAGCGCAGGAGCTCCCGTAGTGTTTGACGCATTGAAAATAGCTCCAAAAGTTGGGTGATTTGCAGTAATTTGTTCGATCAAATCTTTTGAATCATAAACTAAAGCACCAGTTTGCGCATTCCAAATGGAATATGAACGACCCCCCATTACGTGTAA
>Ga0172373_10005274_pt1 | contig 17794 bp, 28 predicted proteins | sample Lak10m_2_FD_114546 | JGI IMG/M metagenome (GOLD analysis project Ga0172373, IMG submission 114546) | Freshwater microbial communities from Kabuno Bay, South-Kivu, Congo - kab_092012_10m | ecosystem: Environmental > Aquatic > Freshwater > Lake | place: Democratic Republic of the Congo...
ACTTATATATTTACTATATTTGCATTACAAGAGCCAACAGATATAGGAGAAGATGAGACTGGTAGAGCGGTGTTTACCGGCAATTATGTGTTGGAGGTAATGAACTAGGCAACAAGTGCTAAGATAAATTTATAACATTAACATTATACGAATATGGCAATGCAAGACATAAATGTAGGATATGCTACAATCACTTGGGGAGGAACTTCTCTAGGTGAAACCGAAGGTGAAGTACGACTTGAGGTAATTACTCAAAGAGTTATGCAATCTTCAGACACATACGGAGCAGAAACACCTTTTGATATGATAGAAGTAGGGCGACAATTAAGAGTCACCGTACCTTTGTCAGAATACTCATTCTCAGTATTACAAGATATTGTACAAACCGCAGATGTAGCAGGAGGAAAATTAAAGATTGGAGAAGTTGTAGGAGCTTCCACAAGAGCCTTAGCCAAGAAATTAGTTATCCACCCAATCATCAAAGGATCTAACACTGGGTCTGACATAACCTTACACAAGGCTGTGGTTTCATCTGAGACTATTGAGGTATCTTTCAGCAATGATAGAAGCCAAATAGAGGTAGAGTTTATGGCACTTATAGATGCAACAAACACCGACGGAGTATTAGGATATATTGGAACACCTGCTTAATATGGCAGTAAAAGCATTAACAATTCAAGATGTATTAGAGCTTACCCAAGAGGTCAAGCCCATCTTGGAGTTAGCACAAAATATTGATCAAGAGAATGTATCTGGTTCAACCCTAGATATAGTCTTAAACAATGTAGACAAGGCTATCCCTGTATTATCTACCCTTAGCAATAAAAGCCTCTCAGAGGAGCAAATTAAGGCTCTTAGTGTGGTGGAACTTGTAGCATTGATAGATGAGATATTAGAAGCTAATGGGGTGGAGCAACTGCTGGGTTTATTTTCCAAAATCAGTCAAAGGTTCCAGAGCAAGAAGTAGACAACTACCCCCCTAGCCTGATGATGATTGTGTTAGAATTTTTTGCACATAACTATTCGTATTCAAAACAAGAGACAATGCAACTGACTATCCCAGAGGCATTGTTTTTTTATAATCAAACATTAAAAAGACAAAAACAGAAAGCTATAGACCAAGTGACAGAGTGGGAGATATACCTTGCTATAGCCACAAATCCACACTTAAAGCCTACAGATAGTAAAAAGTTATCTAATGAGTTTAAGCGAGTAAAGATGAGGTTAGAGGATAAGAAAATCAAGCCACAGGAGGTAGAGAAGAACTTGGAACACCTCAAACGGTTATTAGGCAACAAATGATAAACTAGCAATAATAACTAATATATATATGGCATTATCAGCAGGAGCAGTCGTAGCACAATTTGATGGGGACTTCAAAGGTCTTAATAAAGGTTTACAGGAAGCTAAAGGTAAACTTGATGGGTTTACTGGGAATATACAAAAAGCTGGAAATAAAGTGGAAGAAACTTTTAAGGCAATGGGGAAATTTGCTGTAAAATACGGTAAAATAGTAGGTTTAGCAGGAGTGGGTGCTTTAACACTATTTTCTAAACAAGCTATAGACCAAGTCACACAAGTACAAAATGCTTCAGCTGGATTGAGAGCTTATGAGAAAGATGCAAGTAAAGTATCTAACACATTGTCTGAATTAGTAAAATTTGCTCAGTCAGATATGGGGGTATTGTTCCAAAGAGGTGATTTATTTGATGCCGCTTCTACTCTTAAATTATTTGGAGCAGCAACAGAAGACCTTGTCCCACGAGTAAAAATAATGTCTAAAGCTGTAGCTGGAGGTAAAACAACCTTTCAAGATTTATCTACAATATTAGGACGGGTTTCTGCTTCAGGAAAGCTAACCGCTACTGATTTTGATATGTTAATAGAGAGAGGGATTGGATTAGATAAGAAAATGAGAGGGACTAGTGTGTCCGCTGAAGAATTATTTAAGGCATTAGACAAGGCATTGCCAGATGAATTGTTAGAGGGAAGAGCCACATCTATAGAAGGGCAAATGGTCAGACTAAGGTCTGCTCTAAGAAATGTTGGGGCTACCTTTTTGGGAGTAAACAAAGAAGCAGATGGATTTTTGCCAGGAAGTATAGGAGAGAGAGTATTCCAACTTTTAGATAAACTTAGAGGATTTGTAAGAAGTAAAGAATTTTTAGATGGAGTGACTACTGCTTCTAACTTTTTAGCTAGTTCTTTTGATAATCTAGTTATAGCAGCTAAGGGATTAGAAGGACTAAGGGCTTTAATTTTTGAAGGAGATTTCAAAGGATCAGACAATCTATTTGGAATGGGAGAAGATAGCCAATTTGTAACTTTTGTGTTTGAAGCAAGAGATGCTGTAAAATCTTTTTGGGAGGCTATGCAACCAGCAATACAATCTGTTAAAACTTTTTTTGAAAGATATATTATTGCATATATCCCAACTTTACAACTATTTTTGGGAATATTACTTATGTTGGCTACTCAGGTATTAGCAGGATTGAAAGGTGCTTGGGAACAATTAAAAAAACCAGTTGGAGATTTACTAATGGCATTTATAGATTTTTGGGAAACAGTGCAACCTTTATTACAAGGATTTCTTATTGCAATTACTATTATACTTATTCCAGCTTTTCAATATTTATTAGCTGTGGTAGTACAAGTATTTAGTGGAATAATTACAGCTGTTAGTGGGGCATTAAATGTTGTAACAGGAATTATCAAAACAGTGTTTGGAATTGTAGCTGGAATAATGACTGGAGATTTCAGTGCAGCAGCTCAAGGTTTCAAACAAATACTAAATGGGTTAAAAGAATTTTTGTGGGGAGCTACTAAAATTATGATTTCTCCATTTAGAGGATTTATAGATGCTGTAAGAAATACATTGCAAGGAATAAACTTCTTCCAGATAGCTGTTAATTGGATGCAAGAGTTAATTCGTGGTATAAAAAGCAAAGCAGGTGGAATTGGTGGGGCTATAAAAGAAGGAATTGGTAAAATATTGCCAGAAGGGGTTAGAAAACTTATCCCAGGCTTTGCCAATGGAGTCAGAAACTTTGGCGGGGGATTGGCTGTGGTTGGTGAGCGAGGCCCTGAATTGGTCAATTTACCTAAGGGAACTGATGTGTTTAGCAATGAGGAAAGCAAGAGAATGGTTGGAGGTCAAGGGATTACTATTGAAACTATGAATATCAAGAGTGGTGTAGACTGGGAGGTAGGAGCTTCATACTTAGCACAAAAATTAAGATTATCATAATATGGAAACTTTAGCATTCAATGGGATTACAGCCACAATAGGAGGAAACTATCATTTAGCTAATATAGAGGGGTTATTGATTGGAGGGATAGAATTCTCCGCCTTTAATATTCCACAGTCTAATAAGGCTGGTTTTGTGTCTAATTTTGCTCATAGTAAGGTTATATCTGTAGATATTGCTGTTAGAGGGTCAGATATGGCAGACTTCTACGATAAAAGACAGGCTTTACTCAAGGCTATATATCCTGCTACAAATCAAGAGGTGGAGTTTGTATATACCACAGAGGATAGTCAGGTATATACATTCAAAGGGTATCTTCGTACTGCGGTCAATGAAGGTGAGCGAAGTGGAAGTTATCAGACTGTAGGTTTCTCGGTTTATGTGCCTTCTGGGACACTTACAAGTGGAAACCTAAACTCTGCTACTCTTGCACAAACAGGAGTGCCTACAGGGGCAGTTTTGCCTTGGACATTGCCTATCTTGCTGGGGACTGTGTCTGGGTCTGCTACACTTAACAATGCTGGGAATGGATATGCTACAATAGATATACAGATATTTGGTCCGGGAGAAGGGTTTACTATACTTAATCAGACCACAGGTAAATTTTTTAAGGTTGACGGACTTACTCTAAACTCTAGCCAAACAATAGATATATTTGGAGAACAGCAAACAGCTACACAGTTAGGGACTTCTATATTCCAGTTTGTGACCAGTGACTCTGAATTTATCACCCTTGCACCTGGAAATAATAACCTTGCATTATATGTAGACTCGGGGGCTACATCTGACACACAAGCAGTAATAACTTGGTATAACACCTATGTCGGAATATAAATACATACTTTGGGATTTTAGAACTGGCTTAAAGGAAATATTGCCAGAGGCTTTGAATAGAAGTTATTCTTATCAATTAAACAGGGCTGGTAAGGCTAGTTTTACTTTGCCTTTAACTGTGGAAAGACTACAACGGTTCCCATTATATATTGGAGTGACTAGACTATTGATATACCGAGAGGATAAACTTATATGGGCTGGTGTGGTCTGGGAAGTTAATGAGGATGCTGGTGATGATGACGGGAATGTCAATGTACAATGTATAGAGATATTCCATATATTATCCGAGAAGAGATATACTTCCAATACATACACCTCCACCGATGCTGGGACTATAGCTTGGGGATTGATAAACACTACACAAGGGCTGACAGGTGGTGATTTAGGGCTGACACAGGGGACAATACAGGCTACACAGAATAGAGATAGGCAATACTTTGATGAAAAGATAGGGGAGAAGATTATCCAGCTGACTGAGGTTATAAATGGGTTTGACTTTGAGATTACACCTAGCATAAAAGTAAATACTTTGGGAGTATTCAATGTATACAGCAAGAGAGGGGCTACACATAATACTTTTAGACTAGAATATGGTGAAGGGTTAAAAAACAATATACAATCTTGGAGCAGGAAGCGGACTTTGTCAGATATGGTCAATAGTGTGATCGTAGAAGGTGAGGGTTATGGAGATATAGCCTTGAAATCTACTCAAACAGATAGCTCAATGATAACTGCAGTAGGATTATTACAGGGTAGGGTGCAAGAGAAGTCTGTTAATCAACAAACTACATTAGACAGCAGGGCTGATGAGTTTATCCGTGTTAGAAAGACAGAACAGCCACTTTATGATATAACTCTTAATAATGCCTATGATGAATTTGGGTTATACGATATAGGAGATATAGTTTCAGTCAAAATAAAATATGGGTATGTAGATATAAATGTAAATATGAGAATATACGGAATAGATGTGCGGGTATCTGACACTGGCGAGGAAGTAATCAAATTAACAGTATCACCAATAATTTAAAATATATGAGTACAAGTATACAAGAGCAAGATTTAATTCAAAAAATAAAAGAGTTAGAACAAAGACTTGCAGATATAGAAAGACAGCAGAGAACTATTGGAGGTTGGACAATTACACCATCTTCGATACAAACTGGTGATTACAATACATCAGGTAAAAGATACTTGGGCGATGATGGGTTATCTGTGTCTAATACTTTCAGAGTTGATCCATCTGGAAACATGACAGCCACTAATGCAAATATATCTGGGACAGTCAATGCAATTGCTGGTACTTTTTCCGGGACAGTCAATGCAAATGCTGGTACTTTTACTGATACGGTTAATGTGAATGGAACTCTACAGTCTAGCGGATCAGGTGCAAGGTGGGATATAAACAATACTCCTAGAATGAGGTTTTTTGACTCTACAAGAGAAAGAATGAGACTAACTCAAGATAGAATAGAGTTTTGGGATGACTCTGGTAATTCCGCTGGAAATATAAAAGGAGCTACTGAAAATGGGGTGCCTTCTGTTAGTGTGGGTGGAGTTTTATATGCTCCATCTGCTTTTATCGGGTTAGGTATGACTGTAGGGGGAGCTTTAATCTTAGAAACCGATATTCCTGGTAGTAGCTCAGCCTCTGGTACACAAGGGTCTATTACTTGGGATAATGATTATATTTATATTTGTGTAGCTACAGATACTTGGAAAAGAGCTGCTTTGTCAGCTTACTAGTAGGCAACAAGTGCTACAGTGTATGTATAAACTTAGAATATACATATATGGCAATCGATGTAAGTTATAGAGACACCTACACCACCTCAGCTGAGGACTTAACTAGAACAAATAAAAACTTCATCATAAATGAAGGAGTAGCTTTTGATGGGTTTAATGTGACTGAGTCTTTGACTCCCGGAATGTCTGTGTTAGTCGCTCCTGGGACTGCTTACTTTTATGGCTCAGGTACAAATGCAAATGTAATGTATGAGTTTTATTCTGATGCTAATGAGACTGTGACAATTGGTACAGCTGGAGTACAGGCTAGAATAGATATAATCTGCCTTAAAGTAGATGCCTCCACTGGAGTTGCTAGTATAGTGGCAGTAGCTGGGACACCGTCTGGATCACCAGCCGTACCTGCCACACCTGCCTCACATCATAAATTGGCTGAGGTAGCAGTTGGAATATCTGTGACCACAATTACAAATGCCAATATAACAAGCACTAGAAGGTCTGTGTTTGTCTTACCTACCGGAGATAGGACAAGTGGTCTCTTAGGGGGAAAAATACAAGCCACAGTAGCTTCTAATAATCTAACCCTAGCTGTAAAGACTTTAGCTGGAACTGACCCGTCTGCATCTAGCCCTGTCGGTATCTGGATTGGGGATACGTTAAGGTGGATAACAGGAGCTTTATCTGTGTCTGCTAATGCTGGTACTAACTGGTTTGCTTCAGGGTCTGCTGAGTTGGCTACAAGAGAAATAGACTATTTTGTGTATGCAGGATTTAATGCCACAGATGGGATAACTTTAGGATTTGCTAGAATACCTTATGCTGGTTTATATTCAGACTTTAGTGCTACAAATACAAATGATAAATTCTGTAGAATATCTACTATTACAAATGCAGCCGCTGGAGATAATTATGTCAATATAGGAAGGTTTGCTGCTACCCTATCCGCTGGAGCTGCACATAACTGGTCTGTACCTGCATTTACTGCTAATAATCTTATACAGAGACCTATTTTTGAGACAAGAGAATTGACTGCTACTCATACAATTAACTGGTCTGGTGGAACAACTAACCCAACTATAGATACTGCTGTATTAAAATATAAAATTAGAAATGACCAAATTAAAATTAATACTTGGTTCTATGATAGTTCAGGTGCTTCTAAAAATCGTACTAATGCTAATGTAGTATTCCCTATGTCTTTTGCGCCAACTAATAGTGTAAGAAATATTATGAATTGTATTGTAATAAGTGGAGGAACAAGGGTTGGGAATGAAACAGGAGCTTTAGTGACTGGAAATAATTGTGATTTTCTTGTATCTATGACAACTGCTACTTTTGAACTTTATATATCAGGTGAATATAAAATATAATTATATGACTAACAACAAATGGAACTGGAAAAAATGGCTTAATGGGGTGATAGTTATCCCAGAGGATACCACAGATATAATCAAGTATGGAACTGCTCTTGCAGTGGCATTATTAGCTAAATATGGCTATAATGAACTAGGAGAGTTTGAACTTATAATTATTGGAGCTGTGGTAAAGGCTGTGGTGGATAGAATACATTATTGGTGGAAATATGAATAATTATGAAAACCAGAGACAAAATAGACAAATTAGGAAATGATATGCTTACAGACCCGAATATGCCAATTAGAGATATACAAGCTAATACATTGGGGATTTTATCCTCTATGTATAATGAAAGCAAGGAAAGGCACGACCAGATGTCTAATTGTATTAAAGAATTAGACACCAAAATGAAACTTATAATCTGGATAGGTGGAATTATTGCAGGAGCTATAATCCTTAATATAATTGGCAATATATTGTCTATTCCACAGATAAAAGGGTTAGGGTCAGAAGACCAAAAAATAGTAGAAGTAATAAATAAATAATATGGCATACGAAACAATAATTATATTTTTTGAAAAAGGATGGAGTTATCCAAGAACTTCTAATCAGTCAAGAGCTCATTGGGCTAACAGATTAAGGACTTTACATCAGCAATATATGGCTCAAGGTAGAGAACACGCAGATGCAATTATACAATGCAAAAGAGAATATGATAGTAGTAGAGGAACTGCTAAATATGTTTAATTAAAAAGATATGGCTACAACATATAATACAACTGCAATAAGAGGAGATACCAAAACATTTACTATAAATGTGCCAGATATAGATATAACTGGATATACCTTTAGATTGACTGTAAAGAATATAGATGATGTAGCAGGAGATGACACCAGTGCTTTATTAGCAGTAAATTGGGACACCCACATAAACAATTTTGAGACTGCTATAACTTTAACTGCTACTCAGACTGCTTTTGCTACAGGTACATATAAGTATGATATACAGATGTCTAATGCAGGGGGGACTGTGTATACTTTAATTATTGGTGAATGGGATCATATAAATGATGTTACTAAGACTATAACTGTATAATGGCTAATATAACAGCAACAATTGAAGAAGTACAGGTAGATGCTTCTATTGTAGAGGAAAAGATAAATGTAGATTTTAATGGAGTAAAAATACCTTACTTTGGGCAGATGTACAATCAGACTTCTCAAACTGTAAATATATCTACACAGGGGGTATATGTACCAATGGCTATAAATGGAACTTTTGACACTGCTAATTCACAGGGGACTTCTGCTCCTTCTACTGCTACTTTTGGGATAAAAAATACATCTGGAAAAACTTTAAGATTTATGGTAATTGCTACAGCTGATGTAAATATAGGAAATAATAAATCAGCAGGTTGGAGATTGGGAATAAATGGAGTAGATTTAGCAGAAACAACTTGTAGTGCTACCACAGGGACTTCTAACTTTGCTAAAGTTATGACTCAATGGATGATCAATCTAAACCATAATGATGAATTAACTTGTCACCTTGCTAACCTAACTAATGCTAACAATATAACTGTGGTAAGAAGTAAAGTTGTCGCTTTTACAGTATAATTTGTATAGGCAACAAGTGCTAATATACACATATATAATTAACTTACATATATGGGAATGCGAGACACTTTAGCACCACAACCTACTTTAGACAGGATTTTCTTTTCAGCTGTGACTACAACTCAAACTTTAACTGTCCCTACTGCTTGTACAATGGTTAAAATAGTATCTAATAATGACTATATTTTAGTAAAGTTTGGAGCTACAGACCCTACAACTAGCAATTTTGATGAGATAGTATCTCCTGGAAGTGGAGAATATATTACAGTGCCTTCTACCACAAGAGAAATAAGATTATTACCAGCTACACCTATTGCAACAAATATTTATGTAGTAGAAAAATAATGAACAAATTACAGCATTTACAATATTTAGGTAAATTAGGTAATCAAGGAGCTAGAATTACAGATGTTTTATATAATTTACCTACTAAACCTGCTTTAGACTTAAACTTTGCTAGAAATAAGAGTTTAATGGATAATGTAACTAGAAGTAACTTAATTACGTTTTCGCGAGCATCAAGCGCTACGTATGTTGATAGCACTGGCACACTCAGGACGGCAGCGACGAACTTACTGGTGCGGAGTGAGGAGTTTCAGACGACGTGGTCAAATATCGGCTCAAGTGAAAATGTAAATGTCGCCACGTCTCCAAATAACACGTTAACGGCAGATGCGCTAGTTGATACAACTGTCAACGAACAGCATAACATCGCTCAAAGCGTAACTGGCTTGACAGGAAATACTGCGTATACGTTCAGTTGTTTTTTTAAAAAAGGCAGTAAAGATTTTGCTGCTTTGGTTTTTGGTCCCAACGCATCATGGGGCACTGGAAGTGGTGCGACCGCATATATCAATCTTACAAACGGCACACTTACAACAAGTTCTGGACTTACTGGAACTCCAGTAATTGAAGCATTTCCAAATGGTTGGTATCGTTTAAGCGCAACTGCTACAACGGTTGCATCGCCGGGGACTGTTTCAGTACGTGTTGCAGCATCGTTAACAGGAACGACGCAAACGTATACAGGGAATGCCGATGAAGCTATCTACATCTGGGGCGCGCAGTTAGAAGTTGGGACCTCGGTCACCAGCTACATTCCAACTACTAGTACGACTAGCAACGCCCCCCGCTTCGACCACAACCCCACGACGGGCGAAAGTTTGGGGTTGTTGGTGGAGGAGCAGAGGACGAACGACATCCGCAACAACACGATGCAGGGCGCCGTGGCTGGCACGCCGGGGACGCTGCCGACGAATTGGACAGGATCTACCACGACCGCAGGCGTAAGTCGTGAAATTATTGGTACTGGTACGGAAAGCGGAATTGCTTATGTTGACATTAAAGCAAGCGGCACAACTACAGGATTGCTGTTTTTTGTGATTAGAGCCGAGACTGCAACCAGCATACCAGCCGCTAATTTGCAAACTTGGGCACATTCGTCTTACGTCAAACTTGTAGCGGGCTCGCTTGCAAACGCAACTATAAAATTTGGACTCCAAGGCAATGACAACACAGGAACGGCAATCGCTTTTCCTCCTAACTTAATAATAGCTCCTACTACCGGAAGCCTTATTTCACAGCGAGCCACAAATGTCGGCGTTTTTAACACGGTTGGCATTGCTCACGTTCAACCTTACATTCAGATCGAGGCTGCGTCAGGCGTCGCCATCGACATCACCCTCCGCATCGGCCTGCCCCAGCTAGAACAGGGTGCATTTGCTACGAGCGTAATTCCGACATCCACAACCGCCGTCACCCGCTCGGCTGATGTGGCAAGTATTACGGGAACTAACTTCTCTAGCTGGTATCGGCAGGACGAGGGGACGATGTTTGCGAATGCCAGAGTTAACGCAACTTACGGCGGCGTCAATAGCTTCCCGCGAATACTTGCCATTAATGACGAATCCAACAACAACACAATTGAGAATTATTATCGAGTTTTAAGCCCTTATACCGACGCTGGTTACCTTGTAAATGCAAGTGGCGTGGTTCAAGCTCAGGTTGATACAAACGATGCACGCAATGGTCAAAGTAGTGCCATTGGATACGCGGCCAACAATTTTGCCTTAGTGATTGGTGGCACAATAGCTAATCTGGATACCTCTGGTACAGTTCCAACTGTGACTGAGTTGCGAATTGGAAACAGAGCGGATGGGAATAATGCTCTCAACGGCACCATCCGCCGCCTCACCTACTGGCCCGCCCGCCTTTCCGACGCCAACCTTCAAAGAATAACACAATGACATATTATTTAAGATTTCCAACAAAACAAATTGCAATGCAACTTTTAGAAGAAGCTGGATTTTTGGATAAAGATAAAAACATTATATTTTGTACTCATAACTATGCTATAGATATAGTTAATACTATTGTAGAAAGTGGAAAGTATGATGAAGAAGGCAATGTAATTGAACAACCTGTTACATTAAATGGTTGGCATATAAATTATATAGGTGAATTGCCTGTTGAGTGGGAGCAGTATTTAGTTACTCCAGAAAGTCCTGTTAGAGTATTTTTTGAGTAGACAAAATTATAACTATATGTTATAATATAGACAAATAACTTCACAACTCTATGTTTTACTCTAATAAATATAAAGCAAAAAAAACTATAATAGACGGGATTACTTTTGATAGCAAAAGTGAGGCTATGAGGTATCAGGAATTAAAACTGCTAGAAAGGGGTGGTCAAATAAAAAACTTGTCTCTACAGCCTAAATTCTTGCTTCAGGAGGGGTTTGTAAATGTCTACACAGGTAAGAAAGAGAGGGAAATTGCATATATTGCAGATTTTGAGTATATTGAAGGCGATAGGACTGTGGTAGAGGACTGTAAGGGATTTAAGACTTCAGACTATAAAATAAAAAGGAAGTTGTTTATTAAGAAGTATCAGGATCAATATTATCATTTAGAAACATAAGTATGAGTGTAAAAGTAGAAATTATTAAAGGAGATAAAGACTATATGCCATTTGTGCAGTTTGATAAAAATAGTACAAATGTAGATAACCAAGACCCAAGTCAATGGAGTAGCCCTATTACAGAAAGTGGACCTACTATATTGATAAATGAAAAAGGTGAAATTATAAGTGAATAAAATTATGAAATTACAAAACTGGAAAGAATATACATATCACCCACCGCTATTAGATAGCCATAGAATTGGATTTAGACACGGACAAAAATATCCTGCTGGATTTGGTAGTCTTACTGGAGAAAGACATCTAGGTCAAGATTATCTGCTCCCAGTTGGAAAACCTGTATATGCTATTGCTGACGGTGTAACAAAATCATCAGTAGGTAGACACGGTGGGAATACAGTCACATTGACTACAAATAGGGGTTTATCCGTGAGATATATGCATTTAAGTAGATTTGTACCAGAAAGCAATGCGAAGGTCTCCAGAGGGCAAATTATAGGCTATACAGGGAATACTGGAGTAAGTACTGCAAGTCATTTACACCTTGATGTGTTTGAAGGAGTGCCAACTAATATAAATCAGTTCAGTAAGTTTATTGACCCATTATCACTTAATTATTCAACTACTATGCCAGAACCAGAGAAACCACAAGAAGAGTACAATTTTCAAGGTAAAGATTTTGAGACTAGAATTTGTGAAAACTATGAGATTTTATTAGCTTATCCAGATTTATTCTTAGCACATAAATATGGGTATATAGACGGCAACCACGACTGGAACGGGAAGAATATCCGTAGATTTGTCAAATGGTGGGCTCAGTATAGGTCACATCAACAGTTCAAACAAGCAGTCGAGGCAGATTATCAGAGCTGGGTTTTACAGCAAGGGAAATAATATGAAACTTAAAACTCAACTACGAAGAATTATCAAGGAATACACTAAAAAGTTCTACACTATACTCACAGATGAGCCTTATGATGAAGATAATGCTTATTGGATAGCTAAAGACTATACAGGAGTATGTATGATCGGAGACTATTATGTCGATTTATCTGATATGGTACTTGTGGTAGATAATGAAATAAAAGGTATTCACTATATTGACTGGTATTGGACTTATGTAGCCGAGTATATGAAAGGAGATGAGCAGTATATCAATCTCAGGAGCTATGCTATGGCTAAAGGGTATAAAATAAAGTAGGTATCTAACCGCCTCTAATTCGGTACGGTTAAAAGTTTGTATATATCTGCAAAGACAATGCTAAATAAATAGCTTATATATACTAACTAAATTTCTTTATGCAAATGTACTTGCAAAGAGAACTGTGGTTATAATAACCATAGACCATTTTGTCCACTTGGGCGATATGGTCTATCGTCTTGCCAACATCGGGAAAACGATATATAATGTAGTTAATTCCATATTCTTATCAGCTGTAGGGGTGTGGTTGGGATAGCGTCCCGTAAAACCCGCTTTATAGCACCAGAAAAAACAAGGAAAGCTAACTTGAATTGGGCTGTAAGGCAAAAAAGGAACGGGGTGTCCCCGTTTGCCACGAGGGGAGAGAACGGTCTCCCTTTTTGGTTTACTACATCCCCACTACATAGTTTATTGGCTTATATATGTCTATATTTGCATTATATGTAAAAGTATGTTATTATAAAAATACTAGTAAGAGTTTTCATATTTCTTTTGCTAGGACTAATTTTATAGATGCAAAAAAAGATAGTTCCAACTGTCTTTTTTTGTTTCCCTAAAGAAAAAGAACCAATCAGATGATGGTTCTATAGGTGATTAAGATAAATCAAATAACTGTTCTGTGGACAAGGTACATAATTCTTTCGCCTTTAGAATTATGGGTATAATTCCCATTATGTACTGAACAATGACAGGACTCGCATAAAGGAAGTAGATTAGTGTAATGATTATTGCCTCCGTCTCTTCTTCTGAGTATATGATGTATCTGTAATTTGTTGGGTCGAAATTGCTGGTAGCAAAACTGGCAAGTGTAGTCGTAGTCTTCTTTAATTGCCCAACGAACTGATGACTTGATGGAAGACATAAAAAGAAAGCAGTTGACATTTTTATTATACTATATATTATAAAGATGTACACATTGCTATTTTGCAATGACCACTCCTAACTCTGTTCGGTTTATTTTTATCTATCGTGCTTTAATCTTAGTTCGTGGTGAACTTCGGCAAATCAGATTTGACAGCTGGGTTCGAAGAGTTGACCCTCATCAATACTATACCTGTGTTGACTTGGTTGATTATTCAATCTACGAAGTGCTTGGAGCTAATCTGCTGGATTATGTCCTTTACAATATGCGACCTCTTACCAAATCTGATCCTGAATACATCCCACAATTGCCTGTGCAACAGGGATGACTCACAATCCTAAACTAAAAAGGAGGGTGTTTAATCCTCCTTCTTTCTTTTAGTACCATCCCTTGCTCTGATGAAATTTTTGAGTCTCTAAGGTGCTATGGCCTAATTAAATATAATAAAGAAATATACAATCCCAAAAACATAAAGTGTTATCACAAAGTTCCATTTCCAGCGGACTAAAGTTCTTTTAGGTATAGGGCGGTCTTTAAGTCGTCTGATATATGTAATTTAATAATAATCTAACAGTCTAATCTGTGTGAGAATATAAAGTTCTCAAGGGAGGAGACAAGGATTTGCACCTTGTATGATACCGCAGTTTCTACATATTGCCTTAGCTAAGGGCTCACCGAGTATTGCAGTAGAAATCTAACTCGTGTCTAGCGTCTACCTTATTTTCCGCCACTCCTCCATTGAGAACTCTATATTTTAATGTGCTATATAAGGCTCTTAGTGAAGAGGGCAAGGTTTATCTCGCTTGCAGACTAGGCATTTCCTTAATGTCCATAAGCTCCCTCAGCTTCACCTGTTTGGTGTAGTTAATTAAGCTACCTTTTCCTGCTTACCCGATTTTTGCTAGGTTTTTCGGTTTTTCGTCATTGGCTTGTTTTTCCTCTTGCAAAAGGCGGATTGTACTTCTCCTACATAGCCAACTGGTTCTCTGCCCAATACCTCTTCATTAAAAGCCCTATATTTTAATGTGCTGTACTTATTATATCACAATTTTGTCCAGTGCTTCTCGAGTACCTTTCATTGCTGGTATTTCTTCTACCTCTTCAATAATCATTGCTTGGCAAACAAACCAGTATTTAGGCCCACCTACTCCAAAAGCGTTGCCATATAATTTCCAACCTTCATCCAAATGTTTATTTACATCTTCATCAAGTTCTTTAGTATATTCACTATAAACTAATTTATACTTTGTCATATATTTAATATATTAGTTGATAATCTCGGGTCAATTCATCGGTCATTATTTGGCAATGTTCCAGCAGGTCATCGGTCTTTATAGTGTGGAGGTTATAATATAAGTCTATATCCTCCTGCACTATTGTTTGGATAAATTCTTGTTTTATTTCATCCCTCCTATCGGAGACTTCACTTTGTTTCGTCATACTATAAAGCCTTTAATAGATCCCTAATAGTTATGTATAGCATATACCCTACAATAGGGAATAAAACTAATAAAATAAATAAAACTTGGACTAAGTGGGCAAATGATGTAATTTCCATAAGAGTGAAGTTAATTATTATACTTGATATGGGATTGGCTAATAATGTTGTGGCTAGTTGCTATATATATACTGCTCACGGTCTTATTTAACCAATCCTATACTTGTATTTATATATTAACATATTACTAACTATTTGTCAAATGGTAAATTGTGGATAACTTTTAGAATAGACTTATTATATATTTAATTGCTACCACTAAACCAGCTGTTGCTATAGCTACTACAATTAAAGTGATGTATAGCATTATAGCTATTTCTTTGGCTCCTTGCTCAGAGTCTGCTGAGTCTATTACCGGCTCATCATCTTCTAGAACTGCATTTTCTGCATTGGTTTTACTAATAATATAGTCGGAGTGAAATGCTTTAATTTTTAAGTGAGTGTCCATACTTACTTGGTCTGGTCTTACACTAAAGATTTTTCTTAGAGTGTTAAGATTAACCTTACTAAACTCTGCTATTTGTCTTTTGGTAAATCCTACTTGGATTAGATAATCTAGTCTAGTCAAGGTTAGTTCGCTGTCAATTCTACTTTTTAAGTTGTTCATATTGATAATTTATTAAGTGATAATTTGAAATTGAAGTGACCATATTTACTTCTTAAATAATTGATTATAATAAACTGTATATAGCCAAACTATAGCAGAGTAGATCCAGTGGATGATGTATATAAGAGCAAATAACACACCCATTATAGGTACAACTGCTAGGAAGACTAATATCCACCAGAGAGCGTGTACTATGTAGCCAATTGCAATGATAAAGTTGGTGAGGTGTTTCATATTATTTACTTTGATACTTACTAATAATTTGATGTACTCTTGCTCTAGATATTCCAAACTCTAATCCAATTATAGCTGGAGATGCTCCTCCTTGATAGGCTTGTAGGATCATCCTATCCCTGCGGTTTATATTGGCAGGGATTTCAACCTGCCGTCTTGATTTGTTTATAAGTTCCTGTATTTTAGTAGTCATCTTCTGTGTCTAAAAATGTTTGATATAATTCTCTAATCCATTGTTCACTAATAAGTCCCATATTATATAACTGGTCTATTCTGAAATAGTCACAAAGGTCTTCGAGGATGTCATCTTGTATACCTTTGTCTCCATAGGCTGGAGTATCAGTAAATAGTTTGACTGCCATTTCATTTTGTAGGGGTGTTCCTACAACCCAATAACTATAATCAATTTTATATTCCCATTCTTTAAGGTCGTGTAATATATTTTGTATATCTATTGGGTCTGGGTTATAGTCTGTGTAATCTATTTCCATAAGCGAAGTGTTTAGTTAATACTCGATATGTGGTTTTGGATTGGCTCGGCTAGTGTCTATATATACTGCTCGGCATCTCAATCACTTATCTATAAACATTATAACATAATACTAACTATTTGTCAAATAGTTTTATAAAGAAAAACCTTCTAAGCGTCAATAAGACTTAGAAGGTTTCTCAAAGATGACAAAAATGGAACTGCATAAAGGGTATTAGCCAGATATAGAGTCCCGTGCATCATATCAAGTATCACCACAGCTCACTTCACCTAACTGTGGCTGGGAGCAGTATATCATATTGTATCTAAAATGGCAACTTATGGAAGTGATATTTATTAAGCCAGTCTCGAGCTTCTTGCAATATTTCTAGCAATAGTTTCCAGTCAGCTTCTATGATGTGATAGGTGTAGATTTTTATTCTACCTTCGTCTAAGTCGGTAAACACTAGAGCAGTCTTTTTCCGTTTTGTAAGGTAGGAGTAGGCTACTAACTGCCACCAGTATCGGCGATAGGCTTTCTTCTCATCCACACGGTCAAAAGTGTCTGAGTTTTTACAAGTCTTAATATCTATCACCCAATTAGCAGTTAATATATCTGGAGTCCCGTGTAGGATATTGAGTGTATCTGGAAAGTCCTTGTCATCAAATTTAATTTCATTCTTAATGTGAAATCTACCTAGCTTGGCATTGTATAGCTCAATACTATCATCCTCCCTGAGTATTCCTTTTTTTATAGCTTCGGTTTGTAGGATAATCTTTTTGCCTTCCACATACTCCTCATATATCTTAAGCAATTCAGCCTCGGATAGCCCGTTTTTTGCCAATATGAGCTTAGGTAATCTATGGGGTGAGAATTTATATTGGTTAAAGTTTTGTATAGGCAATAAGGGCGGATTTATCTCCACCCTTATTCCTGTTGTTGCTAGTAATGGCATAGTTTAGACTGTGTCAAAATTGATTTCGTCTAAGTCTATATCATCATCCTCGTCTTGCTTTAAGTTTTCCACCGGAGACTTTGGATCATTCTTGCTTACCTTTGCATACTCTGGAGATTTCATTATGATTTCCTTTAGCCAGTCTCCAAACCCTTCGAATGTCATTGGCTGGTATTCACCTTCTTCTAGTGAGAAGAATATAGAGTCAGTGATTTGTGGAGGGCATACCATTCCTTTCATCACT
>Ga0172373_10005276_pt1 | contig 17791 bp, 10 predicted proteins | sample Lak10m_2_FD_114546 | JGI IMG/M metagenome (GOLD analysis project Ga0172373, IMG submission 114546) | Freshwater microbial communities from Kabuno Bay, South-Kivu, Congo - kab_092012_10m | ecosystem: Environmental > Aquatic > Freshwater > Lake | place: Democratic Republic of the Congo...
AACTGTTGCATGACATTGAGGGCGATTCGATGATTATTGGCAAAATACTTGGCTGCCACAAGGGCAACCGTGACGACTTCGCTATCCGGAACTCCGGCACGTACATCGGTCTGGTGGTCAAGATTGGTAATGTCAGTATCAATGAGGACAAACGTTGTTATAATCCATATGGCGTCCATGAAAACTCCTTTGTTGATGCGGACTTAAGCACTCACATCGTGGCAAAGTTTTTCATGGACGTCAACTAGCAATCAGAGTCATTTACGAAATACAAAATTCCATACCATATCAAACCCACATCCATATTTGAGGAGGGGAGATGCGCACAGTCGTTCTCTGGTGCACCGTTACGCTCATATGGTCAACATTTTTCATTTGGGCACCACACTCAGTATCAGCTGCCGGCACAACGCCCGTGCTTTCTACAGGGACAAATCATACGTGTGCGGTTATCGCCGGCAAAGTCTATTGCTGGGGTGACAACGAAAAGGGACAACTAGGCAACAACGACTCTCCCAACGATACGGACAGCGCGGTGCTCGTACGCAAGGAAGTCGATGACCAACCGCTCACCGGAGTCACCACCGTCACAAGTGGATTTGGTCATAGTTGTGCCGTTGCTCAGGGCACTGCATACTGCTGGGGAGATAACACCACTAACCAACTCGGCAATAAAAATTACCCACAGGCCAATCGTGCGGTCCCCGTCTTGACGAGTAGTGATACGCCGCTCACGGGTGTCAGTTTGATCGAAGCGGGCACCTACCATACCTGTGCTATCGTTCGCGGAAAAATCTACTGTTGGGGACTGAATGGATCTGGCCAGCTCGGCAATAACAACATGCCAACTGCCTCAAATCATGCCATCCTCGCCAAATATGACGCCTCAGAGGTGATTATCAGTGGGGCAACCTCCATAAGTAGCGGGGCGAACTCAACATGTGCGGTCATCAAAGGCATAGCTCACTGTTGGGGAAATAACGTGTCTGGTCAACTTGGCAACAACGACACGGGCACCAATCGGGCTGGAGCAGTACCAGTAAAAACCGTGCTAAACCTCCCCTTGAGCGGTGCAAGTCACATATCCCACTACAATTCACATGCGTGCGCCCTTGTAAAAGGGGCGGTGTATTGCTGGGGCAGCAATAATGCAGGGCAACTCGGGGATACCACAAAGGTCGACAAAGGATATGCAGTCAAGGCGCTCTTTGCGGATGGAAGTGCATTGACAGGGGTATCTACAGTCACTACCGGTGGGACCCACACCTGTGCCATTGTCAAAAAAGCAGCCTACTGCTGGGGCAGTAGTTTTTATGGGGCAATCGGGAACAACACAGATAACACGGACCCTACCAGTGAGTTTTATGGGGCAGTGGCCGTATTGACACCAACACTCGCCCCGTTGGTCGGGGCAACCACAATAACCAGTGGGGAGGATTTTTCGTGCGCAGTTGCCAACAAAACTATCTACTGCTGGGGAAAAAATAGCCAAGGTCAACTTGGGAACCAAGACACCGGCAATCTGACCAAAGTGGCCATCCGTCCGATGTATGCACAACCAGACCTGTTGAGTGGTATCCAAGCAATCAGTGCAGGTATGGGTCATACCTGTGCCATCCGCAAGGGTACACTCTGGTGTTGGGGAAACAACAATTCTGGACAGCTCGGCGATACCACTACGCTTGACCGTGATGGTGCAGTGGCCACCGTCACGAACTCCGGCACGCCACTCACCGCAGTAACCGCAGTGAGTACCGGGCGGTCACACACCTGTGCCGTCAGCAAAGGAATCGTCTATTGCTGGGGCAACAATGGAAACGGGCAACTTGGCAACAACAGCATCGTGCTGCAAAGTGAGACTCCGGTAGCCGTACAAATTTCAGGGGGTGCTCTGCTTACCGGCGCCACCCGAGTAGCCGCAGGCACTGGGCACAGCTGTGCCATTGCCAAGGGCATGGTTTATTGCTGGGGCAACAATGGGAGCGGTGAATTGGGCAACAATACAACGGATCCCTCACTCTTCGCAGTACCGGTCATGCTCCCCGGTGGCATCCTGCCACTCAAAGGTGCAATCGCAGTGACGACGGGCACAAACCACTCTTGTGCGCTGGTCAAAGGCTCGGCGTACTGTTGGGGATTCAACGACCAAGGGCAACTAGGCATCAATTCATTGAGCCCAGTATCGGTGGCGACGATGGTACAACTTGACGATAGCACGGCGCTCACCAACATCACAGCCATCAGTGCTGGAGCATCACATACCTGTGCCGTTTCTAATGCCCAAGCCTACTGCTGGGGGAACAACGAATTCGGGCAACTGGGCAACAACGACGCCACCCACGTCGATCGCGACGGTGCCGTACAGGTACAAACCAGCGGTGGTGCACTCCTCGCCGTTGCCAGCGTGTCTGCGGGTGGTGAGCATGCTTGTGCGACCACCAAAAGCAAAGAACTTTTTTGCTGGGGCCGCAACAATTCTGGCCAACTCGGCAACAACGGCGCTACCCCCGTTAGTGACATTGCTGTCCTCACACAAAACGACGATGCGAGTGCCTTCAACCTCGTTACCGCCGTCGAAGCTGGCAGTCAATACACCTGTGCCATTCGAGCCACCCAAGTCTATTGCTGGGGTAATAACTTTGTAGGGCAACTCGGCAACAAAGATATTCTTACCAATCCCGATGGCGCAGCTCCGACGTACTTCTATACCAAATACATCACCGGCATCAAGTAAATGACTGCGCAGATGGTGCCTCGTACCCATTCTCTCAACGCTAATGGTCAAGAACAAAAGTGAGGATTCCATGCGACACACAATCCGGCTACTCATCATCACGCTCTGTCTGAGTGGAGTGTTCGGGTTCTCCGCACATCCATGGTCTCCGACAGCGCAGGCCGCCAGGAAAGCCCCGCCCATGTCCGCAAATTGTGTCATTGTCAAAGGCGAGGTGTTTTGTTGGGGTTGGAATCAATGGGGGTCAGTCGGGAATGGCACAAGTGGCAATGCATACACAAAAGCAGTGCGTGTCGTATTATCGTCAGGAGCACCACTTACTAATGCCGTAATGGTATCATCTACCCGGGAGGGTCATACATGTGCAGTAGTGAAATCCACGGCAGTCTACTGTTGGGGATGGAACTCCTCTGGGCAACTCGGCGATGGCACAAAAACAAGCCGCACCGTGGCCACTGCCGTAAAACTTAATGCTTCAACCCCCCTCACGGGAGTTGTTTCCGTTGATACTGGGAATAGTCACACCTGCGCCATGACAAAGAATAAAACCGTTTATTGCTGGGGTGGTAACCCCGTCGGTCAGCTCGGCGATGGCACAACCGATGAAAGTGTATATCCGCGTCAAGTGCTCCTCAACGGTCAAGCATTGACCATGGTCAACAAGATGAGTGTGGCTAAGGAAAGCGCATGTGCTGTCACTACAACAGGGTTTGCATACTGTTGGGGAGGTAACTTGGGAACACTTGGTGACGGAACAATTGATAACCGTAGCAGTGCGACTCGAGTGCTTGATGCCACGAATGGCAACCAGCCACTCACAAATGTGGTTGACCTTTCCACAACTGGATATCATGTCTGTGCTGTACTCAAAAACAGCAACGTCGCCTGCTGGGGTGACAATAATTACGGTCAAGTTGGCGATGATACCACCGGTACTCGACTTAGTGCGGTGCGCGTAAAAAATGCAGTCGGAGGCCTGCTCAGTAATATTCAAAAAGTCACCGTTGGTACGTCATTTAGCTGTGCCCTCACCAAAACCGGTACCGTAACTTGCTGGGGTGATAACACACGTGGTCAGCTCGGCGATAACTCAGATGACCAGCAGACCTCAGCTGCTACTTTCGTCCAATTAGCTAACAGCTCAATCCTTGGCCAGATAGGTCACATATCAGCTGGGAATCACTATGCGTGTGCAGTAACAACAAAAGGAGTTATGTACTGCTGGGGCGGTGGTTATATTGGTAACGGTCAGGAAATTGACGAGCAAACTTACCACGCCACGCAACCAGTATTTCAACTATCTGCACCGTTCAGTGTAGCAACCGCAGTTGCCGCCGGCGCACACCATACCTGTGCCCTCACCAAAAGTGGCACTGTAACCTGTTGGGGAACGAACGCACTCGGTCAAATTGGGCGTGGCACTAATCCCGAGCAGATTGGTGCTGGAGTAACTGTCACGATGCTTACTGGTGGAGCCACGCTCAGTGGTGTGGTGAGCTTAGCTACAGGAATGCAACAATCCTGTGCAGTAACAAAGACTGGTGCTGTGTATTGGTGGGGAGGCGCTGATCCCGAAAGCGAGTCTGGTGCATACCAAATGGTAAAAAATGATGGCATTAGCCCAATCACCAATGCAATTGCAGTAACTGCAGGGCGTATGCACGCATGTGCACTCATCAAAGGTGGAAGCGTCTTTTGCTGGGGAGCAAATGACCACGGCCAACTTGGGACCGGAGATACAGTAACTCCACCTTGGGCAGTACAAGTGGGCGTTGGGACACTGGCGAATATTACGGCGGTCAGTGCTGGGGCATACCACACATGTGCACTTGCCAAAAATGGCACCGTGACCTGTTGGGGCGAAGGATCATTTGGCCAAATCGGGAATGGTGCACTCAGTTCGTCGTTGGTCCCTACTGCGGTTACCATGACAACAGGTGTACCGCTGATCAACGTCACAGCGCTGTCTGCAGGTGGTTGGCACAGCTGTGCACTTACTAAAACCAAAAACGTCTACTGCTGGGGAAATAATTCACATGGTCAGGTGGGCAACAAGTCCCTTGACACCGAGATTCCCCGCGCTCAACTTGTCAAAAAACTCGATGACTCAACACTCAGCAACGTTATCACTTTGGGCGGAGGCGGCACGGGTACATACCACTCGTGTGCAAGTGATACCCAACTGACCTACTGCTGGGGACGGAATCACACTGGCCAATTAGGCGATGACACAGGCGTCGATCGCTTAGGGGCTGTGGTTGTGAAACAACAGGGTGGGCTAAGTCTCCAGAACATTATCAAATTGGGGTTAGGAGCGGAACACTCTTGTGCAGTTGCCAAAACCGGAGGTGTGTTCTGTTGGGGAGAGAACGGTGATTATCAACTCGGTGATCATACCACAAGTGATTCAGCTGCTGCAATTACAACACGCCTCAGTAGCCCACTATACATCACCGGCATCAAGTAAATGACTGCGCATCCGGCTACTCATCATCACGCTCTGTCTGAGTGGCGTGTTCGGGTTCTCCGCACATCCATGGTCTCCGACAGCGCAGGCCGCCAGTAAAGCCCCGCCCATGTCCGCATATTGTGTCATTGTCAAAGGCGAGGTGTTTTGTTGGGGGTACAACTTCTGGGGTCAAGTCGGCGACGGCTCCAACGGCAACAATCGCCTCAAAGCAGAACGCGTCATTTTGGCCAGCGGCGCGCCTTTAACCAATGCCACCGCGGTGGCGAGTAGCGGCGAGCATTCGTGTGCACTCGTGAAATCAGGATCAGTCTTTTGTTGGGGTGAAAATGGCGCTGGTCAGCTCGGTGATGGCACCGGTAGCAATTCTACGACAGCCGTGCTCGTCAAAAGTGACGCTTCTACCACGTTAACCAACGTGGTAGCGATTACTGCCGGGGGCACCCATACCTGTGTCATTACGAAATCCGGACTTGCCTATTGCTGGGGTAAAAACGACCAAGGTCAACTCGGCAACAACAACCTAGCGGTCACAGCCAGTGACTACCCGGTACAGGTACTCCTAGACAACGGATTGCCCCTCACAACAGTCAGCACCATCAGTGCTGGGAGTTATCACGTCTGTGCTACAACCAAAGCAGGGCTCGCCTACTGTTGGGGCGATAATTCGCTCGGTCAACTGGGCACCCATAGTTATGACGACAAAGATGCAGCCACTCAAGTACTTGATGCAACAATCGGCAACCAACCACTCAAAAATGTGACGGGGATCAACACCAAGTCACTGCACACATGCGCCACCCGCAAAACAGGCACAGTGGCGTGTTGGTGCAACAACTCAGATGGACAACTCGGAGATGGAAGCACCGAGACACGCAATAGTGCGGTTACCGTCGAAATCCCAAATCCTACCGACGCACCACTCACGAACATCCAACAGGTCAGTGTCGGATCAAGCTTCACATGTGCAACATCCAAAAGTGGCGCTATTGTTTGCTGGGGGAATAATGATGACGGTCAACTCGGGGACACCACCAACACGGGTAGCTCTACCGCAGCCACGCAGGTCAAATTTTCAGGGGGAGTCGCACTGACGGGGATGCGACATGTGAGTGCTGGCGCAGAACATGCCTGTGCCCTCTCAAAAACCGGTGTCTTCTACTGCTGGGGGAAAAATGATGTGGGGAGCTTGAGCGATGGGTCTGATGATAATCGTAACTATGCCATCCAACCCTTATTCCGCCAATCATCACCCCTGACCAATATCGCGAACATCGACAGCGGAGAGAGTCACAGTTGTGTACTCTCGAAAAGTGGCGTCATCTCCTGTTGGGGATACAACGGTCTCGGTCAACTAGGTGATAATACTGTTGACAACAAAACAGGAGCAGTCGCCCTACAGATGTCCGGCGGCGCTCCACTTCCCCTTTTCGCCTCCATGAGTACCGGCAGCCGGCACTCCTGTGCTGTAACCAAAGACGGAAAAGTCTATTGTTGGGGCAACAACACGCAAGGCGAACTCGGTGATACCACCACTGACCAGCGTCTGCAAGCCGTACCCGTCAAGCTAAGCGGCGGTACTCTGCTCACCGGTGTCACCAGTATCAGTGCTGGTGATGACCACACGTGTGCACTCACCAAAGCAGGTCCCGTCTACTGTTGGGGCGATAATACTTTCGGTCAATTCGGCAACGGACAAAAAGAAAACCAATACGAGCATGCCACGTTAGCCTTTGGCACGCTCACCGCAGTCTCGGCCATCAGTGCGGGCAATGACTACACCTGTGCTCTCACCAAAACCGGCTTCGTCTATTGTATGGGACTCAATTCGGCTGGCCAACTCGGCAATGATGATATCGGGCAGGATGCGACTGCCCCTGTGCAAGTATTTGCCTTGAGCGCAGAATTGGTACTTCTGAACGGCGTCACTGCAATAAGTGCAGGCTTCTCCCATGCGTGTGCTCTCACCAAAGTCAAAACCGTGTATTGTTGGGGCAATAACATCACCAGTCAACTTGGCATCAGGACGACAGGATCCGCATACGGCTATGCGCTTTTAGCCAAACTTGAGTCTGCGGATACACCATTGTCCAACATCACGTCACTCGCGGCCGGCGGCTCCCATACCTGTGCAAGCACCAGCACCGGCACCTACTGTTGGGGCCGCAATGAATATGGGGAAATTGGCGACGATTCACTCACTGAGCGGAATGGAGCCGTCGTTGTGAAGCAAATGGGCGGGAATAATCTGGGGAGCATGACAAAGTTTGGGCTTGGCACGAATTATTCCTGTGCAGTCGCCAAAACTGGCGGAGTCTTTTGTTGGGGACGAAATAATGTCGGCCAACTCGGGGATAATACACATGCATCACCTGTAAACGCCAGAACTGCCGTCACGGCTCGCCTCAGTAGCCCACTGTACATCACCGGCGTCAAGTAAGCTTTATTTGCCGCTCAAAACGCCCGTTTGCCACATCATTCGTGCCCACACACACGGTGATGTGGCAACGGTTGCGCATATGCTCCCGTGCGTCTTGTGGCAACACGCCGCGACCACCGTTGCATGCGGAGCAGTCACATCTGCACCAACTTGACACCACCACAAAAAACAGGGTAAGTTATAGATTGTTGCAGAAGCATGGCACGCCTGCGTCCATGCTCACCCGCAACGTCGCCAGCGCCGTTATTCACCTAGGCGACTGTGGCATCGGTTGCCGCATATCACACTGTAGAAAGAGCACTCATGTCAGACAGCACAGAAAAATGCCCGTACCACGGTGCGACCACCAAGCCCAACTTAGGCACCCAAAACAAAGACTGGTGGCCGAATGCGCTCAATCTCGACATTCTGCGCCAGCACGACACCCGTTCCAACCCGCTCGGTGATTTTGACTACCGTGCGGCCGTCAAAACACTCGATTTTGCAGCCGTCAAAGCCGATATCCGCGCCGTCATGCGCGATAGCCAAGCATGGTGGCCTGCCGACTACGGCCACTACGGCCCCTTCTTCATCCGCATGACCTGGCACGCTGCCGGCACCTACCGCGTCGGCGATGGTCGGGGTGGCGCAAGCACCGGCAGCCAACGCTTCGCACCCCTCAATAGCTGGCCCGACAACGGCAACCTCGACAAGGCTCGCCGTTTGCTCTGGCCCGTCAAGCAAAAATACGGCAACAAACTCTCGTGGGCCGATTTGCTGGTCATCGCCGGTAACGTGGCCATCGAAGACATGGGCGGCCCCAACCACGGCACCGCACTCGGACGTGTGGATATTTGGCACCCCGAAAAGGACATCTACTGGGGCTCCGAAGACACATGGCTCGGCGACAAGCGCTATGGTGCTACCCGCCAAGACCTCGAAAATCCCCTCGCTGCCGTGCAAATGGGCTTGATTTATGTAAATCCAGAAGGCCCCAACGGCAATCCGGACCCGCTGTTGTCGGCCCAAGACGTGCGTGAAACCTTCAAGCGCATGGCCATGAACGACGAAGAGACCTTCGCACTGGTCGCCGGTGGTCACACCTTCGGCAAAGCTCACGGCAACGGCCCCGCCTCCTGCGTGGGCGCCGAACCCGAAGGCGCAGACATCGAGGCCCAAGGGCTGGGCTGGGCGAGCACCCACAAGAGTGGCATGGGCGTCGACACCATTACCAGCGGCATCGAAGGCCCGTGGACGGCCAACCCCATTCAGTGGGACATGGGCTACCTCGAGCTCCTCTACAAGTACGAGTGGCAACTCGCCAAGAGCCCAGCCGGTGCCCACCAGTGGTACCCGATTAACTGTGCTGAAGAAGACATGGCACCACAGGTCGACGGCAGTGGTCAAAAAGTACTGCCGATGATGACGACCGCAGACATGGCCCTCAAGTTTGACCCCATTTACCGTGCCATCGGCGAGCGCTTCATCCAAGATCCGGCCGCATTCGGCGAAGCATTTGCACGCGCGTGGTTCAAGCTGTTGCACCGCGACATGGGTCCCAAGAGCAACTACGTGGCGGGCGACTACAAAAACGCCAGCTACACCTGGCAGGACCCGGTACCGGCTGGCACCGCTCCGAGTGCCGCTCAGCTGGCGCAAGCCAGCGCCGCCCTCAAGAGCAGTGGCATCAGCGTCGCCGAGATGGTCGAAGTCGCCTGGGCCAGCGCTGCCACCTTCCGTGGCTCAGACAACCGCGGTGGCGCCAACGGTGCCCGCATTCGCCTAGCACCACAGCGCACCTGGGCCGTCAACAACCCAGCCCTGCTCAACAAGGTGCTCCCCGTCTACGAGCAGATTGCGGCCAACACCGGTCTGAGCGTGGCCGACGTCATCGTGCTGGCTGGTGGCGTGGCCATCGAGAGCACCTGTGGCGTGGCCGTGCCTTTTGCGGGTGGACGTGGCGACGCCAGTCAAGCCGACACGGACACCGACAGCTTCGCATACCTCGAGTTGCGCGCTGACGCCTTCCGCAACTACCTCGAAAAGGAGTTCGCCGTCAGCCCCGAAGAAATGATGCTCGACAAAGCACAGCTCCTCGGCTTGACGCCGGTAGAACTGACCGTACTCGTGGGTGGCATGCGCGCCCTCGGCGTCAGCCGCACCGGTGAGGGCGTCTGGAATAGCACCGCCAAGCTGGACAACAGCTGGTTCAAGACGTTGCTCAGCATGGAAGTCAAGTGGGAAAAAACCGGCTACAACAGCTACGTGGCCAAACACCGCACCACCGGTGCCACGGTGCGTACCGCCACTCGCGTTGATTTGGTATTCGGATCGAACTCCGAGCTCCGTGCCATCGCCGAGGTCTACGCTCAAGACGACAATCACGACAAGTTCGTACGTGATTTCATCGCCGCCTGGACCAAAGTCATGAACGCAGATCGCTTCGATTTGCGCTAACCCGCTTCGAGACCGCATACCACTGCTGTGCCCTGCCATGAATATCCTTCATGGCAGGGTTTTTCCCTTTCAAATACCCGAGACACCTGTATACCGCCACAACGGAGTTTGCTATAATACCTCTGTTCACTTCGTTCAACAAAGAGCGTTTGTTTGTCCCTCACGGGATACGTTCTGTTTCACAGGGAGGTTTCGCATGACCGAAGATGCTCGTACGAGCAGTGTGGCTCCAGAGATCTATCATCCGACAGCCGACATCGTCGCCAATGCCAACATTACCGCCTATATGCACCAAAAGGGGTGTCAAAGCTGGGATGAGCTCCATCAATGGTCGCTCGACCACTCCGACGAGTTCTGGAGCGACATGGCGCACCGACTCGACTGGTACCAACCGTTCAGCACGGTGCTTGACGACAGTGGCAAGCCGTTCTACAAGTGGTTCACCGACGGCAAAATCAACATCGTACACAACGCCATCGACCGTCATCTCAAGACGTGGCGGCGCAACAAGTTGGCCTTCATCTGGGAAGGCGAAGACGGCTCGGTGCGCAACTTTTCGTATGCCGACGTCAACCGCGAAGTCAGCAAACTGGCCAACGTGCTCAAGGCCATGGGCGTGCAAAAGGGCGACATCGTTTCCATTTATTTGCCACGTGTGCCCGAATTGCCCTTTGCCATGCTAGCCTGTGCCAAAATCGGCGCTGCCCACTCGGTCATTTACGGCGGATTCTCGCACGAAGCCTTGCGCGATCGTATCGCCGATGCTCGCTCCAAAGTGCTGATTACTGCCGACGGCGGCTACATGCGCAACAAAGTGGTCGAGCTCAAAAAAATCGCCGACGAGGCCATGGACGCCAGCCCGTCGATTCAGACCTGTATCGTGCTGAAGCGCACCGGACACACCGTCAACATGCACACCGGTCGTGATTATTGGTGGCACGACTTGATGTCGTTGCCCATTGCTGGTGAAGTCTGCCCCACCGAAGTCGTTGATGCGGAGCACCCGCTCTTCATCCTCTACACCTCCGGCTCAACCGGCAAGCCCAAGGGAGTGCTCCACACCCACGGTGGGTATGCGGTGGGCACGTCGGCTACCTTCCATTACACCTTCGACATCAAAGAAGAAGACATCTACTGGTGTGCGGCCGACCCGGGCTGGATTACGGGCCACTCCTACATCGTCTACTCACCCTTGATGGAGGGTGCCACCTCGATGATCTACGAAGGGGCCCCCAACTACCCATATCCCAACCGCTGGTGGCAGATTATCGAGCGCTACAAAATCAGCATTCTCTACACGGCGCCGACCGCTATCCGCGGGTTGATGCGCTTTGGTGATGCTTGGCCCAAACGCCACGACCTCAGCAGTCTGCGCCTCCTCGGCTCAGTGGGCGAGCCCATCAACCCCGAGGCTTGGCGTTGGTATCACGAAATCATTGGCGGCGGACGCTGCCCCATCATGGACACCTGGTGGCAGACCGAGACCGGGGCCTTCATGATTACGCCCAACCCCACCACGCCCCTCAAACCGGGCTCTGGCACCAAACCCTTCCTCGGCATCGAGATGGACGTGGTCGACGAGCACGGTCAGAGTGTGGGCGCCGATCAAGACGGTCTCCTCGTGGCCAAACGGCCGTGGCCATCGATTATGCGCACCATCCTGCACGACCCCGATCGTTACGCCAATCAATACTGGCATAGCGAACCTGCGGGTATGTACACGGCTGGCGACTCAGCACGTCGTGACAAAGACGGCTACTTCTGGGTCATCGGCCGCATCGACGACGTCATCAAAGTGTCCGGGTATCGCCTCGGCACTGCTGAAATCGAGAGCGCCCTCGTGTCGCACCCCGCAGTGGCCGAAGCAGCCGCCATCGGTTTGCCCCACGAAGTCAAAGGCACGGGGATTCACTGCTTCGTCATCCTCAAAGCCGGCATCAACGTCAGTGACCACCTCGGCGAAGAACTGCGGGCGCACGTCGCCAAGGAATTGGGGCCCATTACCCGCCCAGAGCAGGTCATGATTGTTCCGTCTTTGCCCAAAACACGCTCCGGCAAAATCATGCGCCGTGTCCTCAAGGCCAAGGCACTCGGCCAAGATCTCGGGGATATTTCGACCCTCGAAGAATAAATCGCGTTGTCATCCACAGGGCGCTTCGGAGGAGCATCGCTTTCCGAGGCGCCTTTCCTCTATCTCCACCCTCATGCGGAGTACACCACTATGCCGTTCATTGGGGCCATCTTGATTGGCCAATCACCGCGTCCAGACCTGATCAAACCGCTCCAAGCGGTCAACCGCAATCTGCAGTTCATCGAATCAGGGGCGCTCGATTTCGTGACCGCTGCGGATATTCCGTCCCAGCCGCAAGGCGACTACCTGCTGACCACGCGCTTGCGTGACGGCACGTTGGTCGAAGTCGACGAGGCCTTTTTGTTGCCCTTGCTCCAGCAAGCCATCACCAACGCCGAACGCCAAGGCGCGCAGATGTGTCTGCTGATGTGCGCAGGGCCATTCGATGCGTTGGTTGGACAAAAACCGCTCTACAAACCGACCGCCATGGCCTACAACATTCTCAGCATGCGTGGCGTCAGCCGCATCGCCGTGCTGAGCCCCAATCAACAACAGGTCGATCCGATTCGCACCAAATGGCGGGCCCGCGGGTATGAACCCGTCATGCTCGTTGACCCGGGGCTCCCGGATGCGCAACTCGCCGAGTGGATTCGTCAGCAACTCCACTCCACACCCGTGGAATACGTGCTCCTCGATTATGTGGGGCATCCCCTGAGCAAAGTGCAGGCCATCGAGCATCACGTCGGCGTGCCGGTGCTCGACTTTAGCAAATTACTCTGCGATATGCTCAAACACATGACTCTATAATGAACTGGCACGCATAATCATGCCTGCCGCACTGACGGAAAGGATACCAATGCCCAAACATGCGTTTTTACACGGCACGTACACGATTGCGCCGACGCCTTTTGCACCGGATGGCGCTCTCGACGAAGCCAGCCTTGCCGGCATGGTCGACTTCCTCGTGGGTCTCGGCGTCCAAGGCATCACCATCCTCGGCGTCATGGGCGAAGTCGATAAATTAAGCGACGCCGAGCGTGACCACATTATCAGTGCCGTAGTCGCAGCCAATCGGGGGCGCGTGCGCATCTGCGTCGGCACTAGCCACGTTTCCACGTATGGGGCAGTTGCGTTCAGCCGGCGGGCAGCCGAGCTCGGCGCCGATGCGGTGATGGTGGCTCCACCACGACTCGCCAAACCCAACGAGGCGGCACTCCGTGCTCACTACCACGCCATTGCAGACGCCATCGACCTGCCCATTGTGGTGCAAGACCACCCGATTAGCAGTGGCGTGCTCATGAGCGTGGATTTTTTGGCACAACTCGCTCGTGAACGACCCAGCTGCAATTTCCTCAAACTCGAAGAAGAACCCACCGCTGCGAAAACCACGCGCATGCGCGCGGCAGCCCCCGACATGGTCATCTTTGGGGGCATGGGAGCCAACATGCTCCTCGAAGAGCTCAAACGTGGCGCCGACGGCACCATGACCGGCTTCGGCTTCCCAGAAATCCTCGTCGACATCTGCACGCGTTGGGCGGCCGGTGACGTGGCCGGTGCCACTCAGGCCTTTTATCACGCCTGCCCGCTTATCCGCTACGAAAACCAACCCGGCATCAACTTGAGCATTCGCAAGTACATCTACGCACAGCGGGGCGCCATTGCTCACGCCACCGTGCGTGCTCCCGCGGCGCCCCTCGCTGCCGACGTGATTGCGGATTTGCACGACCTCATCAGCAATCTTGGCCTTGCCGCCAAACTCACGAAAGGAAACTAACCCTATGAACCTCGGACTTACCGGGAAACGTGCCGTCGTCTACGCAGCCAGTCGTGGTCTCGGCTACGCCTGTGCCCTCGGACTCGCCCGCGAAGGGGTCAAGCTGGTCATCGCGAGTCGTGATCAGGCGCGCATTGACGCGGCGGCGGCCAGCATTCGCGCCGAAACCGGCGCCGACGTTGTGGCCGTGGCCGCCGACGTCAACACCGAGGCCGACATCCAAAAGGTCATCGCAACCTGCGTGGAAACCTACGGCGGCCTCGAAATTGCACTGCACAACGCAGGCGGTCCCCCGCCAGGTGGGTTTGCGGCGGTCAACGATGCACAGTGGCTGGGGGCGTTCAACCAGAACCTGATGAGCTACGTCTGGATGGCACGTGCAGCCATCCCACACATGCGCACTGCCGGGTACGGACGCATCCTCACCATTGCGTCGTCGTCCATCCGCCAGCCCATCCCCAACCTCATCCTCTCCAACGTGATGCGCGCTGGCGTCAACGCACTTGCCAAGAGCCTGTCACGTGAAGTCGCTGGCGACAACATTCTCGTGCACGTGGTTGGGCCCGGTCGTATCGCAACCGAGCGCATCGACGAGCTCGACCGCGCGCAAGCGGACCGCAGTCAAACGCCGCTAGAGCAAGTCAAAGCGGCCTCCATGGCCACTATTCCCGCAGGTCGCCTCGGCGAACCCGCAGAATTTGCCAACTTCATCGTCTTTTTGGCCTCCGAAGCAGCCAGCTACATGAGCGGCACCGCCACGCTCATCGACGGTGCTGCCTCCAACGCCCTGCCCTAGTGCTATTACCGTGGGCAGGGGCCGGGCTCCTGCCCACTACAAGGATACATATCGATGATCGACCTCATCATCCGCAATGCCACTGTCGTCAACGCCGATGGGCGTCAGCAGGTCGACGTGGCCGTACACGACGGCAAAATCGTAGCGCTGGGCAAGGGGAGCATCCTGCCGGCGGCGGCCCACGAAGTCGATGCGGGCGGCTTGTACCTCCTCCCCGGCGCCATCGACAGCCACGTTCATGTGCGCGAACCGGGGCGCACCGAGCGCGAAGATTTCGCCACGGCCACCCGAGCAGCCGCGGTATCGGGCATCACGATGCTCTGCGAGATGCCCATTTCGTCGCCATCAGTGCACAACCCGCAAGTGCTGGCGGATCGCATTGCGGCCGTCAAACCGAAGGTCTACACCGACTTTGCCTTGTACGGCGCCGCAGCAGCCGACAACGTGGCAGATATCGCTTCACTGGCCAACGCCGGCATCATCGCCTTCAAGACCTTCCGCACTGCGGTGCCAGCTGGCCGCGAAAAGGAGTTCATCGGGCTGTGTTGCCCAGACCCCGGTGATTTTTACACGGTGCTCCAAGCAACCGGCAAAACGGGTCTGCCCGCCGCTATTCATGCTGAGGACGAGTACATCTTGGCCCGGCTAGCACGTGACCTCAAAGCCCAAAACGACAACGGTCCCATGAGCCACACGCGCGCCCGCCCACCAGTGGTCGAAGAAGCCTCCGTCGCGCAATCGATCGCACTTGCACGGGCTGCCAATGCCTGGCTCCACGTGGTGCACGTATCGAGTCCGTACTCGGTCGATCTCATTCGTGCGGCACGTGACATGGGTATCAAAGTAACCTGTGAGACCTGTCCGCCCTACCTGTTCCTCACCGATGAAGATCTCGAAAAACACGGTCCCTACGCCAAAACCAACCCGCCCGTGCGCAACGAAGAACTGGTCGAAGCCATGTGGCAACGCGTCGCCCGGGGCGACATCGACATCATCGGCACCGACCACTCGCCCTTTTTGGCCAGCGAAAAAGAGGTCGGCTGGGACAACATGTGGGCGGCACCGCCCGGAGCCCCCGGCATCGAAATCCTCGTGCCCCTGATGCTGACCGCCGTCGCCTATGGCCGCATCTCGCTCGAGCGCATGGTCGCCCTCATCAGTGCCAACACCGCACACCTCTTCGGCATGCAGGGCCGCAAAGGCGTCATCGCCGTCGGCGCAGACGCTGATTTCATGCTCATCGACCTCGCCGCCGAAGGACGCATCGACGTCAACAGCTGGGAGAGCAAATCTCGCGTCACTGCCCGCCTCTGGAACGGTCGTCAGACCCGTGGTGCCGTGGTGGGCACCTGGGTGCGCGGCAAACAGGTCGGCGCTCACGGCAAAGTGGTCGGCGAAGCCGGTTGGGGATGCTTTGTGGCTCCCAATCCCGTCATCAAAGAACGACCGTTTTTTTAGGCACTTGCACGTGCAAAGGAACACCAACCGATGATCCCCACCAACCACCTCAAAGCCAAGCTGGCCCGCGGTGAAACCGCCACGGGCACGCTCGCCATGGACATGCGCGCCCCTGCATACGTGCACATCCTCGCCGATGCCGGCTTCGACAGCATTTTCTTTGATCTCGAACACGGCGTCTACGACCTGCCCATGGTCGCCGACTTGATGGGCATTAGTGCCGCCCGTGGCATTACTCCCATCGTGCGTGTGCCCGAGATTCGCTACGGCGACATTGCTCGTGCACTCGATGCCGGCGCCCAAGGCATCATGTTGCCACGCATCGATACCGCCGCACAAGTACGTGAAGCCATCGACTGCATCAAATACCCGCCCCTCGGCCAACGCGGGGCGGCCTCCGTCCGTGGGGCCACCCAGTACCGTGAGGTAGCTCCGCTCACGCTCACTGACGGCATGAACCGCGAAACTCTCGTCATCGTGCAAATCGAACGCGCCGAGGCCGTCGCCAACCTCGACGCCATCGCCAGCGTGCCCGGCGTCGACGTGCTCCTCGTAGGCCCATATGACCTCGCCATTGCGCTCGGTGCAGCGAGTACCGCGGATGACCGTGTCGTCGCGGCCATGGACCAAGTCGTTGCGGTCGCCCAACGCCACGGCATCACCAGTGGCACGCACGCCAGCGACCCGAGTGTGCTCAAAGGGTGGCACCACAAGGGCATGCGCATGCTCCTCGCTGGCAGCGACACCCGTTTCTTGCAGGCGGGCGCCAAACAGATGCTCGATGGGCTCAAGTAAGCCATCTGCCTGACAGAACCCCCATCAACGTGCTATGATACGTGATGTCCGACGGCAGATCATCGCTGGTGTCACCACCAGAGGAACTTCCCGACTCTTCGTGTGGCGCTGTGCCACACAGACTGCCCTGCGAAACAGCAAGCAGGGGCTCAGGGCTGGTAACGGCTCTGCGACGCAAGGCGACAACAGAGAGTAGACCCGCCGATGGCCCGATTCGGGCTCAGGTGAGGGGTGAAAGGGTGCGGTAAGAGCGCACCAGCGCTCCGGGCAACCGGGGCGGCTAGGTGACTGCGCCAGTTGAGGGAGAGCAAGGTGCGTGGGGTGGGCTCACCGCAGTAGGAGCCGCAAGGCGTTTGGACTACCGGCGCTCACTCGCATCGCAGCGACGACCGTAGAGCGGGTAACACCCGCCGCACGAGGAATCGCCTGGTCACTCCGGTGGCCAGAGAGAGATGATGATCGATCACAGAATCGGGGGTATCGCCGTCGGGCACCGACGATGTTCTCGTGGTTATGCGCCTTTCCAGCGCGCTGGATTCTGTTGAATGTACCTCATCACATTGAAAAATTCTTCGTCACTACGCACAATGCGATCATAAAAACTCTTCTGCCAAGCAAAGATGTATCCCTGTTGCCGCGCCTTGGTGGTGATAATCGATTTATACCCGCCAATGATGCTCGATACCGTGTGTTTTCCAGGGTTTTGATAGCGAATACGACGATTGTCGTGCGTGCGTTGCGTCCGTGGCGTCCGTTATCCCCGTGGCGTCCGTTATCCCCGTGGCGTCCGTTATCCCCGTGGCGTCCGTTATCCCCGTTG
>Ga0172373_10005278_pt1 | contig 17787 bp, 25 predicted proteins | sample Lak10m_2_FD_114546 | JGI IMG/M metagenome (GOLD analysis project Ga0172373, IMG submission 114546) | Freshwater microbial communities from Kabuno Bay, South-Kivu, Congo - kab_092012_10m | ecosystem: Environmental > Aquatic > Freshwater > Lake | place: Democratic Republic of the Congo...
ACCGAAGTCCCCTACACACCGCCTCAAACATCTACAACCATCCCCTCAACCGTGCCACCACCCGCCACAGATATAACTGCGCCCGATAACGAAGAATCATCAGACGAACCCTCCACAACGGAAGCATCTATTCCCCCACCTGACGATTCTGACGAAGAGTTGCCTGAGCCTGATGCGACAACCATTCCTGAGACATCTTTTCCCGAGACTGCCGATTCAACTCTTCCCGACAGATCAGAAGAGCCCACAGACACAACACCGCCATCGGAAGATACAGCAACAGAAGTAGAAGAAGAATCCCCGTTTTCATTTGACCAAACAGTAGTCGAAGAATCGACAGAGGTGGTGGATGGTCTGATTGAGGAGGCATTGGCTTCAGGGGAAGATGCGAACCAAATTGACGACACTTTGTTGACAGAAATCTTGGACACCCTTACGGAGGTGCCCGCCGAAAAGGTTGGCACCGTAATCGACCTTTTGTTGTCTTTGGATTTGTCCAAAAATCAGGTAACTGAATTGGTGACCACCCCTACGATTTTGGAAAACATTGATGAGGGTCAGGCTGAGATTCTTTTTGAATATCTTGATGCGATTGAGTTGACTGTTGAAGAGGTTGAGGCTTTTGTGGAGATAATTCAATCGGTGCCCAACGAAATTCGAGAAGTGTTTGAGGAGGAAATCAATGTGTTTGATGGGGTGTTTGACTCATATATCCCATTGGGGTCTTCGGTGCCTGTTTCTACACGGCGCACCCTAGTTGCGGCGGGAGCGCTTCTAACTAGCGTTCCGCTTCCAAACTCCCCTAAATCCCGACGCTAAACCCGCAATGCGTACAATTCTTGAGATTTATGAAATGGCTGATCGAATTCAAAAACCTCATTTGGACGCTAGTTGGTACGGGCTTGTGCCTTATCACCCTTTCGGGTGACACGCAAAAATGGGGATTTTGGATTACCGCCATTGGCTTGACAGGCTTCATTTTGTCGGCAATAGTTTCTGACGAAAACGAACCAAAAGAGGATTGATTATGAAAAAAGCGCAAGACATCGCTCAAAGACTGATCGCATTGTTTCTGTCCAATGCCTTAGCCATCGTGACAGGTTCGGCAATCGTTGGCGGTATCCCCGTGTGGAAGGCCGCCTTGCTTGCAGGATTTACGGCTGTGGCTCAGGTTGTAGAGAAACTCGCCCGTGCCTCGGTGGATGGCAATTTGACAGCGCAAGAAATCTCTGATGCGTTTGGTGGCAACGGCAAAAAAGTGCAGAAAAAACATAAATGAGCGCCGTTGTGAAATCAACCGCTTTCCCGATCATCAAAATGAAAATGCCTGCGGATTTGGCGAAAATAAAAGCAGGGTTTTTGCCCGATCATTTGTTGAAAGAGATTCAACCTTACGGGCGTCTTCATTGGCGGGCGGCGGAGTCTTGGGAGGCGATGCGACAGAAGGCTTTGGATGATGGCGTAGGGTTTTTCAAACCGACTTCAAACGGCGACACATACCGCTCTTTTGAAAGTCAAGAGAGGGCTTTTCGTCAAAGATACCAACTTGAGCCGATTACAAACCAATCGACTAGAACTTTTGAAGGCAAAAAATGGTTCCTAAAAAAAGGTTTTGCGCCACTCGCAACCCCAGGTCGCAGCAACCATAATTGGGGCTTGGCGGTTGATGTTCATACGGCGAGTGCTGATCGACTGAAATGGATGCAAGAAAACATCGTTGCGTTTGGCTGGTCTTGGGAAGTTATGCCGCAGGAGCCGTGGCATATTCGACTGACAACCGCCGATGAGCCTACTGATGCAGTAAAAAATTTTTGGGCATCTCGAAGTTGATTTGGGATGGATGCGGGGGTCGTTTCAATAATCGGCTCTATCGTGGGCGGAGTTTCCCTAATTCTGGCTAATTTGATCGGGTTTAAGAAGGAAAATCGTAAAGATCACGCAGTCGTAGCCGTCAAATTGGAGAATTTGGATAAATCCATAGAAAAATTGGACATCAAACTCGACGACCATATCACCGATCATGCAAGAGGTGTGGTGTAAGGTAGTTCTGACCCAAGGAGAAGTCGTGCCTTCTACAAAAGATGCGTTTGAATCGTCTCTGCTTCACGAGTTGCAATCCGTGACCGACGAATGTCGGATGTGTGAAATTTTGCGTCAACTGCCACCAAAAGAAAAAGACGCCCTATTGGTCGTGATTAAAAAGATGAAGGAAAAAAATGCCACCAAACAGGGGAGGGCAAAAAAAACCTATACCTATCGTTGGTTGGCGGAAACTTTGACAAAACATGGTTTTTCCGTTGATCGGCGGGATGTTCGAAATTACATGACGGGAAAGTGTGATTGCTGATGGGTTTGGAATCGGAATTAAAAAACGGTCAACTGTCGGTCAAAGAAAAACTTTCGAAGATTGCTGAACTTTTGGAGCGGTCGGGTGTTGACCCTGATGATATTGGCAAGATCGAGAAAATAAATATTTGGCAAGGTTTTTTGAAAAATGCGGACGGCGAACCCGAACTTGTTGATTTAACAAGCGTGATGTTGTCGCCCGTTTGGTCGGAGACGCCCGAATACCCTGTTGTGCAACAGGCAAAACCGACGCTCATTAAGCCAATTCGTTCGAAAGCGAAGACGAGCGATGCGAAGGTCACGGTTATTTTGCCTGACCCACAGATCGGGTATCGTCGGTTGTCGGACGGGACGCTTGTGCCCATGCACGACGAAAAGGCGATGAATCTGGCTTTACAGATGATGCGTTTCATCAGACCCGACAAAGTGGTGAACCTCGGCGATTTCATCGATATGCCTGAATGGTCGTCAAAATTTTTGGTTCTACCCGAATTTGTTATGACCACTCAACCTTCCATTGATCGGGCACACAAATTTTTGGCTCAACAAAGGGCTTTGGTGGGGGATTATGCCGAGATTGTTTTGATTGCGGGCAACCATGATGCAAGATTTTCGATGGCGGTGACCCGCAATGCGATGGCGGCGCTTCGTCTCAAGCAGGCGAATACGCCGAAAAGTTTTCCCGTGCTTTCGTTGCCTTTTTTGTTGAGGTTGGAGGAGTTGGGCGTCACCTATTTAGGGGCGTATCCCGCCCACAAATTCAAGATTGCCGAGGGCGGGGAAGGGCAGACGGCGCTCTATGCGATTCATGGTGATCGTCTCGATGTAGCAAAGGTCGCCAAAAACGAGAGACAATCGTTCGTGCAAGGGCATATTCATCGAATTGCTCTTCACACCGAAACTTACGAGGTGGGCGGAGAACGAGAACAGGTGGTCGCTTTTTCGCCTGGATGTTTGTGTCGGGTTGACGGTTTTGTTCCCTCCACGAAATCGGCGGTGACGGATGACGGGATGCCCGTAACTCAATTTGAATCATGGCAACAAGGGATAGCGGTGGTCAGCGAAATGAGCGACGGGTTTTGGTCAATGGAATTGGTTTCAATCACGAACGGAAAGGCAATTTACCGTGGACGAGTTTTCGAATTTGATACAGAAGACAAATAGACCGACGCTGTTCGAGGCTTCGACGGCGGTGGTGGTTTTATGGGTTGATACCTACGATTACCATGAGGAAACTTGGGTGGATTTTCCCCTCGAGTTGACGAAATTCAAACCTGCCGAGATGCGAACGATTGGCTACTTGGTTGGAAGTACGGGGACTTCAACGCTTATCTGTTCGACAATCGATTTGGAGGATAATCGATGTTCCACAATTTCGGTCATCCCAAATGGTTGCATTATTTCAATAACCGCCCTATAGTGGTCGATCATTAGGAGGGAATTTTGGTTGAGGGACAAGTGGGTTGTTTTCGTTGTGCGGGTTTTGAACATATTTTGGTGCCGTTTCGAGACGAAACCGATTGGGTTCCATGCCCTGAATGTTTTCCTGAAAGCAAAATAACCCTACAACACCCATCGGTCAAAATATCAAGCATGAAAAAAATGAAGCGACCAATAAGTAGAAAAATAACGAACAACGCATATAAGAATTTGGCACGAAGGTACAACGAACAAATAAACATCAATGTTTCGCTCCAAAGAGAGATCAAAGAATTGAAAACCAAATTAAACGAATTATTAGAGGAACAAAAGGAGAAATAAAATGTCATTTCAAATGTTGAAAAAACCGCAACATGGGAGCGTTGCTTGGCTAAAGCAACGATGGAAAGACGACGAGGGGCGATGCGTTTTCGGAGCCTCAGATGTGCCCGTCTTGATGGGCTCGTCTCCGTGGAAAACAAGGGCGGAATTGTATGTGGACAAACGCTCTGAACCAAAACAGGGGGAAGAAACGATGGCGATGAGGAAGGGCAATCTTTTGGAACCCGTGTTGCTCGCCGAGGCTGAGAGATTGTTGGGAACGGAAATTTGTACGCCCAAAAACCAATACAAAAAAAATCGTTTGGTCGTGTCATTCGATGGTTTGCCATCTAATCAGTTGGAGAAACCCGATTTCGTGGTCGAAGCAAAAACGACTTCGTACAAAGTCGTGGACAGTTTGGATGACATTGGTGAGGATTGGCGATGGCAGGCTTGGGCACAGTCGGAAATTTTTGGTGGTGTCCCTGTTTTCTTTATCGTTTTCGACAAGCGCCAAAACATTTCGATTCACGAATTACCCGACAATCCATCCGCCCGAAACCGTTTGGTCGAAGAGACTGAGGTTTTCGGGGATTTGATTGATCGTGGAGACCCGATAGGTCAACTAATCAACGAGTTGGATGCCGAACAGATAGCGTCTTTCTTCAAATCGGAAAAAGAAACAATCGAAATCGGCGAAGATGCGAACATTTGGTTGGAACTTTTGGGTTTGGCGAGAGAAAACAAAAACGAGGCTGAGAAACAAGAAAAATTGGCGAAAGACAATTTGGCTAGATTCTTGGCAAGTGCTGAAATAGGCACGGTGAACGGGGTTTCGGTCGTCTCTTGGAAAGAGTCGGTCGGCAAAATGTCTTTGGACACGAAGGCTCTCAAAGCCGATCATCCCGAGATATACGAGCAATATCAAAAACAAGGCGCACCGTACAGGACGATGCGTTTACTCAACACGAAGGAGAAATAAAATGGCATTTAACAATAACGACTACATAGATGTCGCTACCCGAATTGGAATGTTTCGAGACAAACATCCTGACGGGTCGCTTCAACCCGCCGATCTTACGAAACCGTATGAGATAATTTCTGTCGGTGAAAAAACTTTCATCGTCGTAATTGCTTGTGCATATCGAGATCGAAACGACACTCGACCTGGGGTTGGTATGGCGTGGGAGCCCTATCCCGCCATGAATCAGCAGATGCGGGGCTCGGAATTGATGCTGTGTGAAACATCGGCTTGGGGTCGGGCAATAGTCGCCGTCCTAGCGGCGGACACCAAACGAGGTGTCGCCTCTCAAGACGAACTTGTTGCCCGCAATGTTGTCACGAAGGAGGCGCCCAATGCGACGGCTTCCGCCGAAAAATTCGTGACAAAACAAACGACTACGGGCGGATTGTCGCCAAAGCAATTCAATTTCATTAACAAATTGTTGGGTGAAAATAAGATAGATGACCCATTGGCTCATTTGTCGGGGGTTTTGGATAAAAATATCGATTCGATTCAAGAATTGTCGGGTCGAGAGGCATCCAAAGTGATTGAGGCTTTGTTGGCGTTTTCGTCGCCTTCAGCCCCGATCAAAGTGCAAAAAGTGGTGTCATCGCAACGCCCCCTTTACGATGACGAAGAACCATTTTGACATCATGGCAACGGCGGGAACTCGTGCTTTTCCGCCGTTGCCGATGTTAAGTTAGCCAAGTTTTTTTTTGGGAGTTTGAAGTTGGATTGATTTGTTGTCGGGGGTGTGTGGGTGTCTATTGAAGCAATAAATTGGGTTTTGAACCACGCCCCATGCGAAAACAGCACACAGAAGTTGGTTTTGTTGGCGTTAGCGAATCATGCCCATCCTGACGGCACTTCAGCGTTTCCTTCCGTTGCCCGCATCATGCGTTACACGCTTTTGTCGGAGAGGGCTATTCGTTCTCATTTGGCGGGTTTGGAGAAAATTGGTTTGATCGAGAGGGGTGATTCGTCGGTGGTTGCCTCCTACATTTCGAGGTCTGATCGTCGCCCGCAGTCTTGGAATTTGAGACTCGATCTGATGAGCGGGGTGCCTTTCGTGCAGGTCGTAGATTTACGGGGTGCAGGAGAAGCACCTAACGGGGTGCATCTGACGACCGAGCGGGGTGCGCCAAATGCACCCAAACCATACATAGAACCATACATAGAACCGTCAAACATTTTCGTGTCGGAAGCCTCCGACTTGTGTGAATTTTTGGCGGATTTGATCGAGGAGAACGGAAGCCGTCGCCCGAAGATCACGGAGAAATGGATTGATGACATGGAGAAAATTTTGAGACTTGACGGGCGGACGGTCGATCAGGTCAGGTCGGCGATCAGGTGGTGTCAGGGTGATGCGTTTTGGAAGTGCAACATTTTGTCGCCAAACAAGTTGCGCCAAAAGTACGATCAGTTGAGGCTTCAGGCTCAAAGGACTTCTCCTCTGTCTCGGTTGTCGGGGTTGAGGGATTTCGTGGCGGATGTATGAGCAAGGTGTTCGATGAGAACCATTACGACGAGGACGATTGGGCGAAGTTCAAGGTTTTGAATTGGTTGCGCCAAAACAAGTTCGACGCCGAGGTGAATCCCGACAAATACGGCATCGACCTTTTGGCTTGTCGGAACGGGGTGAGGTCGGCTTACGAGGTGGAGGTGAAACATAATTGGGGCGCCTACGATTTCCCGTTTTCGACCGTGCATTTTTCGGGGCGGAAGAAAAAATTCCTCACCGACGATTTGGAGGTTTGGTTCGTGATGTTGAATTACGATCACACCAACGCCCTGTTCGTCGGATGCGACGATTTCCTGAACGGCAGGGAGGTTTGGAAAGACACCAAGTTTTCTCAAATGGAGCCGTTCGTCGAGATCGATGTTTCTTTGGCTCGTTTCGTTGACTTGGAAAGAATTTATTGGGAATGAAAATTTTTTGTCGAAATTGCAAAACTTTCGTGATCGGCGACCCGACGAGGACGGTGGGCTGTTCATGCGACAGCGACAGCCCGACATGGGTGGCAATTATTCACGATGAAAGAGTTTTGAAAATGAGTTACGCAAGTATTTCGTTGACAGCACCCGATGATGAATAAGAAAGAAACCGCTTCGATTCTTGCTTTTTTGGCTTCTGCCTACCCGAGCATAAAAATCACGAAAGAAACAGCCGAGGTGTACCACGATGTTTTGCAAGATTTGGGCTATCCCGAGTGTGTCGAAACGGTTCGTCAATGCGTCAGGGTTTCTCAATTTTTTCCCTCGGCATCGGAGATCAGGCGGGGTGTTTTGAGAGATAAGGGGCTTTTGTCGCCTTTGCCGAGCGAGGCTTGGTCGGAGGTGATCGGGGTTGCTTCGAGGGAGGGTCTTAACAAATCAAACGAGTGGAGTCATGCGACCGTCGCCGAAACGGTAAAGGCGATAGGTTGGCGTGAAATTTGTTTCGCCGAGAATCAGGGGGTGTTGAGGGCGCATTTTTTGAAAATGTATGATTCGTTTCGTGAAACCAATGATCGCAAAACCTTGTCAAATCGGCAGTTGGAGGGGTTGACGGAGGGTGAACATCTCGAGTTTCGAGCGTTAAACCCGTGAGCAAGAGGGTTCCTTCCCGCAAAAAGGCACCCACTCGGTCTAAAACACGCTTAAAACGCTCGAGGTTGCGCCCAAAACGCAAAAACGACCCTGAGTGGCGGAGGGCTCGGAAAACGGTGCTAGAACGCTCCCAAAGCCGTTGTGAAGCCCGTATCCAAGGGTGCCAAGGACAAGCCCACCATGTCCACCACATTTTGAGACGGTCTCAAGGCGGGAAACACGAACCCGAAAATCTCCTAGCCGTATGTTGGAAATGCCACGAAACCATTCATGCGAACCCTTTTTTCAGCATGGAAAAAGGGTTTTTGGCTCGAAAAAAACCCAAAAATGACGAAGATTAAGATATTGAAATGTTCGAAGAAACGGTTTACAGGTTTCGGTTGGAAGAAAGACCGTGGACGGTGAACGCCGAGCGCTCAGGGAATCGGTGGGAAAGGGCGAAAAAAGTCAAACATTGGAGGGGACGGTTTAACGATCTTTGCGGGACGGAACAGCGCATTGTTCTGACGGATGCGGTAGTAGAGGTGTTCACCGAATTGAAAGGTCGTTTGCAAGACACCTCAGCCTGTTTACCCGCCGTCAAAGCGGCGATAGACGGGCTCGTGGATGGCGGGTTGTTTTTGGACGATACGGGCGAACACATTCGGGCAATCGTTTTTCACGCCCCAACGAAGGCGGACGGTGATGCGTTGGTAATTCAAATATCAGGGCGAACCTTGGCTGAAGGGGTCTATACTCAACCCAAGTCAACTACGGAGGAAATGTGAAAAATTTTGGTGAGATCAGCGTCCCCGAATTCAAAATCGAGGACAACGAATCGGATTTACAGAAGGTGAAAATGCTTACACAGATGATGCGAGAACATCAACAATCGGTAATTCGTCTCGGTCAACAGCGTCGAAAAGTGGTGCGGAAACTTCGACAACGAAGGGTGCCTTATCGTGAGATAGCGAACTCTTGCGGGGTCACCGATCAAGCCTTGTTCGCCGATTTGAGAAAACATCCCGCCGACGAATGAGAACCAAACCGATTGTTCAGGTCGATGTCGAGAACGAATTGTTGCGCCTCATTTCCGTGTTGGAAGAGGAAACCGAAAATTTCGAAAAAATAGCGTTGGACAACGCAAAGAACGAGGCGGAATTCAAAAAGAAATGGGCTCGTATTTATTTGTCCGCCGAAGGGTCGATCAGAAACAGAGAGGCTCGAGCCGACGAACAGAACAGCCAAATCTTTTTCGATTTCAAGGTTTCGGAGGCTTTGATGAAATCGAAGCGTGAAAAACTTTTGTTTTTGAGGACGAGCATCGATGCGTTGCGGTCTTTGAACGCAAATGTCAGGTATCAAACGACGGATTGAGAAGATTTTTACTTTTTGTAAATACTTGACCTCGGTGTAGTTTTTGCCCTAGGATGAGATCGAACGAGAGGAGCAAGCATGAAAAAAATATTCGTGGTTACCGCAGGAGAAAACCAAGAATCGTGGTGGGAGGAAGTGACCGATGAAAAAATGTTGCCGACCCTCCAAGAAATCGTGGGTGGGGCAGTTGAGCCGATCAACATAACAAAAGACATGACTCTTTGGGTCAATGAAGAAGGGAAAATGCTCGATTTGCCTTTCAACTATTTTGCCACGAAAATGTGGGAGAAAAGATTCGGAGTCGGCACCGATCAAATCGTGGGGGACATAGTTATCACGGGTTACGCCGATGGGGAAACCACGGGCTTGACGAACGAAATCATCAAATTGTTGCAGATCATTTTCAACAAAGAAATGGAAAAGTTCGAAAAAGACAAAACCGAAGATGCGTTCTTTCAAATGGAAAAATAAACGCAATGAAATATCACCGTCGATTCAGACATTTCAATCGGAGAACCGTTCGTGCATCCAAAATTTTGATGAAAGGATGGGCGAATCAGTCCACCGAAAAAAATGTTTTGAAGATGCGGGAATGGATTCGTGAGGTTTCCGATATTTACGGGCTTACTTTTCCGACCCTGAAGATCATTGCCTCGGCGGGTGCGGGGCTGTATTCGCCCCAATTAAATCAAATTATGATGGCTCACCCCTCGATGGTTACTTTGTTTCACGAATTCCGCCATGCGATGCAATTCCAAAATAAAGCGCCCGAATATCGAAACGATGTGGGGTGGGAGCAAAGGGGCGGATTGGAGGATGACGCTCGGGCGTGGTCTCTGAGTCTGTATCGAAAAATAGCGCCGAAAACTTTCAAAAAACTCGTGACCCAAAACCGAATTTTTTTTGTTTCGGTCGAAGATTTGTGAAACGCAATTTTTATTTTTTGTTAAAAATACTTTCGCACGGACAATGCGTTTGGTGGCGACGAACAAATTTTTTCAATCACTTCGACTTGACTCGCAACTATAGGGTGGTATAATCGACTTGTGGGAAAAGAGGAAAATCTGAAAGGACGAGATGCCTAGAAGCACCGATCAAACACTTCAGCGTGACCGTGAAGCATGGGAACTCCGAGATCGACTCAATCTTGATTGGGCGACCATCGCTCGAACGCTCGGCTTTACTCAAGAGTCTGTAGCCCGAGCATCTGCCCGACGACACGCTCGACGACTCGGAATTGTTCTCCCGACTCATCCCAATCGTCGTTTGGCGGGTCAACGAGCGGCGAATCAAAGACACGGCAATAGGAGACCGACCTCAATCGGCACACGCACTTTCGGTGTTGAAATCGAATTCAAAACGGCGCCAAAATTTTTCGTTGCCCGAGAGATTGCGAACGCTTTGGGTGTGTCTCACATTCACTCGTTCGCCTACCATCAGAATCGTTGCGAAACTTGCCATCAAGTAGTTCCATCAACTGAACTTTATTCGCAATGGAAACTAGAAAAAGATGGTTCCGTCACGGATATCAGGGGCGGTGTTCAATACGGTGGCGAGGTGGTTTCTCCGATTCTTTCGGGTGACACGGGCGGTTTCGAAGAAATCAAAAAAGTCACGAAGGCGATGAAATTGGCGGGAGCCACCGTCAATCGCAGGTGCGGACTCCATGTTCACATCAGCGTCAGAGACTTCAACAATGTCGAGCGAGGCAACATCGTGAGGTTGTGGCAACATACCGAACGAGTGATCGAAAATTTCGTGGCGACGAGCAGAATCGGCAACTATTACTGCTCTCGATGGAACAACGCTGTTCGACCAATCGAAGACCTCGAAAGAGGCAGGGCGTTGAATTACAACAAAATGCAAAATTTGAACATCGCACCTTACGACACGCCGAAGAAAACTTTCGAGGTGCGATTGCACCAAGGCACACTCTCGGGGGTCAAGATAACCACTTGGGTCAGATTCCTTTTAGCGTTCTTCACAAACGCCGCATCGACAGCCAATGTCGCCGATCACGGTGTCGCCGAGTTGCCGATTCAAAGAATCGCCGAGGTCAGACCCGTCAACGGGAGGGAAAACTTCAACGAGGAACCCTTGCTCGATGTGTTGTGCGGAAAAGGTTTCCTCACCCCGAGGGACTCTCAATATCTCAAAGAGAGAGCGGACGGATTCAAAGAAAGGATGGTCAGTTAATGTGTGGCATTGCGGGGTTTTCGATCAACGAGCGAGACAGACAAAAAATCAACTCCCGTAATCTTGCCAACAAATTACTTTTGGCGATAGTCGCCCGAGGCGAGGATGCGACGGGTGCGGGATGGGTCGAAGAAAAAAACGGCGTCAAAGAGGTGTTCTTTGCCAAAGCGCCGATTCCCGCCGATCTGTATGTGGCGGACAATGACATGATGGCGAAGAGAACCCCGACCGCAATCCTGCACACCCGCTATGCGACCAAAGGTTCACCCGAAAACAACGATAACAACCACCCCATCGTCATCCCGAACGGAGTGGTGGGTGTTCACAACGGGGTCATCGTCAATGACGACGACCTTTTCGAAGACTACGGTTGGGAGAGAATCGGAGAAGTGGACTCAGAGGCTATCTTCCAACTGATCGCAAACATGGCTCACCCGTTGGACGAACTGCAAATTTTGGAAGGCAGGGCGTCGATCAGTTGGATAGACATAAACGACCCCCATACCCTGCACATCGCCCGCCTCGCAGGTTCGCCTTTGGCGGTCGGTCATACATTCGGCGGGTCTCTAATTTTTGCCTCGACTAAGAATCTGTTGCTCGAGGCGGTCAGAGAAGCAAAAGTAAATTTGAGAGAAACATGGGATGTGCCCGAGATGACCTACCTCAAGGTTCGAGACGGCAAAATCGTCAAGAGACAAAACCTCGATGATCGCCCGAACGAACCCACCGACACAGAACTTTTCCCCAAGAAAACACTTTTTATCCCGCCGTACCGCCACTACAGCGTCCGAAAATAGACACCCTCGAGGGGCTACCATTGGTCAATGGCATGGTATTTGAGAGCCTCGTGCAGGGGCGCCGACACTCAACTCTTCTTCCCAACTGAAGAGGAAACAAACCATCAAAGGCGAGAGCGGGAACGCAAAGCCAAAGCAATTTGCGCCAACTGCATCGTCATCGCAGAGTGTTTACAGGCGGGCGAAAACGAAGAGGGTATTTGGGGCGGGAAAAGCCGATCTGAAAGGCTTGGAATCAAAAGAAACCGTCAACCCTTAGAACGACTTTTGATTGAATCGGGAGAATCGACTGATTTACCGTGGGCGATTATCGAATCCCAACAAGGTCATGCGATATGGCAACGAGACTCGGAGGATACTTGGCATGGTTTCGAATGGGCGGTAGTCGAAAATGGCAAAATCATCAGAATAGAAAAAGAATTGAACAACGCTTACGCCATTTATGGCGGTTTGCTACAATCGTGAACGCCAAGGCGGGGTAAACTTCCCTCCCCCCACAGCGAGCGTCTCCTTTCCGCCCTGTGGGGGGTTACCTCCAAAGGAGTCATCGTGCGACAACAGATAAAAGAAACGAAACTAAGCGATCTAAAACCGCACCCCAAGAATCCGAGACGAGGCGATATCGATAAAATCGTGCAATCGATTCGGGCGAACGGGTTTTATGGTGCTTTGATCGTTCAAAAATCCACGAACTACATCCTTGCGGGCAACCATCGATGGCAAGCGGCAAAAAGAGTCGGACTCGAAACGGTGCCCTGTATTTTCGTCGAAGCCGATGATGCGTTGGCTCACAAAATCTTGTTGGCTGACAACCGCACATCGGATTTCGGCACCTATGACGCCGAAAATTTGACTACTCTGCTCAAGGAGGTCATGGCGGAAGACGGTTTGCAAGGCACGGGTTTCGATGTTTTAGACCTCCAAAAATTGATAGGCGATGTCGTGGACGAACCAAACGACAAGAGGAAAAGAAATCTTGAACCATTTCATCATGCGTTTTGGCTTGTCAAAGCCCCGATCACAATTCAGGGGGATGTGACCGAAAAGTTGAGCGTGGCGTTAGCGAACATGGAGGGCGTCGAAATTGCATCGGCGACCCATTGATGAGAAGAACGGTTTTCACCGAAAACTCCCACTTGCGGACGAAACTCCGAATTCGGCAGTTGGCTTTGAGCAAAATCAACAAAACAGATGTCAAAGTCCTTGACGCCTACGCAGGCGAGGGAATCGTTTGGGCTCAGATGAAAAAAGAGAATCCCCACATAAAAATTACGACCCTCGGAATCGAAAAAAGGAAGTATTTGAACCCCGCAGTAATCATGGGCGACAACCGTAAAGTGATGAAAGGGCTCGATCTCACGCAATTCGATTTGATTGACCTTGATGCGTTTGGTTGCCCGTGGGAGCAGTTGGAAATTTGTGCCAAAACGGCGCCGAATGTTTTGGTTGCCGCCACCCACATCATCGTCACCCTTGGTCCTGTCCCCAAACAACTTCTTCAAAAAGCGGGGATACCCGACGATTGGTGTAATCGAAAAAAGGTGCCCCAAGCCCTTTTCAACCGTTGGAGGTGGGAATGGTGGGAGAATTATTGCGCCCATTTGGGCTATAAAACCACGGATTACGAGATTCATCTCGATAAATCGGCGGTCAAAAGATATGAATTGTTGACGCCTTGAGATGCTTGTTTTCAACTAAAGATAGGTGTAATCTAAACGATAATGTCTGAATCATCTTCAACCCAAGAAATCTTGAGTCAAAAATTGGCTCTCGCCTTGATCGAAAACGACTCTTTGAAGGCAATCGTCAGAAATTTGACGATTCAACTTGAATCTGCGGAAGAAATAATTGTCAGGCTTCAACAGCCAAGCGTGGCTTGGGAGCCACCTCATCACATCAATAACGCTTAATTGAAGGGGCAAATTGAGGTTTGTAGAACTTTTTGCGGGCATCGGCGGATTTCGATTAGGTTTGGAACGCTCGGGGCACGAGTGCGTTTGGGCAAATGAATGGAACGAGAAAGCGGGGAGTATTTATGGGAAAAATTTCGGACAACGACCCGATGGGAGAGATGTTAAGTCTCTTTCCGAACGAGACATTCCTGACGCAGATATCATTTGTGGAGGATTTCCTTGCGCCACTTTTAGCGTTGCTGGAAAAAGAACAGGATTCTCCTTGGAGGACACTCGAGGCACACTCGCTTTTGAAATGTTTCGACTTGCTCGGGATAAAGGAATACCTTACATCTTCTTTGAGAATGTCAAAGGACTCCTCAACCACGATGGAGGTAGAACCTTCGAGATCATCCTCGAAGTCTTGGATGACTTGGGGTATGACTGCCAATGGGAGTTGCTTGACAGCCAAAATTTCGGAGTCCCGCAACACCGAGAAAGGGTTTTTGTTATCGCAAATCTTAGAGGAAAACCCCGACCCAAAGTATTTCCTCTCGGAATCCTCGGTGGAGATGTTGTTGAAGAGGACAAACAAAAATATCGAGGAAGGGAGGGGTTTTTTTCCGACATTTCTCCGACCTTAGACGCCCATTACAATCACACAGGCGGTGGCGCACGACCCTATGTTGTCGAGTTGGAGAGTCGGCGTGACAAAGAGTTGAGAACCTACGAAAACGGAATCGTCCCAACGATCACGGCTCAATGGGGCACAGGCGGAGGCAATATCGCCTATGTGCGTCCAATGTTAGATGTCGCTCGTTTCAATAAAAGCCCGAATGGTCGGATGATTAAAGAAAATGACGAACCGATGTATTGTATGACAGCCCAAGATCGTCACGGGGTTCAAATCGGCAACGAAAACCTGTTTTGGATTCGCAAACTGACCCCGCTCGAGTGCGAACGCCTTCAAGGGCTACCCGATAATTGGACAGAATTCTACGATGACGGGAAAAGGGTGCCGAATCATCAAAGATATGAAAGATGTGGGCGCACCGTCACGGTTCCCGTGATTGAGGCGATAGGCAGGAAGTTGCATGAATTCCACTAACAAATTTTCATTCGACACGATCAAAAATTTTGACGATCACATCGCCAAATCGATACCAAACTACGACCTGTTATGCGAATCAATTATTTCGTTGGTGCCAAATTTTTTGACACCGAACACCGCAATAATCGATTTGGGTTGCTCGACGGGCAAGTTGCTCGAAAGCATCCCGTTTGACGGTCGCAAAATTGGTTACGACAAATCCAAAAACTTGTTGCCCGCCTCCCACGGTAAAACAAGTTATATGTTGAGGGATGTCACGACAGTTTCCCATTTCGTTGATGCGTCGGTGGTCTTGTCGGTTTTCACTACACAATTCATTGATCGAAACAAACGCCAAGATTTGTTAAATCGAATTTACTCCTGTCTCGTGAATGGTGGAGCGTTTATTTGGGCAGAAAAAGTTCACGCCTATGATTCTTTTTGGGAGCATTTATTCACCACCGCACACTACGATTTCAAAAGAAAATCGTTCACCGCAGAGGAAATTTTAGATAAAGAACAGGAATTGAGAACCGTGATGCACCTGCAAACCTCGGAAGAAAATCAAAAAATGGCTTGGGAGGCGGGATTCCGAAAGACCGCCCTCTTGTGGAAATTTTTTAATTTCGAGTGTCGGGTTTTTGTGAAAAACGAGGGTTGAGAAATGGACGAAAAGGCGAGGCGGTGGAAAGAACTTTTTATTGAGGCGTTACTGCCACATAAAACTCAACCATTGTTGTTTTCGGGCGGGATGGATTCGCTCACCATTCTTGCGGGTTTAAGGGAATTGGGTGAAGCCCCACACCTTTACACCTACTTCATTAAAGGGAAACCCTCAAAGGATTTACTTTCATCTCAGAAAAACGCCCAAAGACTCGGGTTGAAATTAACCGTAGTAGAGGTGCAACCTGAAAATTTGTTGTCGGATGTAAAAGAACTAATTTCGTTTTTGCCGCAAGTTTCTAAAGCCGCAATTCAATGTGGACACCCAATGAAATATTTAACTCAACAAATTCGTGATGACGGGTTTTTGGGAGCGCTTTGTGGAACGGTTGGAATCGTGGAAGATAACAAAAAAATCAATCTAATTCTTTCAAAAACAGGTGAAGAGGGGGCGAGGGAATACAGACGAAAGTTGTTTCTGAAAGCAGGTTTAGGTGGAACTGCGGGGATGAGATTGGTCGCTAAACATTACGGCATAGATTTGGTTGAACCGTTTAGAAATCAAAATTTAATTGATTATCAACTTTCTTTGGATATGGCAGACCTTAACTTTCCGAGACAAAAAGGGATTGCCCTGAGAGCCTTCCCGTCATTTTTCTCCGAGGCGAATTGGCGTAGAAACAGCCCGCACCAAATAAATTCGGGCATCAGAGAACTGCATGACACTTTATTAACCGACCCCACATTGAACACTCGTCAAAATAAAGCAGTTATCGCCGTTTACAATAATTTAAGAAAAAAACAACGATGCCCCTCTTAACCCAAAACAGCGAACTAAAACCTCATCGAATCTTCAACTTTGCAATTCCCGCATGGTTCGTTCGTCTTGACGGCAAAATTTTCAAAACCTGCCCAAACGCAGGCGCCTGCGCCCAAGTGTGTTACGCAAGAAACGGCACCTATCTGTTCTCGAATGTGTTAGCCGTACACACAAAAAACCTCAGACTCACCCTCGAAAGCCCTGTTTTGTTTCGAGCAATGATTAACGAAGAACTATCCCATAAAAAATTCAAACCGACCCAAACGAAACGACAGTTACCCGAAACGGTCGATCTGACCGATGATGCGTGGCTAAATCAATGGATTGACAACGGCGGGGCGGCGGTCAGAATCCACGATTCGGGAGATTTCTACTCGGAAACCTACTTGTTTCTGTGGTTCGCCATCGCCTCAGACAACCCTTCGGTGTTGTTTTATGCGTACACAAAAGAGGTTGAGATGCTCCAAAAACACGGCGACAAAGCGCCGATAAATTTCAGATGGCTTTATTCGACGGGTGGCAATCAAGATCATCTCATCACCGACGAAGACCGCAGGGCGGATGTTTTCCCCAACGATCAAGCAATAGCAGAAGCGGGATACACAAGTCAAGACGCCAATGACCTATTGGCAATCTTGTTGAAAACTAAATTCGTCGGAATTCCCGCCAATAACATCAAACATTTCAACAAAAAAATGGCGGGTCGTCGCTTTAGCGAATTATAGATAGACCCCACCAAACTTTCGGCGAGGCGTCAGCCCGACTAAATTGGTTAACCCTATGCAACTACAAGATTTGGTGAACGCTATAGTTTTTTTGGAAAAAATCTATGTCGGAAAACGGGACGAAGAGCGCCTGTTGAAAACCCTTGATGCGTTGAAAACCGAGGTCAATCGAAGACAACGGGCGCAGGTGGCTTGATGGCAAAAGGGATGCAATGGATGTGGTTCTACACGATAGATGGCTTAGATTCTCGTGGGCGACCGACCAAAAAAACGATGTCTTGTGAAACGGCTCAACACGGAGGGGTCAAAACTTGGGTGCAATTCGTTACCCCAAAAAATTACCAAAAAGGGAAGTGTTATTGTGAGCAACTTTCTTAACTTTAATATCCCTTATTTCTTTGCGGGTTTAGATTCGGGATTTTTGTATGACGGCGACCCTTCGCCCAAAAACGAAAAAATCCCCGTAGAGGTTTTCGCCTACACCTCGATACCTCAAAGATGTGGGCTTTTCAGCGTGATGACCGAATATGGCAGTCAACACGCTCGGGTGCCCATCCACTATTTGTGGTC
>Ga0172373_10005279_pt1 | contig 17787 bp, 12 predicted proteins | sample Lak10m_2_FD_114546 | JGI IMG/M metagenome (GOLD analysis project Ga0172373, IMG submission 114546) | Freshwater microbial communities from Kabuno Bay, South-Kivu, Congo - kab_092012_10m | ecosystem: Environmental > Aquatic > Freshwater > Lake | place: Democratic Republic of the Congo...
TGCTGCCACTACCTTCGCCTCCGGACGATTTATGAACAAGCTCTTCCCCCAATCTTCTATCTTCTAACTCCCAACTTTTGGCGCTCACAGCGCCAGCAGGGCCACTCGCGGAGCGAGTGGGCGATGTGTTTTTACAATCCCGTGCAAGCTCGCTTGTGAAGGGATTTGAAAACGCTGCGCCAGCTTGGCTTGCCAAGCACCGCCCCGCGTCTTCCGATCCGTGTATATCCGTGCCATCCGTGGTTAAAAAATCTCCGCGCCTCTGCGCCTCCGCGGGAAACACTGCCCCGCCTCTCGACTCTCGCCCCTCGCCCCTCGCCTCCCCCTGACCCGGCTTCGCCGAGACAGGGTGCGGCAAATACACCACCGGCATGCGAATCAGCCCCTCCAGCGCCCTCCGCATCGCATGCGTCTCCACCCCAAGAACCAACTTCCCGCACTCCACCTCGCCCCGCAAATTTTCAAAAAGCCAAGCCATCAACTTCGTCGTCGGCCCACCCGTCCAATGCGGTTGCCCCTCGGCATCCAGCCGAATCGGCAAATTCGGAAAAAACAAAAGCACTCGCGAATCCCCCGGCACAGAACCCGTCTTCAACAACATCCACCAGCCCAGCAAATGGTGCACCAGCACCGTCGGGACAAAGATCCAGTCCGGCGGACTGGAAGTAGCGGGTAACGGGTGACTGGTAGCGGGTAACTTTCCACTTTCCACTTTTCCAATTTCCGCTTTTTCTTTCGTCCTCTGTCCTCCGCTATCAGTCCTCGGCGGCTCTGCCGCCCCAGCAGGGCCACTCGCGGAGCGAGTGAGCGATGTGTTTTCAGAATCCCGCGCAAGCTCGCTTGTGAAGGAATTTGAAAACGCAGCGCCGCTTGGCTTGTCCAAGCTCTGCCCTGCATCCATCTCCGTGATCGCCGTGCCTCCGTGAGAAAACCCTCTGAACACTTTTCGCATCGCGAAAAATGTCGCCACCGCATGCCCCGGCACGCGCAGATACCGCTTTAGCGCCCCAGCCCCATCCCCCATCCGATGCCAGATGGACTCCGGAAGCAGCGGCAGCGCCCCCGTCTGCTCCATCACAAACCCCTGCGCCTTGCGATCGCACAGCACCTCAACCTCATCCCCTAGCTTCCGCAATTCCCGCACAAAAGTCGAGACATACTCCAGCCAATGCCCCTTCCGATCCCTCAACGCATCTTCAACGATCAACCACTTCTCCATTTCAGTTTTCCGCTATCCGCCATCGGCGGCATCGCCGCCCACATCCTCTACAATCAACCACTTCATCTTTTCAGTTCTCCACCTACTCGCTCCGTGGAATCCAGTTTTTTATAAACCACCGGGGTCAGCTAACCGTGTTCAGTCCTCTGCGGCTTAGCCGTCACCATCCTCAACGAACAGCTAGTTAAAAATAGATTTCGATAAAGTATTTCTAATATGATATAGTTTTTAAACTCTGAAGAATTTTACATACGCCTTGACCATGTCCTAATAAAACGCAACCGCGTTTGCCCCCAGTTTCATCTATTGCTGGCAAGCATGGCCAAAAAGAAGCGAGGTTTTTTTTCCTAAAAAGAATTTTAAATGTTTCATAATCGAGTTTTTTTCCTTTTCCGTAATTATCATACCCATAACCATCATCAGCAGGAACTTCAAAATCATCAATCATTATAACAGCATTGGGGACTAAATTTGTGATGATTTCGATTTCGCTTTTAAGAGGCAAATCATCATGCCAATGAGCATCAAGGTAAAAAAAGATGGTTTGGCGCGAGTTTTTAAGCGGCGGGTTAGAAAGTTTATTAATTAAAAATTCACGAGAGTCACCAAGCACAAATTCAATACCACTCATGTTTTTCAAGCGACTCATTGCAACCGCTTGAAACATCTTGCTCGTTTCACAGGTCATAATTGGGCACTTGGCTCTTTGCCTCATGTAGCCAGTTGTGTTGCCCATAAATGTTCCAGTTTCCAAAATCGTGCAAAAATCAAAGCGTTCGAGCAATTCCACAAAGATTTTTTTTCGATGTTGCTGCCCGTTGAAAGCATGCGCTTCCTCGTCAAGGTATACAGGACTACGCAAAGCATAATCAAAAGCCATTTCAAGTGCCGACAACCTTGACATAACTTGCACATATTTTTTATAGAATGGTAAAATGTATTTGAAATTCATTATTGTAATTATTTATAATTGTTTTTTAACACTTCTTTTAAGATCAAAAGCATTTTTTCTACATACTCATCGGTTGAGAATTCTTTTGCATTACAGGAATTTAAAAATTCTTGGCCAGATAAATACATTTTTTCCCAATCGGATTCTGAGCAGTTTTGGAGATAATTTAATAGATCGGCCTGGTTTTTGAATTTTCGCACATCCACATAAGCATTTCTCGGGACAACCTCATCAATTTTATCGTCTCCAAGATATACCGGAACGGAACCAGACATCATTGGTTCAAATATTTTTTCGGATATGTAATCTTTATCACCTCGGAAATTTTCCACGCTAATCGTAAAGCGGTAATTTGAAATCACCTCTATCTTGCTATTTGTGCCATTTGAGACACAATTCGAGTAAGGCCAGCGATTGAGCAAAGGGTTCCATGAAATTCGATCGCCATTCCACCCGGGACCGTATATTTCAAGCAACCCTGGAGCTTTCTCAGCACTCAACCTCGCAAGCTTGCGTCGCCATCCATACAAATCTCCTTTTGCAGGATGAAAAAAAGCCCAGAATGGTCGATGCCATCCAGAAAATGCTTGGCCTATGCCAGGCATTCCTATTAATCCGGGCTTTCTACAAGCAAGCCAACCCTCGACCCTGTTACTATTTACCATAACAGCGCACTTTCGCTGTTCAAAGGTCTTTTTTACACCTTTATAGCGCCCAAAGCAGTTTGGCAACCTGTATGTGAAGATGTTTTTATTTTGAAAATTACTTTGTTGATAAGTTATCACATACTCGAAATGTCTATAATTAAGAGGGTGGAAGTTTGCAGAGCGGCCTAGTGGTGTCTCCATCACTTGCAGAACAAACGGGGTTCCCTTTCTGGCTTTTTGTCTAACCATTTCATATTCTTTTTTTGTTTCAGGAAGATCCAAAAACCAAATACAATCGGCCAACTCTAATGGTAGAGAATCCCAGGTATCCAGAGCAATTCCATTGTCTGCCGCAGCTTTTCGCCATTTTTGAAGTGGTCCAGGGTAAGCGACTTCAAACAGTTTATTGTGGAGTCCATTCGGCCATAAAGGCTTTATTAGAACATTTTTCATATAATTACTTTGTTAAAGTGTATCTTTGCTAAATAAATTATATATACCTGCTACAGAAGTAGTTATAATTTTCCCTATACCCCAGCAACCTTAACTTCACCCCGCCAAATTTTCGAATCAAAAACCCTGAAACCTGATATTTCAGCATTTCAGCTTTTGGAAATTTCCGCTTTTCAAGGAAAATCCGCTTTAGATTTTCCTTTAGTTCCCCCTCCCCGTCTGGAAAAAAACTCTCCAAATCCCGCCAAGCCTCATAAGCCCGCAGGCGAAACCCGAACCACGCCGAAGGTGTGGTGAGCGCCTCCGGCGCTGTAGCGAGTAACGAGTAACTGGTAGCGGGTGGTTTTTCACTTTCCGCATTCAAACTTTCACCTTTTTCCACCCGACCTTGTTCACAAACCGGTAGTTCTGGCTTAGCGCCAGCGCACGAGCTTTGTCCTATCGGGCTCATGCTGCCACTACCTTCGCCTCCGGACGATTTATGAACAAGCTCTTCCCCCAATCTTCTATCTTCTAACTCCGAACTTCTGGCGCGCAGAGCGCCAACAGGGCCACTTGCGGAGCGGATGAGCGATGTGTTTTCAGAATCCCGTGCAAGCTTGCTTGTCAGCAAGTCTGGTTCGGAAGCACCAGCCCGGGTTCCCCGGGCGCAGCCCTGCGCCCCCTCCGTGTTCGCCGTGACGCCGTGAGAAACCTCCCTGCCCCCCAATTCCTCCGGTCCCGCGCCGCACAGAAAATCTCCGCGCCTCCGCGTCTCCGCGGGAACTTCCCCGATCTCCGATCTCCGATCTTCTATCTCCTTTTTTGCTGAAAGCAAAAATCTCCCCCAATCTCTCGCATGTCGCTTCTGCGCAGCTCCCGTCGCCGTTAATTTCCCCGGATCATCCCCCACCCGATAGTAAACCATCGTCCCAGGTGTATGCACCACCCTCGCCCCAGCCAGCAGACACCGCAAAAAAAGCAACTGATCTTCCCCCACCCAGATATCCTCCGGAAAGCCCCCCGCCTTGTCAAGAATCGACCTCCGAAACAAACACGCATGCGGCACCACCGACCAATTCGTCAACAATGCCTTAATCAAATCCCCCTCTGGCAGCCCATGGGCTTGAAGGACTGGCCCCTCTGGAACGAAGTTCCGGGGGCCAGAGTCGAGCGTCCAGAGTCGAGCGTCGAGAGCCTTTGCGCCTCCGGCGCTATCCGCCATCAGTTCTCGTTCGCCCGTGGAGTGCGAAGCATATTCCACAGGGCCGCTATCAGTCATCGGCCGTTCGTTTTCAACGAACCGGCCTTTCACCCACGCCCCATAGGCAATATCCGCACCGGTTTCGAGCAACGCCCGCAACTGCACCTCATGCTTGTTCGGTGCCGCAATGTCATCGCTATCAAAAAAATGAATATACTCCCCGGACGCTTCCGCTAGCCCCCGATTCCTCGCCGCGCCCGGGCCCGCATTTGCCTGGCGAATCAAGCGAAGCCGTGGTTTCGCCGTGATCGATAGCGGATAGCGGATAGCGGATAGCGGATCGTTCAAAGTCGACTCGATATTGTGATTTTCAAAATCAGCCCTCAATTGTCCGCCATCAGCCATCGGCCGCGTAGCGGTCTCTACTCCGTCCTCCGCCATCAGTCCTCCGTTCTCGGCGGCGAAGCGCAGCACCGCCGCCACCGTCCCGTCCGTCGACCCATCATTGACCACAATAATTTCCTTCGCCGGAACCGTCTGACTAAACAAGCTCCTTAACGTTTCGCCGATAAGCCCCGCGCGGTTGTAGGCAGGCATAACCACTGAGATCGTTCCGTTTATCGATTTGCGTTTGAATTTTTTAAAGGTATTCATTCTTGATACTTTGCGCTCCAGAGAAACTTATCATAACCTCTTTACCAAGAGCTAAGAAGCTTGATTATTAATGCCTCTCTTGATGAAAAAATCAGATCTTGAAAGATGGGATTTTAGACCGTTGCCATGAACTGCTGAATCTCATCCGCACGTCTCTCAGTGGAGTTTTTTCTAATAAAATCTCGATTCCTCTGCATTTCCCTACATCCAAAAGGCGCTGCCAACAAACGCTCAACAGACTCGTAGAATTCTGCGTAAGAGCCAACTCGTTGGCAGACATCGGGAATATTCGATCCCATGAACTCCTTGTTGTCTGGATAGATACCAACCATATGGCAGCAATGCGCAGCTGCCTCAAAAAATCTCGGCGTCACTGGGCTGAACCCGCCAGTTCTTGGCAATTCCTCCTTGCATAGCCCCGGACTCGACTGCAGAACGATCTTAGACCGTGCGAGGGTTGCTAAGACTGCGTCTCGCGAGTCACCAAGATCCGTTTTTTTGTCGCCATCGTAAAGAATCGGACGCCCTTCGTGAGTGCCCGTTCGATAAAGTCGAACTTGAGGATGTTCAGCCACAAAACGCCGAGCCCAGCAGACAAGGTCAGGATGCGTTCGACTGTAGCATAATAAGTCTATATCCTTATTAGGAATATTTTTAGGAACATAACTTTCGGGTATCGACATTGGAAGGTAATGAACTGGCAGCGAAGGCGCGGTGGCTTTAAGGATTTCCACCGCTTCAAGATTACATACAAAGATGGCCTTATGCCGCCCGAATATTTCGGGAACTCGAGCGAGGTCGCTTCGCCAACAATCAATAATTACAGGAATCACATTTTCACGAGTTAGCCAACCACGGATGTAAGGAGGATTCATATGAAAACAAAGTGCAGGAAGATCGCGATGCCCGAGAAACATCTGGGAAAAGGGGAATATGTTCTTTCTGAACAGTAGCCTATCGAATATGGATGCCTTAGCGCCATTCAAATATGGTTTCTGCTCTGCTACTACCAATCCGAGGCGTGCAGCCACTGCATCTTCCCACTCCCACACGATTTGCCAAGGTATGGCTTTTTGGATGTGGCGTGTGGTGAGAATCGACCTCAACTTCACGGCAAACTCCCAACACGACGGCACACCTCTATCCAAGACACAATGTTCTCAGCAGTCCACTTTATGAAGTCCCTCATTTCATCTGGACACCACGCCGGCAACTCTGGAACAACTCGCGAGACAAGAAATTCAGCCAACTCGAGCATTCGTTCCGTTATCTCCGTGCTCACAGGCTTGAATTCGTCTTTAAGCATTTGGAGCAGCAGATCGGTTAAGATCGTGCCCCAAAATTCATGGCGCAAATCATCTACATAGTCGTGAGGATTCCTGCGATGGTCTACTAATGGTCTGCCAAAAGAAACGACCCACTGAGTATCGCGGAGCACGGCCTGCAAAAAATAACCTCCCCAAATATCACCATACCTCTGGATTTTGCCCCCTGGAACATCCCATCCCATGGGAACGCACAAAAAAGCGGGGATAAGAGCGCGGACGACGCTGGTGTTTTGTGTGTTGATCGGAGTCCAAGTGCTTTGGTCCAAACAAATGCTCGGATTTCCCTTATAGCTTTTGGCCAATACTTTGCCGTTCAGCCATGTTGTCGCATCAATGTCTGGCTCATTAAGCCACAGACCTGCAGTTACTCCAACCTGCATTGGGCGCGCAGCTTCAATGTATAAAGGTGAAGACATCGATACTTGACCCCTCAGGCGGAAAGGAAAGCCTCGCGGGAAAACATGCCTTGCGGGCTCTAATTCAAGATGGTCGCAGATGTTGTAAAAGCCGGACTTCTCCTGCAAAAGCAACCCTTTCCAATTCTGACCAGTTTTGCTGTGCCAACCAACGAAGTTGTCTTCGGTCGGCCAATTGTCGTCGTCGATTGAAATCAGGCGCTCGCAACCTGCCTCCAGCGCGCACAGGTAGCCTACATTTCGCCGAGTCTCGTTGTTCCAAGGCAACCGCTGATAGAATGGTGTAAGGCGGGCAGAAAGTGCTTCCTGACAATCACAGTCAAGATATTTAACATGAAGCCCTTGTCCCGTCATCTCTCGACAAATGTCAGATACGCTAGGCGGAGTTTTTCGATCCCCAACAACCCAGACGCAAGTGTCTTTGAGATGTCCAAACCGGCGGAGATTGCTAAGCAATTCCCGAAGCAGTTCCGGCACAAAAACTGTTGTAAAAACAATATGATTAGTAAAATAGTGCATAAAATGTTTTATTTTAGTTGTATTTGAAATTGAGAAACAAAGTTTAAAAAAACTGGTTATTTCCTAAACTCACGCAGGGCACCATGCAGAGTATTTAAGGATGCAACGGATGGCGCTAACCCCATCCTTCCATCCGATCTTTTTACCCTGTGCGTAGGTTCTTCCGTGATACGAGATGGCTACTTCATAAATCCTAGCGCCACTGCGCGCCAACTTTGCCGTGATTTCGGGCTCAAAACCAAATCGGTTCTCTTCAAATTTTATTGCCTGAACTACTTCCCTTCGGAAAGCCTTGTAGCAGGTTTCCATATCCGTCAAATTCAGATTGGTAAACATATTCGAGAGCAGGGTGAGGAATTTATTCCCGACAGAATGCCAAAAGTATAGAACCCGGTGCTCTTCGGACCCTATGAATCGAGAACCAAAAACCGCATCGGCTCTACCACGAAGAATCGGGCCGATCATTTTAGGATACTCCGCAGGGTCATACTCCATATCAGCATCCTGTATAATGAGGATTGGGAATACTGCCTTGTAGATTCCGGTGCGCAATGCCGCGCCTTTCCCCAAATTTTTCTCATGCCGAAAAGGTTTAATTCTCGAATCCCGTTGAGCTTTTTCAACAAGCAATTCAAAGGTCTGGTCGCTCGAGCAATCATCCACCACCACGACTTCGGCTACCATTTCCTGGTTCAAAACGACATCCAGAATTTCCAAAATGGTGGCGGCTTCATTGTAGGCCGGCATGATTACCGATAAAACCCTGCTAGTGTTGCTCATCGCGTTTTCCATAAATTTGAGCCCAGCGGCCGGTATGCATCCACTCGTATTCCGTGCCCACAAGTTCATCGTCCAGATTTTCTTGCTGGTGAGCGTCCCTGTCTTGAGAAAAAATCACCCAATCGTAATTGCCTGCCTTTAGTTTTTTTTCAAATTGTGAACCGGTCGCAGCGAAATCTACGACCCACTCCAGGTCCTGTCCGAAAAATGGAAATATCGGGGGATTCCCGTTGTAAACCGCATATGGGCCACCAAACATGGCCAACAGTATTGTTTGCTTGTGCCCCATTTTGCCCTTTAAAGGGCCCAAATCCTCTTTAGAAAAATGCGGACCCGAAAGCTTCTTGTGAAATGACCCATTGCATATCTCATAAAAAACATGCCCAAATCCCTTGGATGCCCCAAGAATTTCGGAAGGCTGAAAGCCAAAACGCAAATTAAAAGCCACCGCTGCATTCGCAAAGACCAAGCAGTAAATACCCATTTTTCTGATGCCTAGTGAGGAAAGAACGAAAACGAAGACAAAAACCACAATTGGAACTATAAACCATAGAAAAAATCTGAGCTGAAAAACACGCCAATCAGGATATTTTGCCAACGGCATCATTCCGCAAAGCAAAATCCAGACGATAACCAAACCTAACATGAAGAAAGCGAAAAACCATTTTTCCCCTTTTTCTATCGTGGAGAAATTGAGAAAATATCGGTTGATCGTTGTCTTCGTTTTAAAATCCCGAAACATTAAAACCACGCAAGTAATAGCGCACAAAATGAAAAGCCAACCCGTGACTGCAAAATCTCGTGTTTCCACCAGTCGATATCCGAGTTTCCATGGGTTGTCTTCCGATAAACCTATGACATAAATAATTTGATTATAAATTGAAGGTAAGATGTTTGCGAGGTTAAAACCCGTCTCCGCCTCGAAGGGAACCCTTTGTAGTGGGTTGCCAAATACTAAAGAATTGGCAGCGTGTCTACCAAGGAAAATTAAGCCAATAACGATACTAAAAAACAGCAACCAAAAATCAGAATAAACTTCCCTCCATTTTTTAAAAACAAACATCCAAACACCAAAACAAAAACAGAAAAGCGCAAAAACAGGAACCAGCGTTCCTTTGCACCCCGCCCCAAATGCCAAAAAAAGACCTCCGAAAAGCACTCCAGGATAGAGTTTACCGGCTTTACTAGCCTGCAATAAAGTGGATAGAGCACAGAGCATTGCAACCATTGCGAGCAGGTCGCCTTTTGTGACTCCGGAAAGGTTTAACACAGCCGGCGTAGAGGCGATCAACAAGCCCACCCATACGGCTTGGGAAGGAGCAGCACTCAGGGAAAATGCAAGTGTAGTCGTGGATAAAAAAGCCAGCCACCAAATCTCCACTCCAGCCAACATGAATCCGGCATCGCTACCCATTAGCAATCCGTAATGCAAGGCATTCAATTCCGCATTCCACTCATTGCAAAAAATTCTGGAGAGCATACCGGGTTCCATCGCAAAAACTGACTGCCCCTGCAAAAAGAATGCGATGCGCGGCAGCCCATAAACAATTGAATCATATGCTGTATCATAGAAATAAATTGCCCTTGCAAATAGAAGGCACGAAATCACAACAAGACAAATCATGGCGGTTGTATTTGCCAAATTGAATGGGAAAGATTCAAAACTCCTCCAGTGCCGCCATTCATTTCGCTTCGCAAGAAAACCAAATATGAGCGCGCACTGTAGAGCAACCCATATGCGGTAAGGGCCTGGAGCAAGACAATCAAATGCCGAGAGGAAATAGATCCCACCCAGTTGGGCCGCCTGCAGAAACAACCAGGCCAAAAGAATGCCGAGCAACCAGGAAATCCCCGGCATTCTCCCAGCCAGCCATGTTCCCAGAATTAGGCACATGGTAAATTTTAAGACCAAAAGAAGAATGCCAAAGACCTCACCCATTCGATGGACTCCCTATCCTTTTTCCTGTCATTTTTGTCACCAGAGAGAATAACTGCCCTGGTGGGCCCAGTTCATAAAAGAATCTCGACCAGGCATGGGCTCGAAGCCCCATCGCGGACCATTCGTTGCGAAAACCCCAAAACTTATGCATGGCTGCAGAGAAATCATTCCAACCAAAACCTTGGGCCAAGACCCCGGTTTCGCCATCCATTACAGCCTCTCCTAGGTCACCGGCAGGGCTGCAAACCACTGGTCGCCCGCACATCATGGCTTCAAGAACCGACAGTGAAAAACTCTCGGCCTTGGTGGGTAGTAAAAGGGCATGGCTTTCCGCCCAAACTTTTTTGATGTCTTCGGTGTGGGGATGAAGCCGCACTTTTTCTGAAATACCAAGAAGCTCTGCCAAATTCCTGAGATATTCCCTGTCTTTGCCATCCCCGTGGCAATTCAAAATCCAATTCCGCGATTTCCATTCCGGAAGTGAGAGCGCTTGAAATAGAATCTCATGGCCTTTCCAGAATGCATCCATTCTTGCAACAATAGAGAAAATTGCCTTCCCGCCCTCACTCGACGGCCAAGGAAGAGGGTTTTCCAAATAAAAAGGGCTTGCATTCCTGATCACATGGGCGTTCGTAAGATTTGTAGCGATTTGAAGCTCCAAAACTTTTTTGTTCCCTTCGGCAGCAAAAACAATCGCATCCAAGCCAAGAAGAAAATCACGCAATGCCAACCGATCAGGAATTTCATAAAACTCCGAATGCCCATGGCAAAAATAAACCACAGGTAGCCGAGTCTTTTTCAAATAGTAGAAAATCTCGGGTTGGTGAAACGCGTCGAGGATCGATCCCCCGCTGACCAAAACAACATCCACACCGCTTTGTTCGAAAACATGGAAAGAACTTCTTTGCCTTTCCAGAAAATGGTAAAGCGCAGTGGGCCGAAAGGCGATTCTGCGTGAAATGGTAATCGCTCGTTGGTATTGGCTTGGAATTCGTTTCTCCACTTGCAACTCGGGCCTGGCGGAGTAGAAAACTTCGTGCCCGTTAGCGGCGGCATGACAAGCAAATGCCAGCATGACCTCGTCGGTTGCAGCCCAACCCAGCTTTTGCGTGACGGATATGACTCCGATTTTCATTCGCACCGTTTCGGAATTTGCCGCAAACCGTCCAAAAAGACTTGGTGAATTTTGTCGGGATGAAAACGGTCTGCATACATCCGCTCAGCGTTTAATGTGAGCTGCTTCTTTCGGGCAGAGTCAGTCAGCAGTCGGGATATCGCCATGGCAGCGGCAGTTGGATTTTCCTCCGTGCAAACCTCGGCGGAGTCGAACTCTTTGGCATACCCAACCGCCGAACAATAGGCCGGGCCCCATACAAAGACAGGACGGCCCACAGAAAGGTAGTCCAAGAATTTCGTCTTGAAGCTGGTGCGCTCAACAAGTTCACAGTCCTTTCCAAAACCCATCATCAGTAAAAGGACATCGGCTTTGCGAAGTTCAGGAAGCAGTTTTTGAAAAGGTAAATGACCTCGGAAAATATTGCTGGATTTGGCGAGTTCATCAAATTCAGCACTCCACTTGGCGAGGTCGCCGTAAATTCGAAATTTTGTTGCGAATCCGGCGCTCTGGCTCGCCTTTACAAAACTCTCCAGCATAGGGCCATACCAATTTCCCAAGTTGCCGGCAAAAACCACGGATCCCACCTCGACTGGTTCGGAATTTTCGGAATGGTTCGATGCTCGCAAAACCCCTGTCGGAAAAAGGACACGGGCATTTGAATGTGGCCCAAGAGCATTTCTCATCCCGTCGCTGGTGCAGAAAGCCACATCGGAGTTCCGATAGACCGAACGAAACCGTTTCTCAAGAATGCCGCGAAACACAGGGTGAACAATAATGCTGAAGTCGAACCAATCGTTGAAGCTTGTGGCCAATGGCACGCCAAGTTCCTTGGCCAACTTTTCGGCCATGCGCGTCGTGGAGCCCCATGTGCCGGCAATTGTAAAAATTACATCCGGTTGAAATCGACGGGCTGCGGCTCGAACCTCGTCCGGGATGTATTCGCCCTCCAACAGATGTTGAAGAGAGTGTGCAAAACGATAAAGCCGCGTCTGTGTAAGCCTCTGCCAAATCCTGCTTCTTTTAAAAACCAGAACCTCGCACGGCAGGTGGTGACTAAGCACACTTTTGTCGTTTGTTGCGACAAAGACTTGAAAATCGTCTCGTTCGAAAAAATGGCGATAGAATGCCATTGCCCCGCCCATGGTTGGAACAGGCGGGTAGTAGGTCAGAAAGAAAACTTTCATGCGCCGGTTTTTCATCTTACAAGAAAATCGCATCACTCCAAATCTGCTCCCGGACTGAACTCACATAATGGCGCGCATACCATGGTTGAAAAATCCACGATGGGAGAACTGACCTTTTCTCGGAAATATTCACATCACCGTCCGAAATGATTCCCCCATACTTTTTAACGAGAATCGCAAACAATGTTTGCTCACTAAAGAAATGAACTGGGGTTTCTTTCAAAAGTGCCTCTATAAATTCATTTTCTTGAACAGAATAGAATGGCGGCTCGTTAAAGATTGCAAACCCGGCGTTGATTCCAGGACCATTGGAAAGAAGTTTTTTGTATTCACGAAATTTCTCCAGCAAAGCAAAATTGTATGACATGCCACAGTCAACACTGCCAAAAAAGGCCCTTGAGCAGTATTTTGAAAGAAGAGTTGCCGGGTCTCGGAACCAAAGAACATCCGAATCACTGTAAAGAATAGGTAGCTGACTCCTTTTCATGGCCATCAAACAAAGGCAATGTTTGAAACCAAACACATGCGCCTCGCAAAAACGCGCCAGCAGATCGTCACCGTTTAGACGATGCCACTGGGCGACATCGGATACTGAATATGCGTCCACACCTCCGGGCCATGCGCCATAAAATTCTTGAGCGCATTCGCTGTTAAGCGAATCGTCACAGCCAAGGATCAGTTTGGGGGCGGTTTTTCCTATTTTATTAAAGCTTTTTAAACTCATTGCACTCATCGCGAGGTCAACCTTACGAACGATAGAAACCAAGGCGAATCGGTTGGTTGAAGACCGATATTGAAATTTCGGCGGGCGGGAGGAACTCAAAAGAAATCCAGCAATAATGCTCCAGCGCAATTCTGTTGTGGCTGAATTTCTAGGATTCAACGACCACCAAGGGAAACGCCTGCCAGTTTTACAAACTTGCTTTTGTTTATCCATTAACAACTACATAAACACATTGTTTTATCTGGGTGGCTGATTGAATCCAGTCGCCACAATCTATAGTGCCGAAACCCAGAAATATGCGGAGGTAATTTACAATTTATAAGCATGCCTTCATTTAATCAGCCACGCACACTGTTTTATCGTTAAATATTATTTGATTTGTGACTTGAAAATACTGCTGGATTGGACAGTTTCAAAGAGAAGTTGATTTACGGTCGGGTATGATTTTGCCCGAATAAAGATTTGATAGGAAAATAGGCCTTTGCTGACTTTTATTAATAGTTCGTTTAAAAATATAAGAATTATGCTTAGGATATTCTTTCCAAGAGCTTTTGGAAATGGCGCAGGGATGCCTTTGACTTCAAGAATTGAATACCCGGTCTGCCGCAGTAATTCTATGAGTGAATCAAAAGTAAAAAGGCGCGTATGCGTGCGATCCAAGATTCCCTTTCGACCATAATTGAATTTCCCGAAAAGCAACATCAGACGAACTGAAAAAAAGCCAACATTCGCGGTCGTAATGATAATTTCGGGGCGCTTGGTTTTTGCGGCAGCACGCAAGGTTTCCATGAACAACTCCGGGTCTTTCAAATGCTCAATGATGTCCAGCATGAAAACCTGATCAAATTGAGAGACATCAACAGGAATTTGATAGGAATCCAAGTCGCAGGAGATGGTTTGGACTTTGGGATTTTTGGGATCCATGGCATATTGATCCAATCCGACGACGGCAGCCGCCTTTTCCGAAAGTTTGCACGCCACCAATCCTTGTCCACAACCGATATCCAAAATTCGGGATTCAGACTTTACTGCATCGATTGCCGCCGTGTGTGAAGATGGGAAACCAAGTTTCAAATCGTAATTGAATTCGGGCTGCCCAAGATCGTATTTCCTATCGTAAAAAAGATTTAAAAGGTGCAGTCTTCCGCGGATCGTAGAAATACAAATGTCCCAAGCATATTTAAAACCGTTAACATGACAAACCTCATCACCATAAAAGGTTGGGATCGGTTTTTCGACCACCCTCAAGCCTGCCATGTGGATTTGCACTATGATATCTGTATCAAAATGAAAGTCATTTGCGTTTCTTTCAAAGGGAATTTTCTTCAGTCCTTCAATAGCATATAGTCTATAGCCAGTGTGAAATTCAGATAGATTGGACCCAAGGACGAAATTTTGAAAAGTTGTGAGGATTTGGTTTCCAACCCATTTGTATAAAGGCATGCCTCCCTTGATGGCGTCTTTTTTGTTAATCATCCGAGAGCCAAAAACGACATCAGCCTCACCGTGGATGAGTGGTTGCAACAATTCTGGAAGCTTTTCGGGGGCATACTGCCCATCACCGTGAACCAAGGCAACAAAATCGAATTGGTTCTCTATTGCAAATCTGTATCCAAGCTTTTGATTGCCACCGTATCCCAAGTTTTCCGGGTTTCTCAAGACTGTCATCTTGAAACCTGAATCGCGGGATTCCACCTGAAGCCCTTCTTGGAATGTTTGGTCTTTTGAGCAATCGTCAATGACGAGAATTTCGATATCAAATTCCCTCAGATTCACGGGAATTCTAGAAATAACGCTCTTGAGCGTTTTTTCGGCATTGTAGGCTACAATAAAGATTAGTATTCTAGTAGGGTGATTCATAATTTTAAATCATCTTGCAAATGTATGCTCGATTCCCCATTGCGCAGTTCCTTTTTCAATTTCCTCCGCAGGCCAGATTCCAAGATAGTATCCTGGCCTAGGTTTGGTGACACGAAATCCGTTCCGCAACTCGGATCCTCTGGCCTGCAAATAGGGATGCGGTCGGTCCGTAGCAGGCAAATTACTATTCCAAACTAGGACCTGCTCAATATAAGTCGTCGCCTTATTGTTGAGGTGTCCTTCGAATGCATCTTGCAAAAGCATTCTATTGACTCCAGAGAATCGGTAATCCTTGCGCTCCGGTGCCTCGATTTCACTTTGGGTTTTACTATCAATCTCAAAACCATTGATCGAAGTAATTTCGTTCAATTTCTCTCCAACCAATAGAATGTTGAAGCGAGTAGCTATTTCCTTGCGCGAATCGGCTTCAGCTAACTCTCCGCTTGCAATTATCTGGAGCATGGTATCAGAGAATTGACTTCGGATATAATTGAAAAAAGGCAAATGGGACTCCAAGAGAATTTTTGAGATTTCCATCGGGGCAAGAATATCTTCGTTTTTAAAGAAATTGGATCCTGGAACACTTACCACTGCTCCCTCTAGGGAAATGACTTTTTGAAGGTCTGGCATCACCGGGTTAACAGGCTTCAGGATCGTTTTCCAAGTCGCGCCGTATCCGTTCATGCCATTTGCGATGAGTGCTCGGGGCCCGTATCCCATGAATGACTGAAACAATACCCAAGTGGAAACCAACAAGCAAAATAAGGGCATGATAATTCTTTTAAGTCGATTGGAGGGGTTCCACAGAAAAATTGCAAATGTGGAGCATATGAGGCACAGTATGGCAAAGTGAATCCACAGATATCTTGGAACAGGCGCTGAAAGAAATCCGTAGCATAAACCAAGCAAGGGAATTGGAAGCAATAATAAAAATCCCTGAAGATAGTTGTGACTTGCCCTCTTGCGGAACTGGAAAAAAGCAACTGCGCTTGCAAAGACTGAAATTGCAAACATGATGAACAAGTCCCTACATTGGTTGCCACTCATATTTTGGATTACCCAAGTTTGATACCAAACATTGATTTTTTCAAATAGACCCATTTGCGCAAGCGGCTTCACATCCATTTGAACAAGATTGCCGCTGTAATACGCCCAATCCTTTGCCCAATTGTATAGCCCCAGGACATCGTCTTTTGGAACTTTCCAATCGAATCGAAAGACATCCGGAAAAATGCTAGGGTAAACAAGGTATCCGCTCAGAATGACATTTCTTGCCAAAAATGGCGAAACCACCAGAAATCCGATAATGAGCGCTTTGAAGCAGTTCCTTAGAAAACGCTTTCTGGTCATCAAGACTGCTGATAAGGGCAACAAAACATATGGTGCTGCCATGAGTTTGATGGAAACTGATAAAGCCGCCAGCGCAGAAACCGAACCAATAAGTCCACCCTCCAAGCGATTCGTCTTGGAGTCGGCCGCAACCAGAACTTTCAAACAAATTACGAATGCAAGTAAAAGAATAACATACATTGGCCAATCCGTGCTGAGCGAAGTAATCAGCCATTCACTACCAAGCAATAAAACCGGGAAACCCAGTGATTGAAATATTTCAGCCAATCCCAATTTATTCTTCAATACGGCAGCAAAGCCAGGCAAGCAGATTGCAAGAAGGATCATGTAAACAAGCAAGCCAGCAAAGTGCGTTGACTTGCCGCCCAACGGCCCTGGTTCTAGGAATGCCGCGAAAACATGCCATGAGGAATTCGCGCCAAGGCGATCCATGAGGTTGGTCAAACCAGGCACCACGCCGAATTCTCGCACCCATTTCACAGTGGCCATGTGATATGCAGGGGTATCCAGCATTTCCCGGGAGCCCCCGGCTAAAATAAAGGCAAACCAAAGATAACTTCCTACGGCAAAGAAGAAAAGAATCTTATTCCGATACCATTCATCATTCTTGAAAGCGGACGACAAGCCAGCGGCAATTTGGCGTGGTCCTACAATCAAAATCAACGCGCCCACGATAGAGAAATGGACCCAAGTATTGATAGGGTGGAAAATGGAAATAACCGAAACAAGCGGGATTAACAATGATAAGCCCAAGCCAGCAGTTGCTCCGACATCCAACCCGCGCAGGACGCTTAATTCTTGATTAGAGCTCTCAATCGGCAGCTTGAACAACCTTCGCATCAAGAGCCCTGCTGTAAAAATTACCAGAAAAAAATATATGGATACAGGGATAATTAATAGCATAGGGTCAAATAGGTTTTCTTATTGCAAACAAGTCGAAATAAAGGGGGCCTTTGCTTATGGCCGGGAAGTCGAGTAAAGTTGCGGTTTTTGCATCCAGCCATGGCAGGTTGCCGCCGCGGAATCGGACGAAAAAACCGTCATTTTCAAAGGCCGTGAGGAGTTGCGCGAATTCCCCGAGGTGGGCATCCACATCGTGGAGTTCGACAGCGATTCTTTTCACCCGCTGGATGGCTCCAGTCTCAAAGAGTTTTTGCAAAACCGGGAATTCCGCTCCCTCGATGTCCATTTTGAGCAGGTCGGTTTCCTCGGGAATTGCTCGGCTGAGATCGATACAATCAACCACCTGTTCAGATTCGTGCGAGACACTTCCTTTGTCGTCGCCCGAACCAGCAAATCCGATTTTTCCATCCTCGGTCCACACAGCGGCATTGGTAACTTGATCACCGGAAAAGCCAGCGCGCTGAATATTCGCTTTCGCAAGTTGAGCAAGGCGAGTATCAGCCTCGTAGCAAGTCAACTCGCAGCCCGGATAATTTTGAAGAAACCAAATGGCACTTAA
>Ga0172373_10005281_pt1 | contig 17783 bp, 13 predicted proteins | sample Lak10m_2_FD_114546 | JGI IMG/M metagenome (GOLD analysis project Ga0172373, IMG submission 114546) | Freshwater microbial communities from Kabuno Bay, South-Kivu, Congo - kab_092012_10m | ecosystem: Environmental > Aquatic > Freshwater > Lake | place: Democratic Republic of the Congo...
AATTCGTCCATGAACTCTCAACCCGCCCAGATCGAACTGATCGGGATCGAGCGGATATTCAAGCTCGGCGACAGTGAAGTGCATGCCCTGCGCCAGCTCGACATTGCCATCGGCGCCGGCGAGTATGTCGCAGTCATGGGGCCGTCCGGCTCGGGCAAGTCCACCCTGCTCAATCTGCTCGGTCTGCTCGACCGCCCGGACCAGGGCATGTATCGGCTCGAAGGGCGCGATGTCACCACCTTGTCGGCCGAGGAACAGGCCCATGTGCGCAGCCGGCGTATCGGTTTCGTTTTCCAGAGCTTCCATCTGGTGCCGCGCCTGACCGCGGCCGAGAATATCGCCCTGCCGATGACCCTGGCCGGCATCGAGCCAGGCGAGCGCATCCTGCGCGTGCGGCAGGCACTCAAGAATTATGGTCTGGAAGAACGTGCCCAGCACCGTCCCGACCAGCTCTCCGGCGGCCAGCGCCAGCGCGTCGCCATCGCCCGCGCCACCGTCATGCAGCCGGCACTGATCCTCGCGGATGAACCGACCGGCAACCTCGACCGTGCCACTGGCGAGGAAGTCATGCGCCTGCTCGAAGAACTCAATCGGCGCGGCGTCACGCTCATCGTAGTCACCCACGATGCCCACCTCGGCAGCCGTGCACGGCGCCAACTCCTGATGGAGGATGGCGCTTTGCGTAAAGACAGTGCGGCACCACCCCGTGGCCAGGAAGCAGATGCGCATCCCTGACCTGCTTGGCTTCGCCCGCAATGCCGCCACCGGCAATCCCTTGCGGACTTCGCTGCTGGTGCTGGCGATGGCCATCGGCGTGGCGGCGGTGGTGGTGCTCACGGCGCTCGGCGACGGCGCGCGGCGTTATGTGGTCAATGAATTTGCCTCGATTGGCACCAACTTGGTGATTGTCCTGCCGGGACGTTCGCAAACCGGCGGATTCAATCCCGCCAACGCCATCACCGGCACGCCGCGCGATCTGACGATTGCCGATGCCCAGGCGGTGCAGCGCGGGTCCGCCATCCAGCGCCTGGCGCCGCTGGCGGTGGGCTCATCGGAGATCAGTGTCGGCGGCAAGTTGCGCGAAGTGCTGGTCGCCGGCACGACCGCAGAATTCATCCAGGTCAGGCGCCTGGTGATTGCCCAGGGACGTTTTCTGAGCACGGAAGACTGGACTCGCGGCATGGCGGAGGTGGTGATCGGTGCCAAGGTGCGCAGCGAAATGTTTGGTGCGGAGCCCGCCGTCGGCCGTCTGGTGCGCATCGGCGACCGACGCTTTCGCGTGATCGGCGTGCTGTCGGCAAGTGGCCAGGGCTTGGGTATGGAAAGCGACGAGTTGGTCATCGTGCCCGTGGCGCTGGCGCAAGCCATGTTCAACAGCAATACGCTGTTCCGCATCCTGATCGAGGCAAGGAATCGCGAAGCCATCCCGCTGGCGAAAGCCCAGGCGCTGGAAATCATCAAACAACGTCACGAGGGCGAGGAAGATGTCACCGTGATCACCCAGGATGCCATCCTGGCCACTTTCGACAAGTTACTCGGTACCCTGACCCTGGCGGTCGCCGGTATTGCAGCGATCAGCCTCGCTGTGGCCGGCGTTTTGGTGATGAACGTGATGCTGGTCTCGGTCACTCAGCGCACCGCCGAGATCGGTTTGCTCAAGGCTTTGGGTGCCACCGGTGGCACAATCCAATTGGCATTTCTGACCGAGGCAGCGCTGCTCTCGCTGGCCGGGGCCATTGTTGGCTACGGTCTGGGTCTCGCGGGTGCGGCGCTGATCCGTTTTTTTTACCCCGCCTTTCCCGCCTTTCCGCCGAACTGGGCAGTGGTCGCCGGACTGGGAACGGCACTGGCCACCGGCATTCTGTTCGGTGTCGCACCGGCGCGCAGCGCAGCGGCGCTCGACCCGGTGCAGGCGCTGGCGCGGCGTTAGCGTCCCATGCGAATCGAGGACAGCTTCCTGTTGGCATGGCGCGCGATCACGGCGCACCGGCTGCGCAGTTTTCTGACGCTGCTCGGCATCGCCATCGGCATTGCCGCGGTGATCCTGCTGACCTCGATCGGCGAAGGCATTCATCGCTTTGTGCTGGCCGAATTCACCCAGTTCGGCACCAATGTCATCGTCGTCGCGCCGGGCAAGACCAAGACCGCCGGCCCGCATCCCAGCGGGATCCCGACCTCGGTGCGACCCCTCACTCTGGAAGACGCGCGGGCGCTGTTGCATTTACCCCAGATCACGGCCATGACCCCGGTGGTCTGGGGCAATTCGGAGGTCAACGGCAACGGTCGCCTGCGGCGCACCACCGTGTATGGGGTCAATCACGCCATGCTGCAGGTTTTCAAAGGCAAGGTCAGGAACGGCCAGTTTCTGCCCGAGGAGGACAGCGACAATGCCCGCGCTTTCATCGTACTAGGCCCCAAGCTCAAGCACGAACTGTTTGGCGATACCAACCCGCTCGGCGCGCGGGTACGAATCCGCAGCATGCAATTCCGTGTGATCGGCGTCCTGGAAAGCAAGGGCCAGTTTCTCGGCATCGATCTGGACGACACTGCCTTCATACCTGCCGCACGTGCCATGGAACTCTACAACCGCGACGGGCTGATGGAGGTTCACCTGAACTACCGCGAGGGTGTGGCGGCTGCGGAAGTCAGGGCAACCATCAAGAACGCGCTCAAGGCACGTCACGGTCGCGAGGATTTCACCATCACCACGCAAGAGGACATGTTGCGCACCCTCTCGAAGATTCTCGGCATCCTGACGCTGGCGGTCGGCGCACTGGGCAGCATTTCGCTGCTGGTCGGCGGTGTCGGCATCGTCACCATCATGACCATCGCGGTGACCGAGCGCACCAGCGAAATCGGCCTGCTGGTGGCGCTCGGCGCGCAGCGCCGCACCATCCTCGGCATTTTCCTCGGCGAGGCGATGGCACTTTCGGCGCTTGGCGGAATCATCGGTCTGGTCTTCGGGATTGGTCTGGCCCAGTTGATCCACCTGATTGTGCCGGCCCTGCCGGTGCAAACACCGTTGCTGTTCGTCGTCCTCGCCGAAGCCGTTGCCATCAGCATCGGCCTGCTCGCCGGAGTCCTGCCTGCTCGCCGGGCCGCCGGGCTGGATCCGGTAGACGCGCTGCGCGCTGAATGACTTCAGAGCGTATGCGTACGATCCCCCTGACAAAACCCAGCAGGGGTTCCCGGATATCGTGGGGAGGAGCTCAGTGGCCCCGGTTGTCAGAACCGGGAGTGTCACCAAGCAGTCTTTTCATGCGCCTTCCTCCAGACAAGGTTTCATCATGTCACTTCGTCAGCTTCCAGCAACAGCAGCCAGAGCATCACCGGCGCAAGCAACAGCAATCTTGTCCTTGCCTTCATTCTTCTCCAAATTCTTATTTCATTCCCCTGTCAACCAGCGGCGAATTTCGGTGCAGGGCACCACGTCGAAATCGCTGCGCCGCTGCGCTTCCGCACCGTCATACAGCAGGGCGCTCCAACTCGCCCGCGCACCCAATCCGCGCCGGACGGCCGCCATGGCGCGCATGGCATCCGGCGCCACGCTGCGCGCCGATTTGATCTCCGCCAGTATCAGCTTCGATCCTTGCTCCAACACCAGATCGGCCTCGTTGCCGGCGCTATCGCGAAAGAAATGCAGGTCGGGGCGCTCTCCGGCATTGGCGTAGGTCTTCAGCACTTCCAGCACGGCCAGGTTCTCGAACAGGTGGCCGCGCAGCGGATGGGCGACTAGATGTTCGACCTGGCGGATACCCACCAGCCAGGCGGCCAGTCCGGCGTCATAGAAATACAGTTTGGGCGACTTGACCAAGCGCTTGCCGATATTGGCAAACCACGGCGGCAGGCGGAAGACGATGAACGAAGCCTCGAGCAGGGTAATCCATTCGCGTGCTGTGTGGCCGGACACGCCGACATCCGCCGCCAGACTCTGCAAATTCAATAATTGACCCACCCGGCCCGCGGCCAGGCGCACGAAGCGCTCGAAGTCGAGGAGGTGGCGCAGTTGCACCAGTTCGCGCAGGTCGCGCTGCACATAGGTTTCGAAATAATCACCGAGCGCCATGGCCGGGTCGAGCCGGTCAGCATGGATACGCGGATAACCGCCTTTGTGCAACAGCTCGTCGGTGGTCAAACTTCCCGCCGCCTGGAGTTCAGCGATCGACAAAGGCAGCAACCGCAACAGCGCAGTGCGCCCGGCGAGCGACTGGGCGACCTGCCGGCTCAACTCGAACTGATGGCTGCCGGTGAGGATGAAACGACCGGGCTGTGGATGTGCATCGACCGCCACCTGAATCCAGGAGAGCAGCTCCGGCACGCGCTGGATTTCGTCGATGATTGCGCCGTCGCGCAGCCGGTCGAGAAAGGCACGCGGGTCGCTGCGAGCGAACGCGCGCGTATCCGGCTGTTCAAGATTGACATAGGGCAGATCGGAAAAGGCCAGCCGGCACAGCGTGGTCTTGCCCGACTGGCGCGGCCCGGTCAGCGTGACCACTGGCTGGCGGCGGGCGCGATCCTGCAGAACGGGAAGCATATGACGAGGAATCATGCCGGCTATTCTTGCATAAATGAAGTACTACTTCAATATTGTATGAATGACGGATGCGCTCGGAAGTGTTGGCCTGGAGAGCGCAGCAGGGCGGGGACATGCGCCCTCCCGGTGCCAACGGTGCACATATCGGTCGATCAAACACCACAGACCATCTGACCGACCCATCGCGCCGCTTTTACCCACACATTCTGAAACGCACGCTCAAATAATCTCCGCCCGTCGCCTTGCGGCCGATTTCGTCGATGGCCCTGGCGGCGAATTCATAGCTCAAGCCGCTTTCTTCAGGGATTGCGCGCGCTTGCAGGCCGCAATTTTCGGCGATCAATGCTACAGCGTGTGTGTGCGATCGCCTCTCGCGAAGCCCAGCAGGGGTTCCCGGATATCGCGGCCCAGAGCGATGACCTTGAAGCGTTCACCCATCTCGTTGGGTGAGATCAACTTGCCGACGCTGCCTGCCTCGCGCAGATAATCCTGTCCGGTCTTGTCGGGCAGGCGATCAAGCACCTCGGTGATGCCGCAACTAAAGAGAAACTGCGCCTGACTGATATAGCCCAGCACTTCCAGTCCAGCCTCGAAACCGGCCTCGGCAGCCGCCGTGAAATCGACATGCGCGGTGATGTCGTTGAGTCCCGGCCACCACAACGGATCGTCGTGAACGTGATGCCGGTAGTGGCAGGTGAAGGTGCCCTTGCTGCGCTGCGCGTGGTAATACTCCGCTTGCGGATGACCGTAGTCGAACAGCAACAGGGCGCCACAGGTCAAGATGCGGCCCCATTCGCTCAGCCAGGCATGTGCAGCAAGTCCGATTTCCGATGTGTAGGGTGGTGCGACATCCAGGGCCCGTGCAGCTTGCAGCAGGTTGCCCTGCGCCGGGCGTGTCGTCCACATGAAACTGCCGGCCGCATCGATGGCGAGTCCGCGCTCGAGAATGAGCGGATCACCAGAGGAAGCCGCGGGGTTCGCTTGCCACTCGACCAAGGCTACCGGCATGGCATCGAGCACTTCGTTGGCCAGCACCAGACCTGCAAATGCGGCGGGCAGACGGTCGAGCCAGGCGACACGCGGCAACAGGTGTGGCGCCCGCAAGACCATTGTTTGCCGCTGGCGCATCCGCAATTCGCCGGATAGTTCGAGGATCCGATAGCACTCAGGCAAGCTGCCGCGCCGCTCAAGTTCCAGCAGCAGTTCGGCAGCCAGTGCGCCACTGCCGGCACCCACTTCGAGAATTTGCCCCGCAGAAGCAACCATGATCTGCTCGGCCTGTGCCGCCAATGTGTGGGCGAACAGCGGCGTCAGTTCCGGTGCCGTGATGAAATCTCCGGCCGCACCGAATTTTTGTGCCCCGCCACTGTAATAGCCGAGTCCCGGCGCATACAACGCCAATTCCATAAAGCGCGAAAAGCTGATCCAACCCTCATTGGCGCGGATTTCGTCATGTATCCTCCGGCACAGTTCGATGCTGATGGCACGCTCTTCGGCAGATGGCTCGGGCAGGGGCAGGTTCATTGCGGGTAGTTTGTTTGGATGCCTGGCGCGCATTGTGCCATGATGCTGGCCTGTAGAATTTGCGGTCACGATGAGTACTGAAATTGACTACGAGCGGCGCTTCGGCGGGATTGCCCGGCTCTACGGGAATGAAACGCTGGCAAGCTTCTCCGGCAAGCATGTCTGCGTCGTCGGGATCGGCGGTGTCGGCTCCTGGGCGGCGGAAGCCCTGGCACGTTCCGCGGTCGGTCACATCACGCTGATCGACCTTGACCATATCGCCGAATCCAACGTCAATCGCCAGATTCACGCACTCGAAGGCGAATTCGGCAAGGCCAAGGTGCGAGCCATGGCCCAGCGCATCCGCGCCATCAATCCGACCTGCAATATCGTTGAAATCGAGGATTTCGTGACTGAGGAGAATGTCGCCCAGATGCTGCCGCCCTGCGATGCGGTGCTGGATGCGATCGACAACGTGCGCGCCAAGGCGGCTCTGATCGCCCACTGCTACGCAGCCGGCATCGGCATCGTCACAACCGGCGGCGCCGGCGGACGCCGTGACCCGACACGAATCCGGGTCGCCGATCTGGCGCTCACCATCCAGGACGCACTGGCGTCCTCGCTGCGCGCGCGCTTGCGCAAAGCGTATGGTTTTACCCGCGCTCCGAAGAAGAAATTTGGCGTCGAATGCGTATTCTCCGATGAACCAATTACGCGGCCTAGGAATGCAGAAGTCTCTTGCGCTCCGGGCGAGGAATCGGCCGATATGCCGGTGCCACAGGGTTTAAGTTGTGCAGGATACGGCTCGGCGGTCACTGTGACGGCAGTCTTTGGCTTGGTTGCTGCGGCACGCGTATTGGAACGGTTGAATCGCGCCTAGCCTGTATACTTGCGGGATGGGCAACATTTCAGATCAACCCGCGATACTTATTACCGGTGCCTCGAAGCGCGTGGGTGCGGCGATCGCACGGCTCCTGCACACAGCCGGTGCGAGCTTGTTGCTGCATTACCGTAGCTCCGAGGAAGAAGCCAAGGCGCTTGCAGTCGAATTAAATGCGGTGCGTCCCAACTCAGCCGCTTGCGCGGCGGCCGATTTGTGTGACACGGCGCAGTTGCAGCCGCTGGTTCGCATCGCCATCGAACGCTTCGGTAAGTTGGATGCGCTGGTGAACAACGCCTCGGCGTTTTACGCCACGCCGCTGGAAGACATCGACGAAACGGCCTGGCAGGATTTGGTGGGCAGCAACCTGAAAGGTCCGCTGTTTCTCTCGCAAGCCGCCGCGCCACATCTATTGAAGACGTGTGGCGCGATCGTTAATATCACCGATATCCACGCCGAGCGGCCCCTGAAGAACTACCCGCTCTACTGCGCCACCAAGGCGGGCCTGCTTGGACTGACGCGCGCCCTGGCGCTGGAACTGGCACCTCGGGTGCGGGTCAATGCGGTGGCACCGGGGCCGATCCAGTGGCCGGAAGGCAAGGCCGCCGGTGACTTCAACGCCGATGCACGCCGGGCCATCGTCGCGCGCACCATGCTGCAGCGGGAAGGTTCACCGGCCGACATCGCACGCGCGGTGCGGTTTTTGCTGTTCGATGCGCCCTACGTCACCGGCCAGGTCATCAATGTAGACGGCGGTCGCAGTACCTATATTTGATGCGATGAATAATCCGACTGAATCCCCACCGCCCAGCGCGACCAAGCAGGCCAAAATTCGCCGCGAGGCCATCAAGCTGGGCAAGCGCCTGCGCCGTAACACCGGGCAGGCCGTCGTCGACTACAACATGATCGAAAACGGCGACCGGGTCATGATCTGCCTCTCCGGCGGCAAGGACTCGTTCGGGCTGCTGGATATCCTGATCTACCTGCGTGAGCATGCGCCGATCGATTTCGAGCTGATCGCGGTCAATATCGATCAGAAGCAGCCCGGTTTTCCCGCCGAGATCCTGCCGAATTACCTCACCGAAATCGGCGTGCCCTTCCGCATCGAGGAGCAGGACACCTATTCCATCGTCAAGCGCGTGGTGCCCGAGGGCAAGACGACTTGCGCCCTGTGCTCACGCCTGCGCCGCGGCATCATCTATCGCGTTGCCGGCGAATTGGGCGCCACCAAGATTGCGCTCGGCCACCATCGCGACGACATTTTGGAAACGCTGTTCCTCAACATGTTCTTCGGCAGCAAGATAAAAGCCATGCCGCCCAAGCTGGTCAGCGACGATGGCAAGCATATCGTGATTCGCCCACTGGCCTATTGCCGGGAGGTCGATCTGGCCGCCTGGGCCGAGCTGCGCCGCTTCCCCATCATTCCCTGCAATTTGTGCGGTGGCCAGGAGCAATTGCAGCGCAAGCAAATCAAGCAAATGCTGCGCGAATGGGACAAGCGTTTCCCGGGACGCATCGACAACCTGTTCCGCAGCCTGCAGAACATCGTGCCCTCGCATCTGGCGGACAGCAGGCTTTACGATTTCACCGGGCTCAAGCCCAGCGGCCAGCCCGACCCGGACGGGGATCATGCCTTCGATCCCGCGGAGTTTCATGATCCCGACATTAAACGCACCGCGATTCAGATTGGAGAAGAGTGACTTGAGCGCTGACATGAACGACAAGACCGGCGCGGTGCTCAGTCTGCGCTGGGAAAACGGGGACCTCTACATTCTCGACCAGACGCTGTTGCCAACGGAGATTGTTGAAATCCGGCTCGCCAGCATCGAGCGGGTCTGGGAAGCCATACAACAGCTGCGGGTGCGCGGTGCGCCAGCCATCGGCGTCGCCGCCGCCTACGGACTGGCGGTCGGCATGAAGCCCCTCATCCATCTTGATCTGGAAAAGTTCCTGTTACGCCTCAAGGAAAATGCCGACTATCTGAATTCGTCGCGTCCCACTGCAGTCAATCTCAGTTGGGCACTGCGGCGTATGCGTGATTTCGCAATGGCCCAGGCGAACAAAGTTGCCAGTGCCAGTCAGCTCTACGCGCGTCTGATCGAGGAGGCGGCGCGCATTCATCAGGAAGACCGGACGATCTGCCGTGCCATCGGAGAAAACGGCCTATCCTTGATCCGCGCGGGCATGGGTGTCCTGACCCACTGCAATGCCGGTGCGCTGGCCACTTCGGAACTGGGTACGGCCACCGCACCGCTGTATCTTGCCCATGACCGTGGCCTGCGCTTCCGGGTTTATTCCGACGAAACGCGACCGCTGTTGCAGGGTGCCCGGCTCACCACCTGGGAACTGCAGCGCGCGGGTCTGGACGTGACCCTGATCTGTGACAACATGGCCGCATTCGTGATGTCCCAGGGGCTGGTCGATATGTGTATCGTCGGTTGCGATCGCGTCGCAGCCAATGGCGATGCGGCCAACAAGATCGGCACGCTGGGCGTAGCCATCATTGCGCAGCATTACAACATTCCCTTTTATGTCGCCTGCCCCTCTTCGACGGTCGATCTACAGACCGGAACGGGCAAGGAAATCGTGATCGAGGAACGCGCTGCAGAGGAAGTGCTGTTTTTCGGCGCCCGCAGAACCGGCCCGGGGGGGGCCAAGGTGCGCAACCCTTCGTTCGATGTCACTCCGCACGAACTGATTGCCGGCTTCATCACCGATCGCGGCATCGTCCGGCCGCCTTATGCCGCGTCCCTCGCGCAACATTTCAGCTAGACCAACATGACGCCTGGCTCTCCGGCCATTGCGGCCCGCAGCAACCGCGAGATTTACTTGCGCCTGTTCGGTTATGTGCGCCCGTACCGGACGGCATTCCTGTTGGCGCTGCTTGGGATGGCGCTGACCGCAATGACCGAGCCGCTTTTCCCGGCACTCATGAAACCGCTGCTGGACAAGGGGTTCCAGCCCAAATACCAGAACGATTTATACCTGATCCCCCTGGCGCTGGTGGCAATTTTCGTCACGCGCGGCCTGTTAACCTATTTCACTTCCTACAGCCTGGCCTGGGTCAGCAATCGGCTCATTATGGATTTGCGCCGCGCGATGTTCCAGCGTCTGCTGAGCTTGCCAACGCACTATTACGACGATCAGTCTTCCGGCGCGCTGATGTCCCGCGTTACCTATGGCGTCAATGATTTCACCGGCGCCGCCACCGTCGTTCTGACCGCCTTGGTGCGCGATTCGCTGACGATTCTCGGCCTGATCGGATTTCTGCTGTATCTGGATTGGCAATTGACCCTGATCGCCCTAGCGGTCGGGCCGATCATCGTCGGCGTGGTGCGTCTGTTCGGACGGCGCCTGCGTGCCGCCAGCCGGCGCGGCTATAGCGCGATGGGCTTGATCTCGCACATTCTCGAGGAAACCATCGGCGCCCACAAGGTGGTCAAGGTGTTTGGCGGCCAGCGCTACGAAGCACAGCGCTTCGATGATGCCAGCAACGAATTCCGCAAGGCGGCGATGCGCGAATCGATGGCGGCCTCGGCCACGGTGCCGCTCACCCAGGTTGCCTCGGCCAGTGCCCTGGCGATCATCATCTATGTGGCCTTGTTGCAATCATCCGCGAGTCATATCACGATTGGCGGTTTTGTTTCATTCATCACCGCCATGCTGATGCTGCTGGCGCCGGTCAAGCGGCTCACCGAGGTCAATGCGCCATTGCAGCGCGGGCTGACCTCGGCCGAGAATATTTTCGGCCTGCTGGATGAGCCGGCCGAGGAGGATCCCGGTACCAAAGTATTGCCCCGTGCCCGCGGCGATATCCATTTCGATCAGGTCAGCTTCACTTACTCAAACGCAATCCGGCCAACTCTGCAAAACATCTCGCTGGATATCCGGGCGGGATTGACGATCGCCCTGGTCGGACCTTCCGGTAGCGGCAAGAGCAGCCTGGTCAGCCTGCTGCCGCGTTTCTATCAAACTCGCCAGGGTAGTATCCGCATCGACGGCCATGACATCGCCAGCCTGACCCTCGCCAGCCTGCGCGCCAACATCGCACTGGTCAGCCAGGAAGTGGTGTTGTTCAACGATAGTGTCGCCGCCAACATCGCCTATGGCAGTTCGGCCGACGCCAGCGAAGCCGACATCATCGCCGCGGCGCAGGCGGCCCACGCCTGGGAATTCATTTGCCAGATGCCGCAAGGTTTGCAGACGCGCGTCGGCGAGAACGGCGTCAAGCTTTCCGGCGGTCAACGTCAGCGCTTGGCAATCGCCCGCGCCTTCCTGAAGAATGCGCCGATCCTGATTCTGGATGAAGCGACCTCGGCTCTTGATACCGAATCCGAACGACAGATCCAGGCGGCGCTGGAAACGCTGATCCAGGGACGAACGACGCTGGTGATCGCCCATCGTTTATCGACGGTCGAACATGCCGATCGGATCATCGTGCTGGATCAGGGACGCATCGTGGAACAGGGAAGCCATCGGGAATTGCTGGCGCTGAACGGCATGTACAGCCATCTCTACAAACTTCAATTCAAAACCCCGGTCTAGCAGCGGGGCATCGTCAGACGCAGATTGAAACCGGCCTAGCCCGTTGATTGACGTTGCGGCAGGGAAGCACTTTCCACCCAGCGCTTGATGCGCATCGCATCGCCGATACGCGTCATCTTGCCCAGAGAGTCGAGCAGCACGATGATGGTCGGCTTGTTGTTGAGCCAGGCCTGCATCACCAGGCACTTTCCCGCCTCGCTGATATAACCGGTCTTGGACAAGCCGATATCCCAGGATGAACTTTTTACCAGACTGTTGGTATTGTGAAAAGCGTGCGTGCGACCCGCGATCTTGACCTCATATTCGGTCGAGGTCGTGAATTCACGGATCAGCGGATACTGGTGTGCCACCGCGACCATCTTGACCAGGTCGCGGGCGCTCGAAACATTGGCCGCCGTCAGTCCGGTCGGATCGGAGAATTGCGTATCCTGCAGTCCCAGTTCCTGCGCCTTGCGGTTCATTGCCACGATGAAGGCTTCGCGTCCGCCCGGATAATGACTCGCCAGGGAAGACGCGGCGCGATTCTCTGAAGACATCAAAGCCAGCCGCAGCATTTCCTCGCGGCTGAGTTGCGTACCGACTCTGAGGCGCGAACGGGTGCCCTTGAGCGTATCCACGTCTTCATCACCGATCGTCAGGATCTCGTCCAAGTTCGGGTGGGCATCCAGCGCAACCATTGCGGTCATGAGTTTGGTGATGGAAGCAATCGGCAGCACTGCGCCGGCATTCTTCTCGAACAGCACCGAACCGGTCGACTGATCCAGAACCAGTGCAGATGCGGAACCCAGCACCAGATTCGCAGTTTCCTGGTAAGCGGCCTTGCTGGTACGTTTCTTTGCATGCGACCGGACCGGCTTGTGTTTTTTGACGCTCACAGTCTTCTGGGCCGCTTCCGCACCGCTCGGACCGGCAGCCAGGCTGAGAGCAGACAAGACGAGCAAGCACATGGTGGCTTTTTTCATTGTGTTCTCAAACTCCCAAACCTTACGAGTACTTCGCAAAACTCGCCGCAGTTTATCAGCGTCAGCCCTGATCTTCAATAGAGAATAACGACATTCATCCCGGATAATTAAGCAGTTGCTCTGGTTAATTAACTTGGTATCTGAAGAAATGCGAGCACTTCTTCGCGACGCTGTTGAGCATCGTGGTATCCCAGGTCGATCAAGGCGCGGGTATAGGGTGGTTCAAACAGCAGGTAGCTGGTAAGCGCGCCACCGTGTTTGTTGAGCGCACCGATGTTGCCGAAGAACGCCCGGACAGGCCAGGGCAGGCTTTGTGCATGCAAGGCGGCAATGTGGTCCAGCCGCTCCGAAGGTGCAATCACCAGCACGTCAATCCTGTGCAAGGCGATGTGCTGCTCCTGGCGAACCTGCTCCGGAATCAATTTCACGGTCTGATTGATGCGCCGAATGCGTTCCAGGTCAACCGACAGGGTATCGAGAAATATGCTCGACAATGCATGACCAGCGATCTGCGCCAACGACGGATAAACATCGCTGGTCTGGCGTTCATCCGGCGGCTCTGCCATGCGTCCCGCGCCAATCACCAGTATCCTGTCTGCGCCAAGGTGGATCGCCGGTGAGATGGGCGCTACCTGGCGCATGGAGCCATCGCCGAAATATTCCCGATTAATTTTGACCGCAGGAAACACAAAGGGGATCGCACTCGAAGCCATCAGGTGATCGACCTCCAGCTTGACGTGCGCGCCGAGGCGCTGCGACCGTCGCCAGGGTTCCAAATCGGCACGCCCCTGGAAGAAACTCACGCTCTGTCCGGAGTTGTAGCCGGAACAGGTCAGGCTCACGGAATGCAGCGCCTGATTGGCGATCGCCCTGTCGATACCGCTGAAATCAAGATGCTCGGTCAGCAATTGGCGCAGCGGCGAATTGTCGAGTAGCGCCCGCGGACCGCTCTTGACCAGCCAGCCCGCCGCGAGAGCACCCAGCCAGCGAACAGCCGTCGCACCGATGCCGAGGGCATCGGACCGATACACCGATCCGGCGTGGAAATTGCGCCAGATCTCGAGCAACTGCGTAACGCCGGTATCGAAATTCTCTGCCGTGGTGGCAAGAGAGGCGGCGTTGATGGCGCCAGCCGAAGTGCCACAGAGAATGGGAAACGGGTTGCGCTGCGGCTCGGGCAGCATATCGCGGATTGCCGCCAACACGCCTACCTGGTAGGCGGCTCGGGCGCCGCCCCCAGACAGAATCAGCGCCGTCCTTGACATCCGGCCAGCCGCGCAACCACGCAAAACCGCATGCTTAGTTCAGCGCCCCAGACTAATCACTTTGCGTGTGTCTTGGTTTTCAACTTCGACGCTTCGACCGAGAGCAGCGCCGTAACATTGACGATGCGCCGGACGGTGGCGGTTGGCGTCAGGATATGCACCGGACGGGCCGCACCGAGCAGCAACGGACCGACTGTCAGGCCATCGCCCGCCGCCGTCTTAATCAAATTGAATGCGATATTGGCAGCATCCAGGGTCGGCATGATCAGCAGGTTCGCCTGCCCTTTGAGCTGCGAATTCGGGAACACCTGGCGGCGGATCTCCTCCGACAACGCAGCGTCGCCGTGCATCTCACCTTCCACTTCCAGATGCGGCGCGGTGTTTTGCAGAATTGCCAGCGCCTCGCGCATCTTGACCGCGGTCGGGTCGTCCTCGGTGCCAAAACTCGAATGCGACAGCAGCGCAATCTTGGGCGTCACGCCGAACCTCTTTACTTCCTCTGCAGCCAACAATGTCATTTCGACGATCTGGGCCGCAGTCGGGTCGTAATTAACGTGGGTGTCGCAGATGAACAGGGTGCGGCTGGGCAGCACCAGCATGTTCATGGCGTAGAAATGGTTGATGCCGGGCTCCATGCCGATCGCCGAGTTGATGTAGCGCAGGTGCATCGAGTGCTTGCCATAGGTGCCGCAGATCATACCATCCGCATAATTGTGCCGGATCAGCATGGCGCCGATCAGGGTGGTCTTGCGGCGGATTTCGCGCTTGGCGTGTTCGATGCTGATACCCTTGCGGCACATCAGTTCGTAGTAGTCCTGCCAAAGCGTCTTGTAGCGCGGATCGGAGTCCGGATTGACCTGCTCGAAGTGCTCGCCGGGACGGATGCGCAACCCGGCTTTCTTGATGCTGGCGGCCATGACATCGGGACGTCCGACCAGGATCGGCCGCGCCAGCTTCTCATCCACCACGGTCTGAGCGGCACGCAACACGCGCTCGTCCTCGCCTTCGCAGAAAACGATGCGCGCCGGGTTCTTCTTGGCGGCGGCGAAGACCGGCCGCATCAGCAGGCCGGTGTGATAAACGAAGTCATTGAGCTGCTGCAGATAGGCATCGATATCCGCCAGCGGCCGCGTCGCCACGCCGGACTGCATCGCCGCCAGCGCCACCGCCGGGGCCACCTTGACGATCAGGCGCGGATCGAAAGGCTTGGGGATCAGGTATTCTGGACCGAAGCTCAATTCATCGGTGCCATAGGCCGCCGTAACGACTTCGGATTGTTCGGCATGGGCAAGTTCGGCGATGGCGCGCACTGCCGCGACTTTCATGGGTTCGTTTATGGTAGTGGCACCGACGTCCATGGCGCCACGGAACATAAAGGGAAAGCACAGGACATTGTTAACCTGGTTCGGATAATCGGAACGGCCAGTACCAATGATGGCATCCGGGCGCACCGCCTTGGCATCTTCGGGGAGGATTTCCGGACTCGGGTTGGCCATGGCCAGGATAATCGGATTGGGTGCCATGGCCTTGACCATATCCTGCTTGAGTACACCTGCCGTCGACAGGCCGAGGAAGACATCGCAGCCGGGCATCAGGTCGCCCAAGGTGCGCGCCTTGGTGTCCTGGGCATACCGTGCCTTGGATGGGGCGAGGTTGGCATCGCGGCCGACATAGACAACGCCCTTGCTGTCGGCGATATAGACATTCTTCGACTTAAGCCCCAGGCTGACCAAGAGGTCGAGGCAGGCGATAGCGGCGGCACCGGCACCGGAACAGACCAGCTTGATTTTGCCAATTTCCTTATTGACGACGCGCAAACCATTGATCACGGCGGCACTGGCGATAATCGCCGTACCGTGCTGGTCGTCATGAAAAACCGGGATCTGCAGGCGCTCACGGAGTTTCTTCTCGACGTAAAAACATTCCGGCGCCTTGATGTCTTCGAGGTTGATGCCACCGAAGGTTGGTTCGAGCGAGGCGATGATGTCGACCAGTTTGTCCGGGTCGTTCTCTGCAATTTCAATGTCGAACACGTCGATGCCGGCGAATTTTTTGAACAGCACACCCTTGCCTTCCATGACCGGCTTGCCGGCCAAGGGGCCGATGTTGCCGAGGCCAAGCACGGCCGTGCCATTGGTGATAACAGCCACCAGGTTGCCGCGCGACGTATATTGATAGGCGCTGGCAGGATCCTTGACGATCTCGTCACAGGCTGCGGCGACACCCGGTGAATAGGCCAGCGCCAGATCCTGCTGGCTGGTCAGCGATTTGGTCGGCGTGACGGCAATTTTTCCGGGCTTCGGCAACCGGTGGTATTCAAGCGCCTGAGCGCGAATGATTTCGTCCATGTGTTATCTCCTGGTAACTGAATGAAAGCGGTGGGACTGAGCACCCGCTCCGGACGGGCACTGCGAAAAGAATCCGATATTGTATAGTGTCGCGTGTGCCGAGTTGCGGATGATTTCACCTAATGGACAGGCGCCGGCCATCCTTCATGCAAGAAAAAAACATGCAGATCGAGCTTGCCAGCCGCATGGCTGAAATTGCCCCATTCCATGTCATGGAATTGATGGCCAAGGCCAAGGCACTCGAAAATGCCGGTCGCTCCATCGTTCACATGGAAGTGGGTGAGCCGGACTTCCCGACACCGGAACCCGTGATTGCCGCCGCCAATGCGTTCATTCGCAACGGTCGCGTGTTCTACACATCAGCGCTTGGCCTGCCGCAATTGCGCGAGGCGATCGCCGGCTTCTATGGGGAAAAGTACGGCGTCAGCGTGTCACCGGAACGTATCATCGTTACGGCCGGGGCTTCGGGTGCCTTGCTGCTGGCGTTGGGTATGCTGATCAATCCCGGCGACGAATTGCTGCTGCCGGATCCCGGCTATCCATGCAACCGTCATTTCACTCGCCTCTTTGAAGGTCGACCTGTGCGGCTCATGGTATGGCCGGAACAAGGCTACCAGCCGAGTGTCGCGGATGTGGTGGCGGCCTGGAACGCGCGTACCCGTGGCCTATTGGTGGCTTCTCCCGCCAATCCAACCGGAACCATGCTGGACCGCAATCGACTTTCTGCACTCTGGCAGACTGTGGCAGCCCGCGCCGGCGTGTTGCTGGTGGACGAGATTTATCACGGCCTGACTTACGGATGTGAAGCTGCGACCGCCTTGTCGATTTCCGAAGACATATTCGTCATCAACAGCTTTTCGAAGTACTTCAACATGACCGGGTGGCGCCTTGGTTGGCTCGTGGTGCCTCAAAATTGCGTGCGCGATATCGAGAAGCTGGCACAGAATCTGTTCATCTCTCCGTCCGCTCCAGCGCAGTATGCCGCCCTGGCTGCCTTCCGCCCGGAAACCATCGCGCTGCTCGAACAACGCCGCAGCGAATTTCAGGCGCGCCGCGATCTGCTGTTGCCCGGACTGAGAAGTCTTGGTTTCAAAGTTGCCGCCGAACCCGCCGGCGCTTTCTATATTTACGCGGATTGCAGTCAGCTCAGCGACGATAGCCATGCGCTGGCGAGCCAACTGATCGAACAAGCAGGCGTGGCCATCACGCCTGGATTGGATTTTGGCGAAAACGCACCCGAACGCCATCTCCGTTTTGCATACACAGTGGGACGGGGGCAACTTGAGGAAGGTTTATCGCGTCTGGCGCAATACTTCAAATAGGCCGGCTGGAAAAACAGCGGCGGCTGATAGCCGCCGCCGAGCCTCAAATATGGGGGATGCGAGAGGAGTAGCTAATCCGCTGTTGCGGAAATCTGCTCGCATCCACCCAGGATACGGCTCAAGACGGCCGCGAACCCGTCGGAAACGGCCATGCCGCAGCCGGATTCAGCGACGACTTCAGGCCCGGCGTGGCCGCAGTCGAAGGCGCAGCAGCCTTGGGGGCAGCCGGGGCAGGCTTGGCGGCAGCAGCTTTTTTGGCTGCTGGTTTCTTTGCTGCCGGTTTCTTGGCGGCGGCTTTCTTCGGTGCAGCCTTCTTTGCTGCCGGTTTCTTGGCGGCGGCTTTCTTCGGTGCAGCCTTCTTCGCTACCGGTTTCTTGGCAGCAGCTTTCTTCGGTGCAGCCTTCTTCACTGCCGGTTTCTTGGC
>Ga0172373_10005282_pt1 | contig 17780 bp, 15 predicted proteins | sample Lak10m_2_FD_114546 | JGI IMG/M metagenome (GOLD analysis project Ga0172373, IMG submission 114546) | Freshwater microbial communities from Kabuno Bay, South-Kivu, Congo - kab_092012_10m | ecosystem: Environmental > Aquatic > Freshwater > Lake | place: Democratic Republic of the Congo...
CGGCATGACAGAAAAAAGCGTCGTTACTCGTCCTTGGTCACTCAGCTTCAATTCCTGTCATCCCGGGCTTTCCAATACTGTCATCCCGCACTTGATGCGGGATCCAGGAAGGACGTCGGTCGTTATTCGGCGGTCGGGGGTCTGGGATGATGAGGAGGACTGTTTGCAGACAAATGAAAAGACCCGCACGTATTCCGTACGGGTCTTCCTCGTTCTTTCCGCTCCTTACGCGGATGCGACGACCTGGGCTTCTTTCGTTGTCCGGGCTATCTGGGCGAGAAGGCGTTTCTTCGCCGACGTGCTCATCCGGATGCGACGGAGTTTCCAGTCGAGCCGTTTTCTCATCGCGAAATGCTCCTCGAAGGTCAGTTCCGGAAGGGATATCAGGGCGTCTTCCGTTATGCCGTCAGGACTGAAGTCCCGATGGAGCGTCGCGATATGCGTCTCTCCGATCAGGAGCTCCTCGACTTCCACGACATAGTTCCGGTACCGGAAATACGAGTACTTCTCGGACGCCTTGACCGGACGCATGTCCTTCAACCGCACTTCGACGACCTCCTTTTTTCCCGGGCGATACACCGTCCGTCCGGTCGGGACGACCGATTCGACCGTGCCGCGCCAGACCTCTCCCGCGACGAAATGGATCCGTTTTCTTTGTGCTGGGACGGGAATGCGGAAGGTCGGGCATCCGTGCGCGTACGGATCGTTCCGTTTGTGCGACGCTTCCAGGACGTTTTTTCCCTCGCCATCCTGCAGAACCGGGACGAAGATGTCGTCTCCGGGACGAAGCTCGTCGTCGTGGACGCGCTTCGGGGTTCTTTCCTGTGGGGTACTGCTCATCGGAAACTCCTTTTCTGGGGTTGAAGAAAGAATATCTACTTGGTAAACAGCCCTATAAAATATCCCGTTCGCGACCCGTTGTCAATCTTGATTACATGAGCCGTAAGTGAAAATTGAGCATTGCTCCCACGCCTCCGCTTTTGTTGAAAATTACTCCCGCTCTCGTTCCCGACTTTCGACTTGCGCCTGCCTGCAACGCTATGCGTAGCATTGCGGGCAGGACTCCTTTCCCTGCTTTCTGCTCCCTGACCCCTGCTCTCTGTTCTCTGCTCCCTGCTATCTGTTCTCCGCTATCTGTTAACTGCTTCCTGCTCTCTGTTCTCCGCTATCTGTTAACTGTTCAATGTTATCTGCTAACTGTTCTCTGCTAACTGTCATTTGCCCGGCCGGCCTCCCTTGACTCCCCACCTTTTTCTGTTCATTATGACGACGGAGTATCTTACCAAATGACCAAAAAACGGAGGCCCCCATGAACATACAGGTCATCGCGTCCACGAATTTCGAGATGTTCGAATCCCATCTCGAGATACTCTATCCGGAAGAGGTCGCGAACGGGCAGATTCTTTTCTTCGAGGATGAGCCGGATCCGGCGGAAAATCCGGTCCTCCTGGTTCCCGAGAGTCATAGGTGGGAGAGATTCCGGAAGAACGACGCCGACCTGTCGAAGCTGATTTCCAGATTCTCGACGAAAAAACTCAAGGAACGCCACGAGATTTCCGATCCGGAGTCGGCCAGGGTGTATCTCGGATGCAGTCTCGTCATGAGGTGCCCGGAGATAGACGAGATTCTCAGGCCCCAGAGCGCGGAAGAGATGCTTTTGTGTTTCCGGGAGCTTCCGATCAAAAAATGCCGGTTCGTGCTCACCGTCGCCATGGAAAATCCGTATTGTACCGAGGCGATGCCCGTTCTGGGGCTCGGAGGAACGACGAAGATTAAGGAGAAGGCGGACGAGAGCGATATGGAATTCTTTGAGAAGTACCCCGATGATACCGTCGGGGCGTTCATCCGATTCGTCGATATGGAGGTGGCTCTCGAGGCCTCGGCGGACGAGTTCGCTCAGCACGTCGTGCACTATATGCAACGGCTCATCCGGACGCCCATCTCCTCCAGCTTCAACTGACCCACAATCGCCGCCGAAACGGCTTCAGGGAATCCGCCGCATCCGGATTCCCTGTTTTATTAACCAATATCCTAAAACTAAGCTTTGGGATATGGCTTATAAAAAGTATAAATTAAATCCTAAAACTAAGTTTTAGGATTCTTCGATGAGGTACTTCGCGAGTACCTTGTTGCTTCGCATGAAGGTGGCGTTCTTTTTGAGGTATTCGTCGCACTCATTTCGGTTTTTGAATTGGCCGACAATCGCCTGTTCATGAACGATCGGATCGATGGCGAGGCCGAGATAGTGCTGCAGGCTCGAGAAATGCCAATTGTCATCAGCCGAATATCCGTGGATAAAATTGTTCCTGTTCACGTATGCGGCGAGATAGAGGAGATATTCGTTAGAGTCGACATGGACGGCCTTGAACGTGCCCTGTAAGAGGACTCCGGTCCGGTCATATTTGCTGTTGTAGTATTTTGTGTGGCTGACCCCGATTTTCTGCATGAACTTCTCGATGCCTTTGTCGGCGACCTGCTTCAGTATGAAATGAAAATGGTTCGGATTGAGGCAGTATGCGATGATTTCGACATGCGGATGACGTTCTGTGAATTGGAGTTTCAGGTAGTCGTCCAATGCGGCGTGACGATTGTACTTTTTGAAATCACGCCAGCCGGCCATGGACCCTACCTGCTCGTCGTTCAGCAGATTCATCGATAAAAGGAAGCGCTCGTAGTCGTCGGAATCGGAAAAAATGACGCGCTTTTCAACTCCTCGATTGAAGATATGATAATACTCGTTATTTGCAAGCGGTATCGATCTCATATCCATATTATATCCCAAAACTAAGTTTTAGGATACTGCTTATGTCTCAAAACTAAGTTTTGTGAGCGATGTATTTGCTTATAAAAGCCATATCCTAAAACTAAGTTTTGGGATACTAAGTTTTGGGATACAGTGCTCGATTCTTTTGACGCGCACGCAGGCGCCGATAACGTTTCTTGGCGAACTAAGAGAGAAATTGCAGAAGGATAAAAGAAAAGGCCCCCACAGAGGCAGAGCCTAGGCAGGGTCCTTTTCGTAGTCATCTATTGACAGTAGACTCAAAAGTGGAAAGCCTGTCAATGGTGGAATTATCCTTTGAAATAGGATAAAATTGGTTCAAGGAGAAAAAACATTCGCCTCCACCCCTCAGCCACGCAGACGTGTCAGCTCTATATCCCAAAACTAAGTTTTAGGATACTAAAAGAAATAGCGGCGGTAGTCGGAATTTCCTCCCGGGCCGCAGAGAAGAACCTTGGCGCATTGAAGCAGTCTGGAAGGATACGGCGTATTGGCCCCGATAAGGGCGGATACTGGGAAATAGTCGGGGAATAGGCTAGAATAGAGCAATGGACAAAGGAATAGCAATCAGCGTCAAAAACGTTTCCAAGACCTTCCGGATACCTCACGAAAAAGTGAGCAGTGTTCGCGGTGCGTTTGTGGGCGCGCTCTCTTCTTTCCACCTCCCCTTTTCAAGGGGAGGGCGGGGAGGGGTTTCTTACGAGGAGTTCAAAGCCCTCGATGACGTCTCTTTCGAGGTGAAGAAAGGGGAATTTTTCGGTATCATCGGGCGCAACGGTTCCGGCAAATCCACCCTGCTCAAGGTCCTCGCCGGCATCTATGAGGCCGACAAGGGAAAAGTGAAGGTCGACGGGATGATCTCGCCCTTCCTTGAACTCGGTATCGGGTTCAATCCCGAGCTGTCCGGTCGGGACAATGTGTATCTCAATGCGACGGTGCTCGGCATGACCCAAAAACAGATCGACGAGAAATTCGACGCGATCGTCGCCTTCTCCGAACTGGAACGGTTCATCGACCAGAAATTGAAGAATTACAGTAGCGGGATGCAGGTCCGACTCGCGTTCTCTGTCTCCATCCACGCCAACCGCGATATTCTCCTCATGGACGAGGTGCTTGCTGTCGGCGACTCGAATTTCCAAGCAAAATGTTTAGATGAGTTCAATCAATATAAAAAAGAAGGAAAAACGATTATTTTGGTATCGCATGATCTGGATAACATTGAGGAATATTGTGATAGGGTTTTATTGCTTCAGTCTGGAAAAATAATCATTGCTGGAGATACGAAACAAGTGATTTTTGAATATAAGAGACAGGGAAGGGAAGAGGAGAAAGCCGCGATTCGAAACGTGAATAAAGAAAACGAAAGCCGTTTGGAGCGATGGGGAACTGGCGAAGTTAGAATTTTGAAGGTTTCAACTGTTAATATCGATGATAAGGAATCTGTTGCGTTCACGAGAGGCTCTGCGATTAGAGTGAGGATAGATTTCGAAACGATTCGTCTAGCTGTCAAGCCGAATTTTGGTGTCGCCATTTTCCGAAAAGATAATGACGCGTATTGTTATGATATAAATACCTCTTTAGACGATATCGTATTGGATGACCTAGTTCCTGGGCGGTCGGGGAGTATTTCGATCACGTTCAACGATGTGAATTTGATCAGGGGAACGTATTATGTTAAGGTGGGAATTTTTGGTAATTTCACGGATTTTACATATGATTTTATAAATAACGGACCGGAGTTCCAGATATATTCACATGACAGGGATTACGGCATCGTTTATCTTAAACATGATTGGGACTTAAGCAGAGTGCAGTTATGAATACGAATTCAAGGGAATACTGGGACGACAGATTCGAAAATGACTGGGATGCTAATGGGGGAAGAGAGCAGACTCTTTTTTTTGCACGTATTCTTTATGATAATTTGAATGTTTCCCTGAAAAGGGTTTTTCAAAAATATCAATTGGAGATTTTGGATTGGGGCTGTGGGGATGGCGGCGCTGTGGGGTATCTTCGGAAAATTATTCCGGGTGCCAGGATATCCGGGTTGGATTTTTCAAAAAAAGCGATTCAGAAGGCGAGAAAGTTCCACCCCGATTGTGTCTTTTATGACGAATCGCTCGAAAAAATTGAAAAAAAATTCAATGTAATTTATTCCTCGAATTGCCTTGAGCATTTTCATGAACCTGAAGAGATTTTTCACTCATTGGCTTCTCATGCTTCGGATTATCTCATCATAATGGTGCCATTTCAGGAATACGACAGGATTCCTGAGCATTTTGTCACCTTTGATTTTGAGAGTTTTTCGACGGTAAGGAGTGGAATGATGTTGATCGATTATAAAATCATCAATACCGCTCTCATGTCGCCAAGTCATTGGAACGGGAAGCAGTTGTTGCTTGTGTATGCGAATCCGCACGCGATAGGACTGTCGGAAATCGATGTGTCTCTTGGGGAGGTGGTGACTCAGAGTTCCGAAACGAATGCGCTCATGCGTGAGAAGGGAGTGCTGCAAAAGAAACTTGCGGAGAAGGAGGCGTTGGTTTGCAATCTTGTTCAGGACGTGGATAGCGCCGATCGCGAGATCGCCTTTATCAAATCATCGAAGTTTTGGAAGCTGCGAGGGCGTTACATGAATATGACGTCGGGATTTGACTCCAGACTTTTTGTCCTGAAATATTCAAAACGAATCATTGATACGTTGAAGCCGGCGGTCCCCCTGTCGCTGCGAAGAAGATTCGGTAATACGTATAATACGATATTTTCGGTAAGGCCGATGTATCGATCGTATTCGCTGACGGACGATGCGATTGGTGTCGATGTGAAAAAAACAACTTTGGACATTTTTTTGTTCCCGGTAATCGATTGGGATTTCAGATTCCAACGACCCCAGCAGCTCTGTCGGGGTTTCGTAAAAAATGGAGCACGCGTGTTTTATGTCTCGACGCGAACTAATATCGTTTCGGGTCGGTTGACATATGAGAATATCAAGGCATCAATCGGAATTCGCCGGATTGAAACGGGTGTTTTTGAAATATCCCTGGCCTCGAAGAACGCGCTGAACATATATTCGGATCGTTTGGAAGAGGGTGTCGATTTATGGTGTCTTGAGAAATCGGTTCAGGCGGTTCGCGAGCGTTTTGATATAGGCCCTTTTCTTTCGATCATTGACCTGCCGTTTTGGTACCCGTTGGTTTCCCGGTTGAAGGACGTCAAGATCATTTACGATTGCATGGATGACCATTCAGGATTCAGCAATAATTCGAAACGGATGCTGGCTGAGGAAGAGGATCTGTTTCGGAAAGCGAATCTCGTGCTGGCATCATCGCATCTGCTTTTTGAGAAGGCGATGCAAATGAACGAGGCGACGCTTCAGGTGAAAAATGCTGCCGATGTCGCGCACTTCTCTCGGCTGCCGGAATCGAATATAAAAATAAGGGATATCGGAGCAAAAGGCCCGGTTATCGGATACTATGGCGCGATCGCCGAATGGTTCGATGTTGACTTGGTATTGTATTGCGCGACAAAGAGGTCCGATTATCAATTTGTGCTGATCGGGCGCGTATCCGACGTGGATATTTCTGATCTCATGAAGCTTGATAATGTCCATTTCATCGGCGAGATACCGTACGATGAGATTCCGTCATACCTGTCCGGATTCGACGTGTGTCTGATTCCTTTTCGGATAATCCCGCTTACTTTGGCGACGAATCCGGTAAAATTTTATGAGTATATCAGTTCGGGAAAGGCTGTGGTATCGGTCGAATTGCCGGAATTGAAGGAGCATGCGGACATCTGTTATCTTGCCGGAAACAAAGAGGATTTCATTTCCGCCATAGATGAGGCGTTGCAGGAGACGGATATCGTATTGATCGAGAAAAGAAGACTGGTCGCCCTGCGAAACACTTGGGAAGAGAGGGCGCTTCGAATCAGGGAATACGTGGATGACCGTCTCTTTCCGTTGGTGAGCATTGTCATGGTCACCTATAACAATGTCGAATATACCAGGGCGTGCATACGAAGCGTCATTAGAAATACGCGCTATCCGAATTATGAGCTTATCATAGTTGATAACAGCTCGACGGATGATACGCGTTCGTATTTATCTGATTTGAAAAAAGAGTATGATCATATCAGGACAATATTCAATGAGGAAAACCGTGGTTTTGCGGGCGGGAACAATGACGGGTTACGATTGGCCAGAGGAAAATATCTGGTCTTGCTGAACAATGATACGCTGGTGACGCGAGGCTGGCTTGAGACTCTTAAGGCGGTATTGGACAATGATGCCGATTTGGGAATGGTCGGACCTGTTTCCAATAGCGTCGGTAACGAGCAGATGATACCTGTCGGTTATAATGACATGTCCGGAATGGAGGAGTGGGCTGAAAAATATGTGCAAGGTCATGACGAAGAAATCAAGAAAATGACCATGTTAGGATTTTTCTGTGTCATGATGAAAAAGGATGTTTTTGAACAGGTCGGTAATCTGGATGAGAATTACGGGATTGGAATGTTTGAGGACGATGATTATTGTGAGGCGGTAAAGAAATCCGGGTATGGCCTGGCGTATACGAAAAAGGTATTCATACATCATTTCGGAAGCGTCTCTTTCAAGAAACTTGAGGATGAGGCATATCGTCGGATATGGGAAAAGAACAAGGAATATTTTGAAAAAAAATGGAACATGAAATGGACCAATTGATATGAATCAACAAAGTAAACGAATGTTCAAAGTCAACAGCCAATTAATGGACAAGCTTTTTTTTGTTCTCATCCTAGTTGTTTTAGTAACGGCTGCCGTCCTTTTTCTTAAGCGTTCAATTTACCCCGATACGGCCTTTGATACCGTTAATTATCATTTCTTTCTCGGAAAGGAGGGTGTGGAGAACTTTCCCAATCTTTTCAAAATAAATGAGTTCTATCCATTGGGTATTCATGATTTCAATCCGGCAGTAGACATGTTGGGCTACTGCGGTTATTTAATTATGGGTTATCGTTTGGGAACAATCTTTTCGCTGATATTTTATTATGGATTGATTATAGTCGGGTATAAGATAACTAAAGAATTATGGCAAAAAAAAACTAGTTATGTATCCACGATTTTTTTCTGCATATTGATCGTACCGATCTTTATTGTAAATGAAGGACTTTTCCAGTTGGCATCATATTTTACTGATAATGTATACGCTTTTCTGGCGATGCTAAGTACTGCCATAGTTTTGAAATTTTCAAAGATTCACAAAAGGAGCAATGAGGTCTTATTGGTAGCGTCTCTCGGATTATCCGTAGGCCTTCTTGCGACAAAACTGACCAATATCATATACGTGATACCGTTGTCGATGTCCTTCGTGTATCTCGTATTCAAGAATCATCGAAGAAGCGATTGGAAAAGGGTTATATTGTTATTCGTAATTTATGGGTTGTTAATACTATTCGTAAACTTTTTCCTCTTTTTAAACATCAAGCAATCTGGTAATCCTGTTTTCCCGTTTTATAATTCCGTATTCAAATCTGAATATTTTCCGGAAGAAAGCTGGGAATTCAACTTCGGTCCGACTACAGTGGCAGAAAAGCTCCTTTATCCCGCATATGCCATTATTGATCCCGTAATGCTTGGTGAAGGTAAGGATATTTTCCCGGATTTGAAGCTGATCGTTATAATGCTATACGTTATACTTGCTCACGTTTCATCTTTGATAAATAAGGAACAGAAGAACAGGTTATTCGGGGTCGTCCTCTTTATTTTTTTATCGTCGGCTTTTCTTTGGCAGTTTTTATTCGGATATGCACGATACGCGATATACTTGGAAATGCTGGGCGGCATAGTAAGCGCGCTGTTCGTATCGGATATATTTTTGAGAAAAGGGTGGAAATACATATTTATCAAAACGGTAACCATTCTGTTTGCGGTTTACATGATTTTTCAATCGTATAAGATTCTTGCTTTCAATTATAAATATGATATCAGTTGGCGGCCGACCGCGACGTATTCTGAATGGAAAAAAAGATTTTTCACCACAGAGATTTTTCGGAAATATACGGAAGTGGACTCCGAATTAACACGGTCTCTGGATGACGTTGATTTCATTATTCAGTGTATGAACCCATCATCCGCATATTTTTCTACTATCCAGGAGACGAGTTCTTTGCCGATGTTGAATTTTGATAAAGGATCAAATATGAGTATGACCGGCGACCCTGAGTTTATAAGAAAACGAGATGGGAATTTGCTCCGTTCATTTGGAGGTAGTTCCAAATCATTGAATTTCGTATCGATTTATAATAAAAATAATGATTTTATCGGAAAGGAAGAGATGATTTGTAGAGACGCTCTTAATAATAAGAATGTTCGGATTACAAATACGACCGAGATAAAAAATTTTATTGGCGAAAAAAATGAGACTTTATCGTTGATTTTTGGTACATATAATATGCAAGAGTAGTTTATCAATATGAAACAGATCGCGATTCTTATCCCGTGTTGGAATGAGGAAAAGACGATATCGAAGGTCATCGGCGATTTCCGGGAACAATTGCCCGATGCGGATATATACGTATACGACAATAATTCGAAGGATCGGACGGTGGAGATTTCCGAGAATGCCGGAGCGATTGTCCGTAGGGAAGTCCGTCAGGGGAAGGGGTTTGTCGTACAACGGATGTTCCGTGAGATCGATGCCGACATATATGTCCTGGCGGATGGGGATGACACTTATCCGGCGGATGCCGTGAAAGGGATGATCGATGCGGTAAGGGAGGGGGCGGATATGGTGGTCGGGGACAGGTTGTCCAGTGGGGCATACGCGAAGGAGAACAAGAGAAACTTTCACGGATTCGGTAATTCCCTGGTTCGGTCTCTGGTGAATATCCTCTTTAAGTCCGACTTAAAAGATATCATGAGCGGATATCGGGTTTTTTCACGTGATTTCGTGAAGAACTATCCCATTCTTGTCGGGGGATTCCAATTGGAGACCGATATGACCATTTTCGCGCTCGATCGGGATTTCGTGATCCGTGAGATGCCGATAGATTATCGTGACCGACCGACGGGAAGCGTTTCGAAACTGAATACCTATACCGATGGGGCAAAGGTGCTCCTGGTCATTTTCAACCTGTTCCGATACTACCGGCCGTTTCCGTATTTTTTTTCGATCTCGATTGCATTTTCACTTATCGGTCTGCGTGTCGGGGTTCCTGTCGTGATAGGATATCTGGAAACCGGACTTGTTCCGAAATTGCCATCCGCGGTTCTTTCCGTGGCGTTTATTCTCTTGGCGGCACTTTCCTTCATGTGCGGTATTATACTCGATGCCGTGAAACGTTCCGGGATGGAAAGTTTCGAGCTTGGAATGAAACATACGAGGTCGGGAAGATGAAATTACAAAGCGGTATCGCCGGATATCAATGAGATAAAAACGCATATGCAGACTATCGAAAGACGGTCGTCGTGGAATTTCATCGATACGTTGCTGTCCAAGTGGAGGGCGAAGTTCATCATTCCGTATCTGCGTCCGGACAGCGTCGTATGCGACGTCGGCTGCGGCCAGGAAGGGCGGATCCTCGTGTCAATCGCTGACAGGATCAAGGAGGGGTACGGATTTGACTTCAACCTGAAGGCCGGGTCGGCGCCCAGGGACAATATACATCTTTCGAACGCCGATTTTCTCACGGTCGGGAAGCGGTTCGACGTCGTCATCCTGCTGGCGGTCATCGAACATCTCCCGTATCCGGAAGCGGCCGAAACGATGCTCGAGGGGATCTGCACGAAACTGAATCCCGGAGGAGTGCTGATTATGACCACGCCCGACAAGCGGGCGAAACGCCTGCTCGAGTTTCTCGCGTATCGGCTTCATGTCATCAACGAGGAAGAGATACGCGATCACAAACATTATTTCGACAAGACCGAGCTGGTGTCTTTTTCGAAAGTGGCCGGGTTCGGCGAGGTCCATCATCGGCATTTCCAGCTCGGACTCAATAATCTCGTCATATGCCGGAAATAGGAAAGCGTCATTCCACGTATCTTATCAATAGCCGATATCCGACGACTTCCGATGCGAAGGACGGCTATTTTCAGCGCGTCAAAGCCGTTGACGACATATTGAATGACGCCGTACGATATTATGTGAACTATGGCGGCAACGTTTTTTACCCATCGATTAGACGAATGCGAAAAAACGCGTTCGAGATCCGAACGTCCAAATTCAATCCGCTCGGCTTGCTACTGATATTATACGTGACTCTGTCAACCGATGCCGTGTATTTTCACAGTATCCTAAGACTGAGATCCGTATTCCATAGGACGCTGTTTCTCCTGGCGAGATGCCGCGTCATAGATCTTCACGGGGCGGTGCCGGAAGAACTCTTATTGTTGGGTGACGTGACCGGTTCCGTGAAGTTTGAGAAAATTGAGAAATTTGCCATCAATCGTTCGGATGTCATCGTTTCAGTCACGAACGCCATGATAGAGCACATTCGGAATAAGCACGGAATATCGGTACGCACGGAGTCTGTCGAACTGCCGATATACATACCATGCCCGGTTGCTTCCCGGATCACGAAGGATTTTTCAAAGAATATCATTTATTGTGGAGGACTCCAAAAATGGCAGCAGGTCGAAAAAATGCTTGGATATGTCCATAGGCATCATTCACGGTACCGTTTCACGTTTCTTGTTCCCGATCCGGATGAGTTGATGGGGATGTATCGTTCTTTCTATGGTGAAGATTTTCCCGGATTGGTCGAATCTGCCGATTCGCATGCCGTTAAGGCGCACTATCGGGATAATTCTTTCGGCCTGGTGTTGCGGGAAGATATCGTGGTGAATCGGGTTGCCTGTCCAACGAAGTTGTCCGAGTATCTTCAGAATGATATAGTTCCAATCGTGGATTTTGAGGAGGTTGGTGATTTTAAGCGATTGGGGTATCGCTATGTCCGTTATGATTCGGCTGAGTTTCCGGATGAGGAGGCGTGGAGAAAGATGGCTGAAGAAAACCGTGTCGTGCTTGGAAAGCTTGGGGACACGTATCTCGCCGGTGTTGACGCATTAAGAAAGGCAATATGAAAATCGGTATCATTCTCGGGACCCGACCGGAAATCATCAAACTTTCGTCGATCATTCGGGGGTGTCGTCGTCTGAAGATTTCTTATTTTATAGTGCATACCAATCAACATTATTCAGAAAACATGGATGCTGTTTTCTTTCGGGAATTGGATTTACCAAAGCCGAAATATAATTTAGAGATCGGATCCGGTTCTCATGGTGAAATGACGGGGAGGATGATGATCGGAATGGAAGAGATTCTGATGAAGGAAAGGCCGGAAGTCATCCTGGTTCAGGGTGATACGAACACCGTGATGGCTGGGGCGTTGGTCGCTTCGAAGCTCGGCATCGGGGTGGGTCATGTCGAGGCGGGACTTCGCAGTTACGATCGCACGATGCCCGAGGAAATCAATCGGATAGTGACGGATCATATTTCTGATTGGCTCTTTTGCCCGACGAAGAAACAGGCGGATATCCTTCTGAAAGAAGGGGTCGGGAAGGGTAAGGTATCCGTCACCGGAAATACGATTGTCGACGCGGTATTCGAATGTTCCGAGATCGCCGAGCGGAAATCTGATATCCTTTCGCGACTCGGTCTTGGACAGGAACAATACATACTCATGACCAGCCACCGTCCTGCAACCGTCGATGTGAAGAAGAACCTGGTGTCGGTACTTAAGGGCGTTGAGGCCATAGCGAAGGAATATGACAAGAAGATCATATTTCCGATTCACCCACGCACAAGAAAAATGATCGAACGATTCAGATTGAAGCTTTCAACAAATTTCTTACTCATAGACCCAATCGGATACTTGGATATGTTGCAGCTTCAGAGGAGCTCATTTCTCATCGTGACCGACAGCGGAGGGTTGCAGGAAGAGTCATGTATTCTACGGAAAAAATGTGTGGTGATACGTGAGAATACCGAGCGGCCGGAAGCTGTGGAAGTTGGTGGATGCGTTCTGGTTGGTAATAGTGACTCGGAGAGGATTTTTTCTGGAACAAGAGAATTGTTGAAAAAAACTGTTAATTGGAATAATCCGTTTGGCGATGGAAAGTCGGCCCAGAAAATTTTAAAGTTGATTTCTGAATAACCCTTCAAATAGTCCCCGAGGACCGTCCTCGGAAGCACGCATGTTTTTGTGGCATAATATTCGCATGAGACGCTCCGGGACATTGCAACAAAAAACAGCTTATAGATAAGGCAAAATATTGCAGTTGAAAGCCAATGATGACTACGGTTACAGTTGACACCTCGTATTGTCGAATATATACTTGTTATTAGGAATAAATATATAATTATTTCGAATATATATGAATACATTTGAAATAATGGGGATTCTTGAGGATTGGAATTTTTGGAAATCACCATGGGAAGAAGGCTTTCCTAGGCCTTTTTATCTCGAAAAAATGGTAACGCAAGTTGCTTCTGGCCAGGTATTGGTCGTAACTGGTTCGAGACGGAGTGGAAAATCATTTCTGATGCGCCAACTTGCTTCGTCGTTGGTCCGTTCCGGTATCAAGAAACAAGATGTTCTGTTTGTGAACTTCGAAGACCCGCGTTGGTTGCGGCGTGATGCGACACTCCTTGAAGAGATTTTTTCGACGTATAGAGATCTTCAGAAGCCGAAGGGTCGTCCATATGTTTTTCTTGACGAGGTTCAGGAAGTCGAGGGATGGGAACGGTGGGTACGGACGATGCATGAGCTCGGCAAGGCGACTGTCATTGTCTCGGGATCCAATGCCAAGCTGTTGAGTCGTGAACTGGGAACTGTTCTGACCGGGCGGCATGTGGACATAGTCGTCTATCCGCTTTCGTTTCGGGAGTTCCTGTCGTTTCGCGGTATCCCGGATGTCTCGGCGGAGACGACTGTATCGCTTGGCGGTTATTTTCGGGAGTATCTTTCCAAAGGCTCCTTCCCCGCGCTGGCTGGGCTGACGGACGGTTCCCGTGAATGGTTTCTGGCATTTTATGACGATGTGCTCGAGAAAGATCTCGTCGGTCGGTTCAGGATACGGAAATCCGAAGCATTGAAGGCACTCTTGAATTACGCCATGAGTAATATCTCAAAACCGATGACTGCCAACGCCGTGTCGAAATTCCTGGGCATCGCTCCGGATACGGTCGATAAGTTTTTGGGATATTTTGAGCAGGCATATCTGTTGTTCACATTGAAACGGTTCTCTTCCGGGGTGAAGGAGCAACAGAAGAGTCCTAGAAAAATATATGCCATCGATACCGCGCTGGCGGTGGTGATAGGGTTTCGGATGAGCGAGGACTTCGGACGAGTGGCTGAAAATATCGTGTATATGGAGTATCTTCGTCGGAGGATCGCCGATTCGGAAATCGAGTTGTTTTATTGGAAGGATATCCAAGGGGGAGTGAGTGGGAAAGAGGTGGACTTCGTTGTGAAGCGCGGAACCCGTATATGCGAGGCGGTCCAGGTCTGTATGGGCGATTTCGTCGGGGAGACGAAAAAAAGGGAGATGAGCGCGCTTGCGCAGGTCGCGAAGAAACTTCACCCGGAACGTTTTCTGGTCATTACGGAGGAGTATGAGGATACCGTGAAATATGATTATGGAGAGGTATCTTTTGTGCCGTTGCAGAAATGGCTTCTTTCGGAGTGAAGGTAAACCTCCCTCCGAGGACCGTCCTCGGAAGGAATGTTTGTTTTTGTGGCATAATATTCGCATAGATTCGGAAAGCGTACGGATGTGTTTGACGATGATTCCCGAATCAGCTATAATTTCATTAGTTTATTATTTTTAATAAACAAGTGAAATATCAAGAATTCAAAAAGTCAATAGATAAGCCGTATTTCAGCATGTCGGATATCCGACTTCGCGGACTTCCGGTGTTTCCGTATCAGTTGTCCTTGTGGAAGAAGGACAGTCTGCTTGCCTCGTTCAAGCGGGGTCTGTATTTTTTTCCCGAGAAGCGGGAGTCGCTCATTCCCGAAGTGATCGCGTACGCGCTCTATGAGCCGAGTTATATCAGTCTGGAATCGGCTCTTCGCGCGTACGATCTTATTCCCGAGATGATCTATACGCGTACATCCGTCACTCCGAAGACGACCAGGAAGTTTTCCAATGAATTCGGAAACTTTTCCTATCGGCATATACGGCCCGGGTTGTTTTTCGGATACCGGATGATTCCGTCCGGAACGGCAAAGTACGCGCTTGCCGATCCGGAAAAGGCGCTTCTGGACTATCTCTACCTGCATCCGGACATACGGGACACGGAGGATCTTCGTGGGCTCCGACTCAACGCCGCAGAGATCGCGGAGAAGGTGGATTCGAAGAAGCTGCATTCATACGCGGCTCGTTTCGGGAGCGGACGGTTGGATAAGGTGGTGTCCGTTCTGGTAAAAGAGTATCTTTCATGAATATGCTTACGTTTGAACGTATACTTTCCCGCTATTCACCGCAGGAGCGGCTTCATCCGCGAAACGTTCTGGTCGAATATATCCAGCATGAGATCCTGGATTCCCTCTTCAAGCAGAAGGAAAGTATCGCCCTGAGCTTCATCGGCGGGACGGCGCTCCGAATCGTATACGGAGGGAACCGGTTTTCGGAGGATCTGGACTTCGATAATTTCGGATTGGACTTCGACCGGTTCCGGGTGCTTTTGGAAAAGGTCGTCCGGGATATGGAGTTGAAGGGTTTCTCGGTGGAATTCCGTTTCGTGGAGAAGCTGGCATTTCACTGCTATATCAAGTTTCCGGACGTACTCCGTGAAGGGAATCTGGCGAGGCATTCGGAAGAGAAGATATTGGTCCGTATAGATGCGACGCAGAAAGAGAAGGTTTTCACTCCGGACACGTATACGCTCGACGCATTCGACATATACCGGGATATTCTCGTGAAGCCGCTTCCGATTATCCTGTCGCAAAAGCTTATCGCCATTGCGGGGAGGAAGCGGGACAAGGGACGGGACTTCTATGACGTCAGTCTTTTATGGAATCGTGTCCGACCGGATTTCGAGTACCTGGAAGCGATGACTGGACAAAGGCGTGACGCTTTCATGAGACAGGTGCTCGATCGTTGTGAGGGGGCGGATTTCGACGTTTTGGCGCGGGATGTGGAACCGTTCCTCGTGGATCCGGAACAGTCTGCCCGGGTGAAGCATTTCCTGACATTCGCTCGGAAATCTTTCGGTTCGCAGACGATGGAGTGATACGCCGATGCCCGATGACTTGCCTCGGGCCGGATATAATCCTCCGGGGACGGTCCTCGGAAGAAATGTTTGTTTTTATGGTATAATATTCGCATAGATTCGGAAAGCGTACGGATGAAGCTTTATTAAGCCATAAATGTTAGGTATTGACGAGTGGATCTGTTTTTGATACAATTCCTTTATTGATATTTTATTATCAGTAAAAGAAATGAACATTTTCGAATTTAAGGAAAAAATCAAACCGTTGCCGTATTTCGAGACGAAAGAACTACGTCTGGTTTTGGGTACGGAATTCACATCGACGACATTGGTCAATCTGAAGAATTGGGTGAACAAGGGACACTTGATCATGTTGCGTCGCGGTCTGTATGCGACGAGCGAATTGAGGGATAAGGTCGATGTGATGGTGTTTGCGACGAAACTCTATGCCCCATCGTATGTGAGTCTGGAGATGGCGTTGCATCATTATGGGATCATTCCCGAGGCCGTTTTCACGGTGACGTCCGTCACGACGAGGAAGACCAAGTCATTTTCGGCCCCGCTCGGCACGTTTTCTTTTCAGAAAATCAAGAAGGAAGCCTTCGGAGGATTCGAGACGGTTTTACGGGAAGGAGTTTCCTTCAATCTGGCGGTGCCGGAAAAGGCGGTTGTCGATTTCCTGTATCTCAATAGGAACATCCTGAATGGAAAGCGTGAGCAGTTCGAAGGATACCGCTTCAATGAAGACTTCGCTTTCGACGCGAAAAAACTGCGGGAGTTCGCTTTTGCATTCAACAATGCGAAGACGACGATGTTAACCGATACTTTCATCAAACGATATGTTGCCAAATAAGGATTTTTTCAGGACCTATGCGAAAGACAGGCGTATCCCATGGCAGGATAGGAATATCCTGTTGGAATATCTGCAGACGCAGATCTTGAAGGCACTTTCGTTGTCCGACTACAATGACCGACTTTCGTTTCTCGGGGGGACCTGTCTTCGGTTCGCATACGGTATCGACCGGTTCTCGGAAGATTTGGATTTCGATCTCGTGAAAAAGGATGGCTTCGATGTCGATTCCCTGATGTCGGTTCTTGTCGGCAGGTTGGAACTGCAGGGATTCGAAGTCGATGTGCGGACGAAGACGACCGAGAATATCCATATCGTGTTCATCCGGTTCAAGAATGTCCTGCGGGAGTTCGGATTGAGTGTTCCGAAAGATGAGAAGATCCTGGTGAAATTCGAGATCGATTTTGATCCGTATCGGAATATCCGGACGGAAACGAGGTTCGCGGACAGTTTCAACGAGCGGTTTCCGATGCTGGTGAATTCGATCGATACCTTGTTCGCCCAGAAAGTCCTTGCCATCGTATTCCGTCCGTATCAGAAAGGGCGCGATTTCTATGACCTCGTGTGGTTTTTGAGCCAGCGGGATATCGAGCCGAACTATGAGATTTTCAAAGAAAAAGGAATCGATATCAAAAACCGGCGGGAGTTGATTTCTTTCCTGGAAGAGCGGGCTACAACTAGCGATCTAGAACAGGCGGCAAAGGATGTCGAGCGGTTCCTCTTCCATCCCGAGCAGGCAAAGTGGATCCTCAAGCTGCCGGAATATCTGAAGGGTTTCAAGAGATAACCGATCGTCACGTTTTGTCGCTAGCCGTTTTCGAAATGGTCAGGTGAATGCTATGAAAATACCGGCTGTATGCCGGTATTTTTATGGTTCAGGCTGTGAGGTTCTGTTGCCAGCGCCAGGAATCGGTGAGGGCTTGGGAAATGGAGATTTCGGCGGACCAGC
>Ga0172373_10005283_pt1 | contig 17775 bp, 14 predicted proteins | sample Lak10m_2_FD_114546 | JGI IMG/M metagenome (GOLD analysis project Ga0172373, IMG submission 114546) | Freshwater microbial communities from Kabuno Bay, South-Kivu, Congo - kab_092012_10m | ecosystem: Environmental > Aquatic > Freshwater > Lake | place: Democratic Republic of the Congo...
CCGTCTTCAAGGTTTCGCCGCAGGTGATAGCGGCAAACATAGTTGGCACGACCCTTCAGGAGCGCCACACGCGTACCGAGCCGGAGGGCATCTCGAACACGGGGAAGGTCCCGACGAAACAGCTGGTCCTGGAGGGTGCGCGTGCCGGTGCTGACCAGAACCATCCCCCCGGACAGCAATGCCGGAACCAGGTAACCGAAGGTCTTGCCTATCCCGGTTCCCGCTTCGGCCACCAGGGTTGAGCGGGCCTCCAGGGCCTCACCCACCGCCTGGGCGAACGCCACCTGGCTGGGCCTCAGCCGGTACCCTGGCTGCGAGCGCGCGATTTCTCCGTCCGGATGAAATGCCGACCGGATCCGCTCAAAAAAGGCCGCCCGAAATTCGCTCACATCAGGCCGGAACGTCCGGCACCAGCCGCATCTGAAGCAGAGTGATGGTGTCGCGGATCTGCAGCCGGCGCTTTTTCAGCCTGCGCAGCTGAAGATCATCGAAATCGCCTTGAGGGCTTACGGAATCAATCATGGCATCCAGGCCTTCGTGCTCCAGCTGGAGCTCGACGATTCGCCGACGGATGGTCTCGGAATCTTCCTGGTCATTCATTCGAGAGGCGCGGGGAAGCGGGTGGATGACGGCGCGGAGAAAGCGTTTCCCACCGCGCGAGCCTTTGCTGACAGCCACCAATGATACTTGCGCGTCTCCTCGCGAACAATGAATCCCGCGGGCGCCCTGTTGCAGCGAGCCCCCCTTTCAGGCCGAGGGGGGTGGCCGCATCGATGCCGCCGGGAAAAACAACCGGGTGAGCGCGCTGTCATGGACTGGCGAAGCGACCGATCCGGATTCGGGCCCGAAACGTCGCCAATCCGAGACCCAGAAAATGCTGTCACAGAGTTCACGCAGTCCAAGTGTTTCACGGTCACCTATCAGAATGCCCTGCACGCGAAGCTGTTGCCGGGCGCGGGCGTCTGCAATCTTGCCCAGCACCTCTGCGGTGACACCGAACTCGCCATCCGACACGATCAGAAGATCAGCACCGGCCCACTGTCTCTCCCCCAGGTCACCCACTGCGGCTTCGATGGGCTCTGCGATATCGGTGCCGCCGTGAAAGCTCGCTGAAAGCAGGCCTGCCAGCGCGACCAGCCCCTCTACGTCGTGATCAAGCACAGTGCGTCGAACTTCGCCAGGCCCGCCGAAGGCATACACCAGACAGCCTCTACGGGCGTGACGCGCCGAGCGCATGGCCTCGAGCACAACGGCCTTGGCAAGCTGTTCGGCCGCGCCAGCCATTGACGCCGAGGTGTCCAGGCATACGATGACAGGGCCCGCCTCCATCCTCGGGGCAATGTCAGGACGGATCGAATCGAGCCGCGCTTCCACCGGCATCCGGATAGGGAGGCGCTCGGGCTCGCGCAGCGAACGGGCGAGAAGCGAATGCTCTGAAAACCTCGCTGCAAAAACGCGACGAAGCCGCCGCGCAATACGCGGATCGGCCGAGCGACGGCGCCACATTGCAAACTCGGACGCCAGCACCCGATCAAGCGCGGCCGCACGATGAACGCCATCAGGCTCGCCGCGTTCGGCCGCCATGAACCGCGCCTGCCAGTGCTCGGTATCGAACTGGTGTTCCGCTTCCTCAGACACCGTCGCCTGAGGCCGGGACGCGAGCGCTTCGGTAAGCCTGGAACGACCAAGCTCGCGAATCAACTCGGCAAGCGCTGCGGAATCGCGAATCACACTATGCGCCGCCAACACGGCCGCCCAACCCTCACCCTTCAGAACGCCGCGCACCTCGCTCCAGCGCGCGAGGCTACTGAAACCCTCAAGAGATTGAAACACCGCCAGCAGCTGCTCGAGATCGGTACGCTCGGCCTCCCATTCGTCGGCAAAGGCCTTGGCGAGCGCTTCCAGTGCTGCCGCCTCACCATGCTGATGGCTGAGCCGGGCAAGAGAATCCAGATGCCAGAGCAGGCTTCGCACAAGCTGCATGCGCCACGACTCCTCGCTGGCCACCCACTTCGCAAGCCCCAGACGGTCGATACTCGATCCGAACGCCTGCGCCGCTGCAACACCCGGCCAGGCGCGCGTGATGGCGTCATCGGCCAACGGATTTTCAGCCCTCGCAAGCGCTGGCAGTGCATGGAATAACCAGCGCAAGCGATCGAACACCTGCCCGTGCGAGTTCACGAGAATCGGGAGCCAGAGCTCCCTGCCTGCGCGTTCAAGCGGCTCGAACTGACGCTCGATCGCGTGCGTATCGAACCGTCCAAGCGTCATGGATACGGCTCAGATGACGTCACCGATATCGACCGGCTCAGGGGTTGCATCAGCGCCCGCACCGCCTTCCCCCGCTATCAATGGCAAGGCACGAAATGCTGCGCGCACCGAACCCAGCCTCTCGCGAGCGATTCGCACGCGAGAGGCGGATTCGTGAAAGGTTTCGAGCGCGTGCTGAGCGAACGAGGCCGGGACCCACAGTCCTGCCTGAAGACGGGAAGCGAGATCGTGGGCGTGCTGGTCTGCGCGTCCCAGCCAGTCATCAATACGCGCTATCAAGCCGCTCACCTGCGCCACGCGCGCACCAATGTGCGCTGCGCTGTATCGGCGCGCACGGCTGAACGCAGACAGGCGCGGCGCACCCTGCCCCAGCGCGCTGGCATCGGCCCCGGCGAGCTGCTGGGCGATCGCGAGCTTGCCCGAGTCGTCGAAGGCGAGTTCGCCCGCTGACTGCTCAATCTCGAGTTGCTGCTCAAACGCCTGCGCTGCACGATCCAGCCAGACCGGGTCAAGCGCCCGGTCAACCCCCAACCAGTGAAGGACCCAGGCGTCGAATGCCGCCACCTGTGCTGGCGTGACCGGCAACACCCAGCGAAGAATCGGCAGATGTTCGACCCCTGCCTGGGAGCAACCCTCTAGAAGCGCCGCCACCCGCAGCACCCGCACGGCCCTGACCCATCGTCGATCGCTCACTCCAACCGACAGCGCCTTCAGATGCGCGCGGAGCGCCGTCAGCGCATCAAGAAGGGGCGCACTCAGGGCAAGGGACACGGCTTGCCGGTTAATCAGCTCGGCCATTCCACGACCCAAGCGCCAGGGCGGTGCCGAAACCGATGTGTCGGTCAGCGTGAGCAGCGCTCGAAACGATTCATCGGCCACCGGCGTAACCGGGCAGCAGAAAAGAAAACGATCCTGGAAGGCGCGCATCGCCTCATCATCGGATAGCTCATTGGTGGCCGCCACCAGACAGGCAAGCGGCACTGACACCCTTGTGGCTCCCTGATCAAACACCCGCTCATTCAAGATGCCCAGGAGTGCGTTGAGGATGGCGGAGTTGGCCTTGAACACTTCGTCCAGGAAGGCAACCTCGGCGGTGGGAAGATAGGCCTCGATTTCCCGCTCATAGCGCCCCTCATCGAGCGCCGACAGCGAAAGCGGACCGAACAGTTCTTCCGGAACCGTAAAGCGGGTGAGCAGCCGTTCGAACCATCGCCCGCCAACCAGCGCATGCACGCGGCGCGCGAGCGCACTCTTTGCAGTGCCAGGTGGGCCAACGAGCAGCACATGCTCGCCTGACAAAAGCGCGAGGAGAAGCACTCGCGCGTGGTCGGTTCGCTCCAGGAGTCCCTGACCCAGCCAGTCGGTCACCGCTCGTAGCGTCTGCGGGTCGGGCAATCCGGGATCATAAGGGCCGCCGTTGGCCGGATGCCCTGCGGGCGGCTGCTGACGGACCCGGGCAGGTTCGCTCATGGGGGCTCCTGTTCAGGCGAAGCCCGCCGCCACCCCGCGACGCGGCGCCTCGAGATATTCACGAGTCTGCATCTCGGCGATTCGGCTCACCGTTCGGTGAAACTCGCCAGCCATCACGCCCTGCGTGTAAAGCGCTTCGGGCGGGCACTGCGCCGACACGATGAGCTTGACCTTTTGATCATAGAGCACGTCAATAAGCCAGACGAAGCGTCGGGCCTCTGAGGCCATGGCCGCAGTCATTTCAGGCACGTCGGACACCAGCACCGTGTGAAAGCGCGTGGCGAGCTCGAGATAGTCGTTCTGCGAGCGTGGCCCGCCGCAAAGCGTTGCGAAGTCGAACCACACCACGCCGCCCGCGCGCCGCAGCGCGCGAACTTCGCGGTTCTCGATCGTCAGTTGAGGGGCCTCGTCAGCGGTTTCGGCAAGCGCCTCAAAGGCTGACGTCAGCGCGCGCGAAGCGGCCTCGTCCAAGGGCATGAGGTAGGCCTGAATCTGCGCGAGCGACATTCGCCGGTAGTCCTGCCCGGCATCGAGCTGCAGACAGTCGGTGTGCTGATGGATCAGCGCAATGGCCGGCAGAATTCGGTCGCGATGAAGCCCGTCGGGATACAGATCATCAGGCCGATAGTTCGAGGTCATCACGAAGCAGACCCCGTGGCTGAACAGGCCGCGGAGCAATCTTTCGAGAATCATGGCGTCGGCAATGTCCGACACATGAAACTCATCAAAGCAGATCAGCCGATGGCGCTGCGCCACGCGCCGCGCAAGCTCATCGAGGGGGTCGGCACGTCCCTTGAGTGATTCAAGCTCGCGATGAACCGCCCGCATGAATTCATGAAAATGCAGCCGGGTCTTGCGAAGCGGGCCCACGGCGCCGTAAAAGCAGTCCATCACGAAGCTTTTGCCTCGCCCCACCCCACCCCATAGCCATACGCCACGGACCGAGCGCGGCGCGCGGCCGAACATTCGACCAAGCAGCCCCGACGCGCGATCACCGGCCTGCGAGAGCTCATCTGCGAGTTGCTGAAGCCTCAGCACCGCAGCTCGCTGCGCGGGATCATCGCGATACCCGCGCGCTGCGAGCGAGCGCTCGTAGGCCTCGACAATCGAGGCGTCCACCACCGAAGCCCCAGGTGAAGCGGTCAACCGTTCAGGGCCCGGTTATCGGTGGCCGCGAGCGCTGCCTCCCGCATCACTTCAGACAGCGATGGATGCGGATGGCAGATCCGGCCAATATCCTCCGCCGAGGCCTTGAACTCCATGGCGAGAACCGCTTCAGCGATGAGGTCGGAGGCGTTGGAGGCCACAATGTGCACGCCCAGCACCTCATCGGTACTCTCACATGCGAGCACCCTCACAAAGCCCGCCGACGCGCCTGTTCCGAGGGCACGACCGTTGGCTGCAAACGGGAACTGACCGCTCTTGAACGGACGCCCTGCAGCCTTCAGCTGCTGCTCGGTCTGCCCCACCCACGCAATTTCGGGAGAGGTGTAAATCACCCAGGGAATGCAGTTGTAGTCGATATGCGGCTTCTGACCCGCGATCAACTCGGCCACCATCACCCCTTCGTCCTCGGCCTTGTGGGCCAGCATGGGACCGCGCACCACATCGCCAATCGCCCAGATGCCAGGAACCGAGGTGCGACAGCCATCGTCCACCGGAATAAAGCCGCGGGCATCCGTGGCCAGACCCACCGAATCCAGTCCGAGGCTATCGGTATTGGGCACACGCCCCACCGATACGATCAGTCGATCGCATTCCAGGGTTTGGGCGGCACCGGCCGAATCCGTCCAGGCAATGCTGAGACCCTTGCCCGTTCTCGTGACCTCACCCAGACGCGCGCCCAGGTGAATGTTGAGCCCCTGCTTGGTGAACTGCTTCCAGGCCTCTTTTCTGACCGCCTCGTCGGCTGCCGCGAGAAATTCCGGGAGCGCCTCGAGAATGGTGACTTCGCTACCGAGCCTGCGCCAGACCGACCCGAGCTCGAGCCCAATCACACCGGCGCCGATCACGCCCAGCCGCTTGGGTACCTCGCCCAGGGCGAGCGCGCCCTCGTTATCGCAGATCATCTGGTTGTCGACCGGAATGGACGGCAGATGTCGCGCTTTGGAACCCGTGGCCAGAATGACCTGAGCCGCATCACAGTTCACCGGCTCGCCCTCGCCGCCAACCTCGACGAGAAAGCGCCCGTCTCGCGCGCCCATCAGCCTGCCATGACCCTTGAGCCAGGTGATCTTGTTCTTTCTGAACAGGAACTCGATCCCCTTGGTCATCTTGCCAACGATGCCGTCCTTGCGGGCCATCATCTTGCCCACATCCACGGTGGCACCCTTGACTGCAATGCCGTGGTCGGCGGCGTCATGCTGCATGGCCTCGAACATTTCGGACGAGGCAAGCAAGGCCTTGGACGGAATGCACCCCACGTTGAGGCAGGTGCCCCCCAGCGCAGCTTCGCCGCGCGGGTTACGCCACTGCTCCACACACCCGACCTTCAGGCCAAGCTGGGCAGCACGAATGGCAGCAATATAGCCGCCGGGCCCGGCACCGATCACGATCAGATCAAACGTCTGTGACATGGCTGGTTCTCCGCCGATCAGATATCGAGCAACAGGCGGGCCGGATCTTCCAGGGCATCCTTGATCGCCACCAGGAACAACACGGCTTCACGACCGTCGATGATCCGGTGATCGTAAGACAGGGCGAGATAGTTCATGGGCCGGATGACGATCTGGCCATTCTCGACCACTGCGCGGTCCTTGGTGGCGTGCACGCCAAGAATGGCGGACTGTGGCGGGTTGATGATGGGCGTGGAAAGCATGGAACCAAATACGCCGCCGTTACTGATCGAGAACGTACCGCCCGACAGCTCCTCGATACCGAGCTTGCCGTCCTGAGCGCGCTTACCGAAATCAGCGATCGCCTTTTCAGTTTGCCCAAAGCTCAACTGGTCGGCGTCACGCAGCACCGGCACCACCAGACCGCGCGGCGAGCCCACGGCCACGCCCACGTCGAAGAAGCCGTGATAGACGATGTCTGAGCCGTCGATCGACGCGTTGACCACCGGGTATTTCTTGAGCGCGTGCACAGCTGCCTTCACGAAGAAGGACATGAATCCCAGCCGCACGCCATGGTCCTTTTCAAAGCGATCCTGATATTTCTTCCTGAGGTCCATCACCGGCTGCATGTTCACTTCATTGAACGTGGTGAGGATGGCGTTGGTAGCCTGCGACTGAAGAAGCCGCTCGGCCACCCGCTGGCGCAGACGCGACATGGGCACACGCTGCTCGGGCCGACCCTCGGTCAGCCGCTCGATATCAACGGGCGCCTTCACCACCGGCAATGCACCAGACGGTGCGCCAGTGGGAATCGCGACCTGGGCCGGTGCGCGGCTCTGCGCCGCCACGGCACCGATCACATCGCCCTTGGTGATACGCCCGTCGCGCCCAGTGCCGGGCACCTGCGATGCGGCGAGCCCCGACTCCGACATCATCTTTGCAGCAGCAGGCATGGCAACGCTGGCCTTCGCCTGTGAGGCAGGCGCGGGGGCCGCAGCGGCAGGCGCTGCGACAGCCGTCGCAGCAGCAGGCGCTGCCGCCCCTGCCGACGCCTCGGTGTCGATCGTGGCGATCACCTCGCCAGAGACCACCGTGGAACCATCACCCTTGACCACCGAGACCAGCACACCTGCCGAGGGCGCTGGGAGCTCGAGCACCACCTTGTCGGTTTCAATGTCGATGAGATTTTCATCGCGCGCCACGGCTTCGCCAGGCTTTTTATGCCACTGCAGCAGCGTGGCTTCAGCGACCGACTCGGACAATTGAGGAACCTTGACTTCAATCAGAGCCATCGGAGTTCTCCGGTCTTTGTGTGTATTTGAACGAATGGATGTGTGGGATCGCAGGCCGTACCCTCAGGGCACGGCCCGGGCGCGAAATAAACGGATTCAGCTCGCCTTGCGACTGCGCGAACGCGACTCGCCGAGCGCAGCGGCGATCAGGTCCTTCTGCTGCGCATAGTGCTTGTCGTAGTAACCCACGGCGGGCGATGCCGACGCGGGGCGGCCCGCGTAGCTGAGGGTCTGGCCCACACGCAGCACCTCGCCAACATGGTGCTGGGCATAGAACCAGGCGCCCTGATTTTGCGGCTCGTCCTGACACCACACCACCTGCGTGGCCGCGCTGAATTTGCGCATCTCGGCTTCGAAGGCCTTGTGCGGGAACGGATACAGCTGCTCGACGCGAACCAGTGCAACATCGTCGAGCTTGCGCTCGCGGCGGGCAGCGAGCAGGTCGTAGTACACCTTCCCGGTGCACACCACCACCCGCTTGACCTTTTTCACATCGATGCTTGCGTCCGTCTCGCCTATCACTGTGCGGAATTCGCCCTTGGCGAGCTCGTCGAGGCTGGAGACAGCTTCCTTGTTCCGCAGCAGCGACTTGGGCGTGAACAGCACCAGCGGCTTTCTGAACATGCGCACCATCTGGCGACGCAGCACGTGGAAGATCTGCGCCGGCGTGGTGGGCTGGCAGACCTGCATGTTGTGCTCGGCGCACAGCTGCAGAAAGCGTTCAATGCGCGCCGACGAGTGCTCGGGCCCCTGCCCCTCGTAGCCATGCGGCAGCATGAGCGTGAGGCCACAGGCGCGGCCCCACTTGGTTTCGCCCGAAGAAATGAACTGATCAATCACCACCTGCGCGCCATTGACGAAGTCGCCGAATTGCGCCTCCCAGATCACGAGTGTGTTGGGCTCGGCCGTGGCGTAGCCGTATTCGAAGCCGAGCACGGCCTCTTCGGACAGCACGGAGTCGATGACAATGAACTGCCCCTGCTTGTCGCTGACAAACTGCAGCGGGATGTAGGCGCCCTGGTCCCATTTTTCACGCGCCTGATCATGCAGCACGGAATGCCTATGCGTGAAGGTGCCGCGACCCGAGTCCTGACCCGACAGACGCACGCCATAGCCCGCCGCCACCAGCGAGGCAAACGCCATGTGCTCACCCATTCCCCAGTCAAGGGGCTGGTCGCCATTGGCCATGGCGCGTCGATCAGCAACCACCTTCTCAACCAGCGGATGGAGCTTGAATCCCGCGGGGATGGTGGTGATGCGCTCACCCAGGCGCTTGAGCTCCGCGCGGGGCAGCGCCGTGTCAGCAGAGTCGGTCCACTTCCGGTTGAGGAAGGGCAGCCAGTCCACCGCGAACTTGCTGGTGAAGTTGGTGATCACGGGGTCAAAGGTATTTTTGCCTTCGTCCATGGCATCGCGAAACTCCGCCACGAAGCGATCCCCATCGGCCGCACCAATCACCCCCTGCGCAGCGAGCTTGTCTGCATAGAGCTTGCGCGTGCCCGGATGCGTACCGATGCGCATGTACATCATCGGCTGTGTGACGGCAGGCGTGTCCTGCTCGTTGTGGCCGAGCTTGCGGAAGCAGACGATGTCAACGACCACGTCTTTGCGGAACTGCTGGCGGAAATCAAGCGCGAGCTGCGTGGCAAACACCACCGCCTCGGGATCGTCGCCGTTTACGTGCAGTACCGGCGCCTCGATCATCTTGGCCACGTCGGTGCAATAAATGGTGGAACGCGTATCGCGCGGATCGGAGGTGGTAAAGCCGATCTGGTTGTTGATGACGATGTGGACGGTCCCGCGCGTGCCGTACCCGCGTGTCTGGGCGAGGTTCAGCGTTTCCATCACCACGCCCTGGCCGGCAAACGCCGCGTCGCCGTGAACGACAATCGGCAGCACCTGATCGCCGTTGCGGTCGCCCCGGCGCACCATTCGCGCCTTGGCCGAACCCGCCACCACCGGATTGACAATCTCGAGGTGCGAGGGATTGAACGCAAGCGACACGTGCACCGGACCACCCGGGGTGGTGAGATCGCTGGAAAAGCCGTTGTGATATTTCACATCGCCCGACGGCAGGTCATCGGCGTGCTGGCCTTCAAACTCTGCGAACAGGTCTCGCGGCATTTTGCCCAGCACGTTCACCAGCACATTGAGGCGACCGCGGTGAGCCATGCCGATGACGGTCTCCTGAATGCCAGACTCTCCTGCCCGCTGGATCAGTTCGTCCATGGCGGCGATGAAGCTCTCGCCGCCTTCGAGAGAGAAGCGCTTCTGCCCAACGTATCTCGTGTGCAGATAGCGCTCGAGGCCCTCAGCAGCCGTCAGACGCTCGAGGATGCGCTTCTTCTTGTCTGCGGTGAAACTGGGACGAGCCCGTGACGATTCCAGCCGTTCCTGCATCCAGCGTTTCTGAGCCGGATCGGTCATGTGCATGAACTCGGCGCCAATCGACCCACAATAGGTTTCACGAAGCGCCCGCACAATCTCACGCAGCGGTGCGGTGTCGAAACCAAAATAGGTGTTGGCGGCCGAATAGATATTGGCGTGGTCGCCCTCTGAAAAATCGTAAAAGGCGGGTTCGAGTTCGGGGATGGAGGGCTGCTCCTGGCGCTTCAGCGGATCGAGGTCAGCCCAGCGATTGCCCAGAAACCGATAGGCGGCAACCAGCTGCTGCACGAACACCTGCTTGCGCGCCGACGAGGCGTCGCCCCCCATGAGGCGTGGCCGCAGGGTGCCCTCGCGCGAGCGTTCGGCAAAGGACTGCACGATCGGGGCGTGGGCAATGTCGCGCGACTGGGCGCTGCCATCGGCCGCCGGCACCATCTGCATATTGTCGAAGTATTCCCGCCAGTTTTCAGGAACCGAGCCGGGATTCTTGAGGTAGCTCTCGTAGAGCTCTTCAAGGTAAGGCGCGTTGGCGCCAAAAAGATAAGCGTTGGACTGGAAAGCCTTCATCATCGCGCGTCACCTTTCTTATGAACGAGCTTCTCGTTTAAGAGGCCCGGTGTCAGCCGAGAGAGACTGAAACCGGCGGGTCGGTGTCCGGCTTCCGGAGCGCCGACCCGTGACTTGAACGCGCCCGGATAGCCTCTCCGGGCACGCAAGATTCGAAATTTTACAACGTGAAACCGGACCGACTCAACGAATATCGCGCCGAGCCGAGCCGTTGTACAGCTGCCGCGGACGGCCAATCTTTTGATCGGGATCACTGATCATCTCGGCCCACTGCGAGATCCAGCCCACCGTGCGGGCCAGCGCAAAAATGCAGGTGAACATGGAGGTGGGAATGCCCAGCGCTCGCTGCACGATGCCAGAGTAGTAGTCGACGTTCGGGTAGAGCTTGCGCTGAACGAAGTAATCATCTTCCAGGGCAATCTGCTCGAGCTTCATTGCAATCTTGAGGAGCGGATCATTCTCGAGACCGAGTTCGCCCAGCACCTCGTAGCAGGTTTCACGCATCAGCTTGGCGCGTGGGTCATAGTTCTTGTAGACACGGTGACCAAAGCCCATCAGCTTCACATTCGACGACTTGTCTTTCACCTGGCGGATGAACTCGCCGATCTTCTCCACGCCGCCCGCCCGCTGCAATTCGTCGAGCATGACGAGACAGGCCTCGTTGGCGCCACCGTGAGCCGGACCCCACAGCGTGGCAATCCCGGCTGCGATGCACGCAAACGGATTGGCACCTGACGAACCGGCCAGCCGTACGGTGGAGGTGGATGCGTTCTGCTCGTGGTCGGCGTGGAGAATCAGAATGCGATCGAGCGCCTTGACCAGCACCGGGTTGGGCACGTAGTCCTCACAGGGCGTGCCAAACATCATGCGCATGAGGTTGGCCGTGTAGCTCAGATCGTTCTTCGGATACATGAACGGCTGGCCAATGGAGTACTTGTACGCCATCGCCACCAGCGTGGGCATCTTCGCGATCAGCCGGATCGAGGAAATCATCCGGTGCTCGGGGTTCGAGATGTCCAGTGAGTCGTGGTAGAAGGCGGACAGCGCCCCCACGCAGCCCACCAGCACCGCCATGGGATGCGCATCGCGGCGGAACCCCTGGAAAAAGCGGGTCATCTGCTCATGCACCATGGTGTGGTGCATCACGGTGTAGTTGAAATCCTTGCTCTGCTTGCCATCGGGAATTTCGCCGTTCAGAAGCAGATAGCAGGTGTCTAGGTAGTCGCACTTTTCGGCGATCTGCTCAATGGGGTAACCGCGATAAAGCAGTTCGCCCTGATCGCCGTCGATGTAGGTGATCTTGGACTCGCAGGCCGCCGTTGACAGGAACCCCGGATCAAACGTGAACTTGCCCGTGGCACCGTAAAGCTTGCGGATATCGATGACGTCGGGGCCGATGGAGCCCGAGTGAATCGGAAACTCGATCGGCGCGGTGCCGTCGCTGAAGGAGAGCGTTGCTTTCTTGGTTGTGGTCATAGTCGGAATCCTTTGCGTTCAACGGCAGCCCGGCAGAGCGGGCGGCGACCGGGCGGTATCCTAACAGCGCCTGAGCATTTCCAGCACCCGACGCGTCTCGCTCCCGCCAGCGAGGGCGCCCTCATCTACCCGCTCGAGCAGAAGATCGAGCAGTTCGTTGTCGGGGAGGTCCAGGAGGTGATCGAGGCCTGCAACCGTGGACTCATCGAGCGAACCGCCATGGGCCGCAAAAAAACGCTCGAGAATCAGATCATTCTCAAGAAGGCCTCGGCGGGCTCGCCAGCGCAGTCGCCTGAGCCTGGCATCATCCAGCCCCCCGGCCTGCCGGCCTGCTGCGCCCTGATCGACGGAATGCATGGTTTGCATGACTGAGGGGGCGCTCAGACAGCCCGCCTCACCATCAGTTCCTTGATCTTGCCGATCGCCCGGGTGGGGTTGAGCCCCTTCGGACACACGTCCACGCAGTTCATGATCGTGTGGCAGCGGAACAGACGATAGGGATCTTCCAGGTTGTCGAGCCGCTCGCTGGTGGCCTGATCACGGCTGTCGGCGATAAAGCGGTAGGCCTGAAGGAGTCCGGCGGGCCCCACGAACTTGTCCGGGTTCCACCAGAACGACGGGCATGAGGTAGAGCAGCATGCGCACAGCACGCACTCGTAGAGGCCGTCGAGCTCCTCGCGCTCCTGGGGCGACTGCAGGCGCTCCTTTTCCGGGGGGGGCGTGTCGTTGATCAGGAACGGGCTGATGGAGTGGTATTGCTTGAAGAACTGCGTCATATCGACGATCAGGTCGCGAATGACCGGCAGCCCGGGCAAAGGCTTCAGCACGATCGGCTGTTTGAGATCACGAAGATTGGTGATGCAGGCGAGCCCGTTCTTGCCATTGATGTTCATGGCGTCCGAGCCGCAAACGCCCTCGCGGCACGAACGGCGAAACGACAGCGAGTCATCGTTGGCGATCTTGATCCGCATCAGCGCGTCAAGCAGCATCTTGTCAGTGGGCTGGAGCTCCACCTCGATGTTCTGCATGCGCGGCTTGTCATCGCGATCGGGGTCATATCGATAAATGGAAAAACGCACCACGCGCGTGCCCTGGGCAGCGGCCGCGAGGCTCTGGGGATTTTCAACGACTGCGTTCATGGCTGCTCCGAAATTTCCTGGTGGGAGGCAATCTGTGCATCAGAAGGTGCGCGCCTTGGGCTTGAAGGTATCCACCGTGAGCGGCTTCATGTTCACCGGCTTGTAATCCAGCCGGTTGCCTTCCGAGTACCACAGGCTGTGCTTGATCCAGTTGGCGTCGTCGCGCTCCGGGAAGTCACGGTGCGCATGGGCGCCTCGGCTTTCCTTGCGAGCGTCGGCCGACACAATCGTGGCCTTGGCAGTCTCGATGAGGTTATCCACCTCGAGCGCCTCGACCCGCGCCGTGTTGAACACCTTCGACTTGTCCTGCATGTGGATGTGACCCACCCGCTCGCCGATCTCGTTGATCTTGCGGACGCCCTCGGCGAGGAGCTCTGAGGTGCGGAACACACCGCAGTGAAGCTGCATGGTCTTGCGGATGTCGTTGGCCACTTCCTGAGCGTTCTCGCCCGAACTCGATCCCTGCAGGCGCGCGAGACGCGCGAGCGTGGTATCGCCACCATCGGCCGGTAGCGGCTTGTGCTCGGACGCACGCCGGTTCTCGCTCACGATGTAGTTGCCCGCCGCCCGTCCGAACACCACCAGATCCAGCAGCGAATTGGTGCCCAGCCGGTTGGCGCCGTGAACCGATACGCAGGCACACTCGCCAATTGCGTAGAGACCGCTTACCACCGAGTTGGGGTTGCCGTTCTTCGGTACCACCACCTGCCCATGAATATTGGTGGGGATTCCGCCCATCTGGTAATGAATGGTGGGCACCACGGGAATGGGGTCGCGGATGGGATCCACGTTGGCGAACTTGATAGCGATTTCGCGAATTGAGGGCAGGCGCTTCATGATGGTTTCAGCGCCCAGGTGATCGAGCTTCAGCAGCACGTGATCGCCCTCGGGACCGCAGCCCCGCCCTTCCTTGATTTCCTGGTCCATGGAGCGCGAGACGAAATCACGCGGCGCCAGGTCTTTCAGCGTGGGGGCATAGCGCTCCATGAACCGCTCGCCATGCTTGTTGAGCAGAATGCCGCCCTCACCACGCACGCCCTCGGTAATCAGCACGCCCGCCCCCGCCACGCCAGTGGGGTGGAATTGCCAGAACTCCATGTCTTCGAGCGGAATGCCGGCGCGCGCGGCGATGCCCATGCCATCACCGGTGTTGATGAAAGCGTTGGTGGAGGCCGCCCAGATTCGCCCCGCACCACCGGTTGCAAATACCGTGACCTTGGACTCGAGAATCATCACCTCGCCGGTTTCCATCTCGAGCGCCACCACCCCCACGCAATCGCCTTCGGCGTCGCGAATGATGTCAAGCACCATCCACTCCACAAAGAACTGGGTGCGCGCCTGAACATTGCGCTGGTACAGCGTGTGGAGCAGAGCGTGCCCGGTACGGTCTGCAGCCGCACAGGCCCGCTGCACCGGCTTCTCGCCAAAATTGGCGGTATGGCCGCCAAACGGCCGCTGATAAATGGTGCCGTCGGGATTGCGGTCAAACGGCATGCCGAAGTGTTCCAGCTCGTAAACCACCTTCGGCGCTTCGCGGCACATGAACTCGATTGCGTCCTGGTCACCGAGATAGTCCGACCCCTTGACGGTATCGAACATGTGCCAGTACCAGTTGTCTTCGCTCATGTTGCCGAGCGACGCGCCGATACCGCCCTGGGCCGCGACGGTGTGGGAGCGGGTGGGAAACACCTTGCTCAACACGGCCACGCTCCAGCCGGCCTGGGCAAGCTGCAGCGAGCAGCGCATGCCGGCACCGCCTGCGCCAATGATCACCGCATCAAACTTGCGGCGGGGAAGGTTGTTGGACAGATGGTTGAGTACGTCGGCCATCTCAAATGCTCCAGAGGATGTTGGCAGCCCAGATCACGTAGGCAAACAGCAGAACGATGGTGGCCACCTGCAGCGTAAGCCGCACGGCGGTTGGCTTGATGTAATCCATGTAGATGTCGCGCACACCGATCCAGGCGTGCCAGGCCAGCGCCACGAAGGCGAGCACCGTGAGCACCCTGATAAAGGGGCTGGCAAACAGCGCCTTCCAGCTTGCCTGCGCAAGTGGCGGGCCGGCCAGAATGGCGAGGCCCAGAACGACCGTGTATGCCGCCAGCACCACCGCCGTGATGCGCTGGGCGAGCCAGTCTTTCAGACCATAGTGCGCGCCGACGACAATTCGTTTGGTGGTCATGTCAGAAGGCTCCGAAGAGTTTGAGCGCAAACACGAGCGTGAGGGCAAGGCTCACCGCCAGCACCGCAAATGAAGAGGTGCGCGCCTGATCTTTCTCGGTGCCGATGTGAAGGTCGAGGAGCAGATAGCGGATGCCTGCGCAGAAGTGATGCAGGTAGGCCCAGATCAGCCCCAGAAACACCAGCTTCGCGAGAGGGTTGGCGGCCATCGCCTTGAACTTTGCAAAGGCAGCGTCCGGGCCCAGGCTCAACTGCAGGCAGTAGAGCAAAAAGGGCAGACCGAACAGAAACAGCACCGCTCCGCTTGCGCGATGCAAAATGGACACGATTCCAGCCGGCGGAAGCCGGTACTGGAGAATCTGGCCGACGTCGATATTGCGATAACGCGGCCGCGCGCCTGCCGCGCCCGAGCCTCTGGCAGCTTCACTCATTATTTTTTAACCCCCCGGTGCAAAACCCGCATATTGTTACCCAAACCAAAGCGAGCCACCAAGCTCGCGTGCTTCACCCGCAGAGAGAACAGTGTTGACTCTGTGTCAACCAAGCTCGTTGTAGTAGTGGTGCCTCTCTGTCAGACACCATCCGCGCCGAAATTCCACCGGCTCCGATTCATAGGTGCTTGAGACCCGGTCCACCCTCAAAAGCGGGGTACCGGCCTTCACATGCAGGACGGCCGCCACATCGGCAGGCGCCGTCACTGCCTTGATCCGCTCCTCTGCCCGGATCATCCGCACACCAAATTCCGCCTCGAGCAGAGCGTAGAGCGGGCCGCTGTAGTTCGCGAGTCGCTCAGCCGTCAGACCCTTGAAACGCGCCCCGGGAAGCCAGATCTCGTCCAGCACCGTGGGCTCCCCTTCGAGGTCAAGCACACGGCGGATCTGCACCAGTGGCTCGCCAGCTCGCAACTGCAGGACGCGCGAGATTTCGGCTGGCCCGCGCAGCCGGCGGCATTCAAGCACCTGGCTTCTGAGCACCTGCCCCTGCACCGAACGCTCGCCTGGCATGGCAGGATGAAGCTCGCCACTCAGGTCGGCCTCGGGAAGATCATCAGGCCGCAAACGCAGAAAACGGAACTGTGTTCGCACCTCCAGATGCGATGCCACAAAGGTGCCACGGCCCTGCCGCCTGACCAGCAGGTTGTCGGCGGCCAGCTCATCGATGGCCTTCCGAACGGTTCCCTGACTCACCCGATAACGGGTCGCGAGCTCTGTCTCACTCGGGATAGGTTCGCCCGGCTTCCACTCGCCTGCGCGAAGCCGCTTGGTGAGCAGCGTTTTGATCTGCCGGTACAAGGGCGTAAAGCGCGGCGCCACCTCATCGGCGGGCGACGGAGTCAGCTCCTCGTGGGCTTCAGGCGCAGAAGTTGCCATCCGGGAATTTCAGCACAGCCCGCGGCCGGAGTCCAGTCAATCATGTCTTATATAAGACATAACACTAGATTGACAGTGCAGAGGAGCGGGCCTACACTCGCGCCAGCGTTCCAGCCAGCCGCAGGCGGGCGCCTCGGCGCCGCCCGGCTCTGTCTTTCAACCGAACCGGAATCGAGAGGTTTTCTCCATGGCCAATCCCCCGAAGCGAATTGCAGTCACCGGCGCAGCCGGCCAGATCGGTTACAGCCTGCTGTTCAGGCTCGCCAACGGCGACATGCTCGGCAAGAATCAGCCGATCATCCTGCAGTTGCTTGACATCAGCGCGGCGCTGCCGGCGGTGCGCGGCGTGGTGATGGAACTTGAAGACTGCGCGTTCCCTCTTCTTGCCGGGGTGGTGGTGACCGATGATCCCAAGGTTGCCTTCCGCGACGCTGATTACGCGCTCCTGGTGGGGGCTCGCCCGCGCAGCAAGGGCATGGAGCGCAAGGACCTGCTCGAGGCCAACGGCGCCATCTTCACCGTTCAGGGGCGTGCGCTCGACGAATGCGCAAGCCGTGATGTGCGGGTTCTCGTGGTGGGCAACCCGGCCAACACCAACGCCTACATCGCTATGAAGTCGGCTCCCAACCTGCCCAAGAAGAACTTCACCGCCATGTTGCGGCTGGACCACAACCGGGCGCTGTCCCAACTCGCTGCACGCTCGGGCAAGCCGGTTGAGTCGATCGAGAAACTCGCCGTCTGGGGCAACCACAGCCCCACCATGTATCCCGACTACCGCTTCGCGAGCATCGGCGGGCAATCGTTGAAAGCCATGATCAATGACGAGGCCTGGAACCGCGCAACCTTTATCCCCACCGTCGGCAAGCGCGGCGCCGCCATCATCGAGGCCCGCGGCCTGTCATCGGCCGCATCGGCTGCCAACGCCGCCATCGATCACATGCGCGACTGGGTGATGGGCACCGGCGATCGCTGGGTCACCATGGGCATCGCCTCGGACGGCAGCTACGGCATTCCGCAGGACACCATGTACGGCTTCCCTGTCACCTGCGCCAATGGCGAGTACAGC
>Ga0172373_10005284_pt1 | contig 17775 bp, 16 predicted proteins | sample Lak10m_2_FD_114546 | JGI IMG/M metagenome (GOLD analysis project Ga0172373, IMG submission 114546) | Freshwater microbial communities from Kabuno Bay, South-Kivu, Congo - kab_092012_10m | ecosystem: Environmental > Aquatic > Freshwater > Lake | place: Democratic Republic of the Congo...
GACGGGCTCGATTGCCGTCAGCTCGCAAGACAGGCGGAGTCTCTTGGGGTTCTGATTGAATGTGGTGATGTATTTTTCAATGAACCCGCACCTCTGGAGTTCTTTCGGCTTGGGTTCTCTGCAATTCCTATTGAGAAAATTGACGCCGGAATCCAACAATTGGCAAAGGCGTGGCATACCTTGTAACCCCCTGATACAGATGATCTGGCGTATGCAGTTGGCAGTGTCTGGATCTAAGTTTCCTTCGCCCGCTGAGAAATACTAGAGCGAATATCAAAGGAGGTTCAAATGGTAGCGTCAGTGTCAGTGGTCACGCTGGAGAGGTTTTCAGCGGCATGGAATGCGCACGATATCAATGCATTAATGTCGTTTATGACACCGGATTGTATTTTTCAGACCGTCGCGGGTCCGGACTGTTGTGGAAGTCGTATCGAGGGTGCAGATGCAGTTCGTATCGCATTTTCGGCGGCGTGGAAGAATTTTCCCGATGCCCAATGGCGTGATGGCCGACACTTTGTGTCAGGGGATAGGGGTGTTTCTGAATGGCGATTTTCAGGTACCGGATTAGATGGAAAGGTGATTGAGGCAGACGGCGTTGATATTTTTACCTTTCGTGATGGAAAGATTCACATCAAAAATGCGTTTCGTAAGCAGCGCGTAACGCCATGAACGGCCCGACGGTGTTGGTGCGAGAGTCATCATCGCAAGTGATGGCGGACGCTAAGTCGCAGGAGGCCTACGACCCTCGCTTTGACCCCTTAGTGAGTCACCGGGTGGGACACGCAATGGCCTACGCGCCAAGTTATTGGGCGGCAACCGCAGGAGTGGCCCCTCCTGATGACGGCCCGATTCAGTCCGATACGGATGTTGATGTGGCGATCATCGGTTCAGGTTTCACGGGCCTGGCCGCTGCACTGTTTCTTGCTCGAGAGCATGGAATAAGGGCTGTCGTGCTTGAGGCTAATCAGGTGGCATGGGGATGTACGAGTCGAAACGGTGGTCAGGGCCAAAACGCCAGTGGCAGACTCTATCGCTCCCAGTGGGTTCGACGTTGGGGACTCGATACCGCACGGCGGCTTGATGCAGAGATTCGGGAGGGATTTGAGACCTTTCGATCGCTTGTCAGTGAGATTGATTGTGATGCGCAGGATTTTGGCCACTTATTCGTCGCCCATCGGGAGAAGACGCTTGATTTTCTGGCGCGGGAATCTCAGATTAGAAATGAATTGTTTGGCTATCGCACACGCATGATCAACCGGGCAGACCTGCGTGCGGAATTCTGCAAGGAACAAGAGGCCTGCGGGGCCCTGTATGAGCCTGAAGGTATTGGGATTCATCCCTTAAAACTCGCCTTTGGTTACCAGCGACAGGCGCGTGCCCTGGGTGCAAAAGTGCACACGGCAAGCCCAGTGACAGAGTGGAGGACGCAGAGTGGCCGCCATCTTCTGAGGACCCCCGGGGGTGTGGTTCGTGCAAAGCGGGTTGGGATTGCCACGGGGGGCTACGGCATTCAAGGCCTCACCCCGCTGCTGCGTAATCGTGTGATGCCGATTCTCTCGAACTCGATGGTGACCCGGCCATTAACCGCAGATGAACTCTCGGAGGTCGGGATGCGCTGTCGCGCATTTCTGACGGATACACGCACCCTCAGATTTTATTATCGCCTTCTGCCCGACAATCGATTTCAAATCGGAAGCCGCAGCGCTGTCCATGGCGCCGACGCTCAGGCACCCGAGCATCTTGATCTCCTGCGTTTGGGGCTTGCCCGAAAGTTTCCGATACTGAAGGATATTGCGGTTGACTATTCCTGGTGGGGCTGGGTTGATGTTAGCCACGACATGATGCCGCGTATCGTGCAGCCTGATCCTGATCAGCGCATTTTTTATGCGCTTGGCTACGGTGGAAATGGTGTCTCGTTCTCCGCTCATGCAGGCAGACGGCTTGCGCAACGGATTGTGGGCCAGCACCACCCTGCGTTTGATCTACCCATCTATAACTCGCCACTGCCTGGCCATTTATTCTCTGCGTTTCGCAGACTTGGTCAGGCCTGCTTGTACCGATGGTACGCCCTGCGTGATGAAATCCTCTAGGGTCTTGGCGACGGTTGGGAATTTCAGTTGGATACCAAGCTCCTTGTGAAGACGGGTCGTTTGGACCCGACGAGACTCACTGAGAAATCCCATCATCATGGGATGGACGCCCCCTGATTGACCAAGGGCACGCATGGCCTCCCGAGAGATTCGAGGGGGTCGCCTCAGCCCCGTCGCGTCTGCCACGGCATCAAAGTAGTCTGCCATCTTGAGTTCGCTGAAATCGACCGCATTGGTGACGCGGCCGGGGCGCCCACGAAAGAGAGCAATCCAACAGATTCGGGCTAAGTCATCCGCGTGGATATGGTTCGTGTACACGTCTTCGGAAGCAATTAGCGCGGGCTGGCCGGCTGCAAGGCGGGCGGTTGGTAATCGGTTATGTCCATAGATTCCGGGAACACGCAGCACATGGGCACCAACGGGCCGCAGACTGAACTCCGCATCGAGCCGTCTGAGGGAACGTTGTTGGATTGGTTCTGCGGTGTTGGTCTCTGTGACGATTCGGCCTTGTTGATCCCCGTAGACGCCGGTCGTGCTGATGTAAACGATAGGATCGCGTCTGCCAGATCGACGAATTGCGCAGGCAAGGCGTCGCATTCGCCAATCATAGTTGGCGTTGCGCGGATGCTGATCAGCGGGCGGCAATAAGACGATCATGGCCTGCGACACCCGGGCAATTCGCTGGGCGACCTTCGGGTGATCAAGATTCCAGGCGAGATAGCGAGGTGGGTCTGCTCGATGATCAAGGGGCGTTTCAATCTGACGGGCTCCATCGGTCGTGCAAGACGATCTCACGGATCGGCCAATCGCCAGCAATCGTGGGCCATGCGCCGGGGTGTACTGCGCAATTCGCTTGGCAATATCGCCATAACCAATAAGAGCGATACGCAACCGTCTGAACTGGCGGGGGGGAGTCATATGAAGACCTTACCCGGAAATGAATCGATGGGGGGGGTGGAAAACAAAAAGCCCCGGAGTGTCGACTCGGGGGCTTTTTAGGACAGCGCGCGTTTAACGTTACTTGACTGCCATGACATACTTGGCGAGGGCCAGCGCATCTGCGTCAGAGACCTGTGGGTGGGGAGGCATTGGGATTGGACCCCAGACGCCGGAACCACCTGCCTTGATTTTCTTTGCGAGCTTCTCAGCGGCGCCGCCATCGGCCTTATATTTCGCCGCGACATCTTTGTAGGCTGGGCCTACCAGTTTTTTATCGTTGGCGTGACAGGCGGTGCAATTATATTTCTTGAGCATTTCGGGTGAAGCAACTGCTGAACCAGCTGAGATCATCATGCCGGCAGCGATTGATAGAGCAACAAACTTACGCATTCATCATCTCCTTAATTAAACCTCTTGACCAAACTTCGGCGGCTAACCCGCCGCTTAACAGCCCGTGAATCGGCAAGTTAGCCGAGATTCTAGCCTTTTTCTCGCCTGAACGGGTTGAAGACAACCGGTTTTTGGGGTTCGGCGATTATTACGCACTCATCTTAAGACTTAGCGCGGCTGGGAAAGTTCAGGGTCGGTCACGGCGCCTTTACTCGCGCTGGATGCGAGTTTCGCGAACTTTGCCAAAACGCCGCGGGTATAGCGGGGCTTGGGCGGTGTCCAGGCTGCTTTTCGGGAAGCCAGTTCTGCATCACTGATATTGAGTTGGATTAATTGCTGATGGGCATCAATTGTGATGGAGTCTCCTTCATGAATGAGGCCAATCGGCCCACCGACTGCAGCCTCGGGCGCAACGTGGCCCACCACCATTCCCCAGGTTCCGCCAGAGAACCGTCCATCGGTAATTAGTCCAACAGTTTCACCGAGACCCTGCCCGACAAGGGCCGATGTTGGCGCCAGCATCTCCCTCATTCCGGGGCCGCCACGGGGGCCCTCGTATCGAATGATCATGACATCACCATGCTGAATTCTTTGGGCCATGATGGCCTCCATCGCGGCGTCTTCGGAATCGAAGACGCGGGCAGGCCCCGTGATGACCGGATTTTTTAACCCCGTAATTTTGGCGACACAACCCTCTGGGGAGAGATTGCCTTTGAGAATAGCGAGATGGCCTTGCGCGTATAGGGCTCTGCTGATGGGCAGAATGATTTCTTGATTCGCAGGCGGGGTGCTCGGAATATCACGCAGCATCTCGGCGATGGTCTGACCCGTAATGGTTAAACATTCGCCATGCAAAAGGCCTGCATCAAGGAGTAACTTCATGACCTGCGGAATGCCGCCGGCCTGGTGGAGTTCGGTTGCCACGAATCGGCCCGACGGTTTGAGGTCGCAGATCACCGGTACGCGGCGCCGAATCATCTCAAAGTCGTCGATTGTCCAGGCGACCTCTGCTGAGTGTGCGATTGCAAGAAAGTGTAAGACAGCATTGGTCGAGCCGCCGACTGCCATGATCACACTCACTGCGTTTTCGATTGATTGTCGGGTGATGATGTCACGGGGCTTGATTCCTTTTCTAATCGCATTGACTAAGACCCGTGCGGACTCTGCCGCGCTATCAATTTTTTCCTGATCTTCATTTGCCATTGTGGAGGAATAAGGCAGACTCATGCCGAGCGCCTCAAAGGCTGAACTCATCGTGTTAGCGGTATACATACCGCCGCACGAACCCGATCCGGGGCAGGATCGTTTTTCGATCTCTTTGAAGTCTGCCTCGTTAAGCCTGCCGGCCGTGAACTCTCCAACGGCTTCGAATGCTGAGACGATGGTCAGATCTTTATTTTTATAGTGACCGGGCTTAATGGTTCCGCCGTAGACATAGATCGCAGGCACATTGGTGCGGGCTATGGCCATCATTCCGCCTGGCATATTCTTATCGCAGCCGCCAATGACTAAGACGCCATCCATCCACTGACCATTGACGCAGGTCTCGATACAGTCGGCGATCACTTCACGCGAGACCAATGAGTATTTCATTCCTTCTGTGCCCATGCCGATACCATCCGAGATGGTGGGCGTCCCAAATAACTGGGCGTTTGCATTCGCAGATCTCAACGCGGTTACCGCTGCATCGGCGAGTGGTTGTAGGCCGCTATTGCATGGCGTGATTGTCGAGTGTCCGTTGGCAACACCGACCATGGGCTTATTGATGAAATCTTCTTCCTTGTAGCCCATGGCGTAGTACATGGATCGATTGGGCGCCCGGGCAACCCCCTCGGTCACCATGCGTGACCGTTCATTGAGGCGTTTGGGAGAGTTTCCAGCCGGGGTGTTGTTCGACATCGTTGTTGCTCCTAGCGATTCCAAAGGTACTATTGTGCCGTATGACACCTCCCGTCTGGACCCATCCTCAATTTGATCCAATCGCGATCGCGGTTGGGCCCATCGCGGTCCATTGGTATGGCCTGATGTATCTCTTGGCCTTCCTGGGTGTGCTGGTGCTTGGAAGAGTCCGTCTGGGATCGCAGGCCACGGCAGGACCCACTTTCACCCCACGAGATCTCGATGATGTGCTGCTTTACGGCGTTCTGGGAGTGGTGCTTGGGGGGCGCCTGGGGTATGTCATTTTTTATAAGCCCGCTTACTACCTCGCCCATCCCGCGGAAATTCTTGCAATCTGGCAGGGCGGCATGGCCTTTCACGGGGGGTTATTGGGGGTGATTGCGGCGCTGGCGATTTTTGCTTGGCGCAGACGTATGGCGTTTTATACGGTGACGGACTTTATTGCGCCCTTAGTTCCGTTTGGGCTTGCGGCAGGTCGGATGGGAAATTTTATTAATGGTGAACTCTGGGGTCGTGTTGCCGATCCCGCGATAATCCCCTGGGCGATGGTTTTTCCGCAGGCGGGCGATGGCCTTGCACGGCATCCCTCACAGCTCTATCAGATGGGTCTTGAGGGAATTAGTCTTTTTATAATTCTCTGGTGGTATTCGTCACGTCAGAGGCCCTTGGGCGCAGTCTCGGGCATGTTTCTTGTTGGCTACGGGGTGTTTCGATTCCTGGCGGAATTTGCCCGCGAGCCTGATCATTTTCTTGGGGTGCTATCCCTGGGGCTGTCGATCGGGCAGTGGCTCTCAATTCCGATGATTCTTTTCGGTCTCACCATCGTTCGACTAGCCCACCGAAGAGTTCGGGTAGATTAAACTGCGCTCGAATGAAGACCAACGACAATGAGAGCGCCGCGCCTCCCTCAGGCGCCGGTATTGAGTGGCGACGAGTCGGCGAGATCGGCTATGTCACGATTGCAAATCCAGGGCACCACAATGCACTTACGATCGCGATGTGGCAGTTGCTCAGGAACTGTTTTAAGGAGATCGCCGGCTCGCTCGGGCTTCGGGTTGTCGTGATCTCCGGTGCGGAGGGCGCATTCGCGGCGGGTGCGGATATTTCGGAGTTTAAAACCGCACGTGCAACGCGAGATCAGGTCCGCCACTTTCACGAAGAAATTATTGCGCCCGCACTCGCATCGATTGCGCGCTGCCCAATTCCGGTCATCGCCGCCATTGATGGGGCCTGTGTGGGCGGTGGTCTGGAGATTGCAAGTGTCTGCGATCTTCGCGTTGCCAGTGATCGCAGTCGGTTTGGTATTCCCATTGAGCGACTTGGTTTTCCAATGGCGCCGGCCGAGGCCGCGGGCTTACTCGGCCTAGCGAGCAAGGCTGTTGCCCTGGAGTTATTGCTTGAGGGCCGTATTCTTAATGCTCAAGAGGCGTATGAGAAGGGTCTGGTTACGCGGGTGGTCCCGCTCGCCTGCTGGGACGAGGAGGTCAGGGCAACCACTGAGCGGGTTGCGCAGGGTGCGCCCCATGCGGCTCGCCGAAACAAATGGATCATTCAGACGCTGTCGGAAGGCCCCAAGCCGGAAGCGTTATCGCTACTCCAGCGGGAGGCCTGCTGGGACTTCGTTGAGACCCAGGACTATCAGCGTGGGATCGACGCATTTTTAAAGAAAACAAACCCGCGGTTTGAAGACAATTAATTTTTAGAAATAGAGCGGCCTGTTATGAGTAATCTGTATCAACTCCTTGAATCCAATTTTCCAAAGACTCCGGGGTCCTGCGCCTTTGAGACCCTTGATGGCCGCTATTACACATTCGACGATCTGCGTTTCGGCAGTGCGAAGATTGCGAACTGGCTGACCTCCCTCGGGGTTGCGAAGGGAAGTCGAATCGCCGTACAGGTCGAAAAATCGGTGGAAGCGGTGATGTTGTATCTCGCAACACTGCGTGCGGGATTGACGTTTCTCCCGCTGAACACTGCGTATCGCGCGGGGGAAATCTCTTATTTTCTCAATGATGCGCAGCCCGTCGTCGTGATTTGTAGCCCAGAGAACCTGCAGTGGATTGCACCGTTGGCGCAGGCCGCCGGCTGTCAGGTTGTGAAGACCCTTGGCGACCAGGCGGACGGCACACTCATTGAGTCGGCGACGGGATGCTCCCATGAGTTTAAGACGGTACCAGTAAAGCCTAATGATCTTGCGGCGATTCTCTACACCTCAGGCACAACGGGTCGCAGCAAGGGCGCAATGCTCAGCCATCGAAATCTCGCCTCTAATGCGCTGACTCTGAAAAGGGTATGGCACTGGAAAACAGGGGATGTTTTACTGCATGCGCTACCCATTTTCCATGTGCACGGACTTTTTGTTGCGCTTCATGGGGCTCTGATCAATGGCAGCAAGAGCTTCTGGTTGTCGAAGTTTGATGCTGACGCGGTGATACGGTTGATTCCCCGGTCGACCGTCATGATGGGAGTGCCCACATTCTATGTCAGGCTTGCTTCGGATCCGAGGATGAATCAACAGCTCGTGCGCTCGATGCGGCTCTTCATTTCCGGTTCGGCCCCCCTTCTTGCAGAGACATTTTCACTCTTTAAGAAAAAAACCGGGCACGATATTCTTGAGCGTTATGGCATGAGTGAGACGGTCATGCTGACCTCCAACCCCTATCGTGGGGAGCGTCGGGCGGGCACGGTGGGGTTTGCGCTTCCCGGCGTTGGTGTTCGGCTCGTTAGCGACGATGGTCGGGTAATTCAGAAAAAGAGGCATACCGAGTCAATGATTGGTGGCGTGCAGGTGAAGGGCCCCAATGTCTTCTCTGGCTACTGGCGCATGCCGGAGAAAACAAAGGAAGAATTTACGCCGGATCGCTGGTTTAAAACAGGGGATGTTGCGAGATGGGATGCCGATGGCTACCTGAATCTCGTGGGTCGCAGTAAGGATCTGATCATTACTGGGGGTTATAACGTCTATCCAAAAGAGATTGAGATGCTCATCGATGATCTGCCCGGAGTCGATGAAACGGCTGTGATTGGTGTTCCACACCCTGATTTCGGTGAGGCGGTGACGGCGGTTGTTGTGCCGAAGACCAACGTTCAATTAGATCCGCAGGCGCTTTTGTCCATGATCAAGTTAAAGATTGCGAACTATAAAGTTCCCAAAAAGATTGTGGTCGTTGAGAGTCTGCCCCGAAACGCAATGGGTAAGGTACAGAAAAATATCCTTCGCGAGACCTACTCGAAATAAACGAACGTGTCGCCTCGGGGCCTAATTCTCTTGGGGCATCTGCTCGAGTAAGCCCGCAACCTTCTCGGCCGCCTGATTCAGACGCTCTTGCAGGTTGCGTTGGTCAGCGTTTACGGCAGCAAGCTTGCTACGAAGCGCCGTATTTTCTTGCCGCAACTGTTCTACGACACGAATAAGTGCATCGGTTTTTTCGCTCAGCACATCAAGTTGATTGATCATGGGGTCAATGGTACCAAGTCGGGTCAACCATGGATAATCTACAGAATGAAAATTTTCAAATTTTTTGCGCCGCTTCTCCTGGCGTTGAGTTTTTTCTCCAGCGTCGCAGCCCAGGGTCTTTTGCAAAAGGCCCAGCAGGCGGGAGCAGGACAGTCGGTCGCCGCCCAGGAGGGATTGATCCGGGCGGGGGAACTTCAGGCCGGGCTTGTTGCTGAGCGTTTGGGGGTTGTTGGTGGTCAGCCGTTCTTGGCGGGACTGCGCCTTGTGCATGATCCCCATTGGCATACCTATTGGCGCAACCCCGGTGATTCGGGGCTACCGACGCGAATCGAGTGGGAGCTGCCGTCGGGCTGGCGGGCGGGGCCGATCCAGTGGCCGACACCCAAGCGATTGCCGGTCGGGCCACTCGCCAATTTTGGCTATGAAGACGATCTGCTGCTACCCGTTGAGATTCTGCCGCCCGCGGGTCTAGCGCTCGGATCCGAGGTGGTGTTGAGGGCGCGGGCGAGTTGGCTTGTCTGTAAAGACGTCTGCATTCCGGGCGAGGCCTTTCTCGCACTGCGACTTACGGTCGTGAAGACTTCAGCCGATGCAATTCTGTCGGCCGATGCGCAGCGATTTGCGCTGGCCCGAGACCGCATTCCAAATAGAGATTCGCTACGCCAAGTCAGGTCCTACATTACAGATCAACATCTGGTGCTTCACTGGCGGGGTGAGGCGAATGAAACGGCGGGGTTTTTCTATCCTTATGTTGAGGGGCTGATCTTGCCCTCTGCGGCTCAGGCGATTTCTAAAACGAATGGGGCCTGGCAGATTCGAATTCCCTTGGCTGAATCGTCAAAAGCTGCGATTGCGCTTGTGCGAAAGGCCCAGGCGGTTGAAGGCATCTGGGTCATACCAGGGCGAGCGGGTCTGGAGTGGAGGGCGCCCATTACGACGGGATCGGTACCCGCGATTGGGCAGGTGGTCAGTCTTGGCCTGACCGCCGCAGAGGAGACTCCTGCGCCAAAGCCCAGCCCCGGGTGGTCTGGATTCTGGTGGGCTGCCGTTGCAGCGGTGCTTGGCGGCATGATTCTCAATCTGATGCCCTGCGTATTTCCGGTTATCGGACTAAAGGTGCTCTCCTTCGCGCAGTCGGCTCACTCGAAGTCGGGTGCGATGAAGCAGGCCTTGATTTTCTCGGCTGGTGTCGTTCTGAGTTTTGTTGCACTCGCTGGAGTCTTGATTTCTTTACGTGCAGCCGGTGGTGCGGTCGGCTGGGGCTTTCAGTTACAGAATCCCTGGGTTGTTTTGGCTCTTGGACTTCTCTTTATTCTGATTGCGATGAATTTGTTTGGCGTCTTTGAGATGGGTCTCTTGGGGGTTCGGGTCGCGAATCTTCATTTCGCAAGCCATGCGGCATCTGCACCCGGTGCGTTGGGCTCTTTTTTCTCTGGGGTGCTCGCAGTGGTTGTGGCGTCGCCCTGCACCGCGCCATTTATGGGAAGCGCAATTGGATTTACAGCGAACGCAACCCTCACGCAGACACTTCTCGTTTTTGCAGCTCTGGGATTGGGAATGTCATTGCCTTACCTCCTTTTGGCGTGCTGGCCCGGGCTTCTGGTACGCCTGCCGCGGCCGGGGCCTTGGATGGTTCGCTTCAAGCAGGTCATGGCGTTTCCCATGCTGGCCGCCGCGGCCTGGCTATTCTGGGTGCTCGCCAATATTCAAGGCTCTGATGCTATTTTGGCGGCTTTATTTGCGGCGACAGCGCTTGGGTTCGTTCTCTGGATTTATGGTGTGTTCATTCAACCCTATCGAGCCGGCCCATTGGCATGGATCGGTTTTTTAGTTGGTGGTGCACTTCTTGTTGCCGCAATGATTCAGGCGACGCGGCCGACTGCCTTATCAAGTCCGAATCCTAAGATCGGTGCCGAAGCGCAGGCTCTGGTGTCGTCGCCTGCTGCAGATGCAGGGTCGTCGGTGGTTTGGCAGCAATGGCGCATGGGGCTTGCCGAGCGTCTGCAGGCGGAGGGTAAAACTGTATTCGTCGACTTTACGGCGAGTTGGTGTATTACCTGCCAGGCCAATAAGGTTCGTGTTCTAAACGCAGAGTCGATTGTTCGCGCGTTTCAGGATTCGGCTGTTGTTACTGTGCGCGCGGATTGGACGCGACAGGATTCTGCAATTGCGGCTGAACTCGCCAAGCATGGCCGTAGCGGTGTACCCATGTATCTGGTCTACTCCCGGTATGGCGGCAAGCCGAGGGTCCTATCGGAATGGCTCAGCGAGAAAGAAGTGCTTGATGCAATTCGCTAACTAGCGAAGCCCCAAGACATCTTGCATATCAAAGAGGCCCGCTGCCTTATCGTTTAGGAACTTGGCGGCACGGATTGCACCTTGAGCGTAGGTTGCACGCGATGATGATTTATGCGTGATTTCAATCCGCTCACCGGTTCCCGCAAATAGTACGGTGTGATCTCCCACGATATCGCCCCCACGAATGACCGAGAACCCAATCTCTTTTTCTGGGCGCTCACCGGTGTGGCCCTCCCGGGTGTAGCGCGCAACCTCCGGGAGATGACGTCTGGCGGCCCTGGCAACGACCTCGGCCATTTTCAGGGCCGTTCCAGAGGGCGCATCAACCTTATGCCGATGGTGGGCCTCTATCACTTCAATATCAAATCCCTCTGACAGAAAGTGACCCGCAGTCTCGAGAAGTTTGAGTGTGATGTTGACCCCGACACTCATGTTGGGTGCGAAGACAGCTGCTCGATGTCTGCTGAAGGCGTGGATCGATGCAAGCCCCGACGCATCAAATCCCGTTGTCCCAATTACGGCGCGCACATCGTACTGCTCACAGGCGGCGAGATAGCGCACGGTCGCCTCGGGTCGCGTGAAGTCGATCAGCACGTCTGTTTCTACTAAGGAATTGAGGTCTGCGGTAATCCGTACACCGGTCTGCTGGCCTATGAACTCGCCGGCATCTCGTCCAATCATCGGGCTCTCATCAATATCTAGAGCAGCGGAGAGCTCACATGCGGGATCAACCATGACCGACTCAATTAACATTTTCCCCATTCGGCCGGAGGCACCAGAGATTGCGATTCGTGTTTTTTTAGAGTTGGTCATGGTCATGAGATTGGCTTGATCGAGTGGTGGGGCGTTTGAATCCTGAGGTCATCGCGGATGTTGAAGGGGATAAAACTGCGCTTAGCGCACCGGCCTTGAGGGAAGAACGCCCTCGCCACCTTCTTTCGGCAGCGGGTCGCCGCCGAAGCTGATTAAGACATCGTCTCTGAACATGACCGTAAAACGTCGGCGCTCTTTCTCGCCATCGCCTCTGCGGATATCAAAAATATAGTCCCAGCGATCCGAGCGAAACGGATCCACCAGGAGGGGTGTTCCGAGAATGGCACGGACCTGTTCTTTTGATAGTCCTTCTTGGAGCTTGGCCGCCATTGACTCCGAGACGTAGTTGCCCTGACCGATATCGACGCGGTAGGGTGTTAGCCAGTTCGGGGGGCTTTCTTTCACGGCGCTTACCCAAGCGGGTGTGCTGCAGCCCGAAAGTAGCAGCGCCACGAAAATGCCGGACCCGGCAATTCGTAATCGGGAGTGGACTCGATCGGTCACTGCTGGGCCTTGGGCGCCGGGGATTTCGAGGAGCAAACGTCGGGGCCTGGGCCCTGTGGTCACGGGGGGCGATCCGGGGAGGGCGAGGTTTTTATCAGCTTTCATGGTGATCTCAGATTCAACAGAGGAGGTAGCCCGTTATGATAGCCCCCATGCCAGGAGTTGATGATCTTAAAACGACCGGTCTGAAGGTGACCGCACCCCGGTTAAAGGTGTTGGACATTTTTCATCGGGCTCAGACCCGCCACCTAACGGCGGAAGATGTCTATCGGGCATTGCTGGCTGATTCGATGGATATTGGTCTTGCGACCGTCTATCGGGTGCTGACCCAGTTTGAGCAGGCGGGCATTCTTGCCCGCAGCAACTTTGAATCCGGCAAGGCAGTGTTTGAGCTCAATGAGGGAAACCATCATGATCACCTGGTCTGCCTTGACTGCGGCCGAGTCGAGGAATTCTTTGACCCACAAATCGAAGAGTTACAGCACAAGATCGCCCAATCTCGGGGATTTGAGCTTCAGGATCATGCCTTGGCCCTCTACGCGCATTGCGTCGATGAGAAATGCGCGAACCGAACGAGTCGGGATGCAGCCCTTAAATCAAGAAAGAGCAAGTAGCGATCGCGCGTGCTCACGGGATGTTTTCTGTGCCCCTTCGTCGCCCAACATCCGGGCAATTTCGTCAACCCGATCCTCACTCGTCAGCCCTTGCAGCTGACTCACCGGTGTCGCCGCATCTGAGTGCGCGTGTTTTAGAACCCGGAGGTGATGATGTCCCCGCGCCGCGACCTGGGGGAGGTGGGTGACGCAGAGTACCTGCCGGCCGCTACCCAGTTGCCGAAGCAGCTGGCCTACGGTGTGGGCAACGTTACCCCCGATTCCAGAATCCACCTCATCAAAGATCAGCGTTGGGATATTGTTTGCAGACGTGGTCACCACGGAGATGGCGAGGCTAATCCGGGCGAGTTCCCCGCCTGAGGCGACTTTGTTAATGGGGTAGGGCTGGGCATTGGCATGATTGCGAAGGGTGAAGACGATGTCATCCTGACCATGGGCCGCCGGTGTGGCGCGTTGTTCAACGACCGCCTCAAAACGCATAGCACCCATTGCGAGTTGTTCGAACCATGAATTAACGGCTGTGGAAAGCTCCTGACAGGCACTAACCCGCTGCCCGGAAAGATGATCGGCCAACTTCTGATAATCGGCCGAGAGGGCTGCGACCTGTTTTTTTAATGATTCGATATCCGCAGCCTGATTGGCCTGGTTGAGTTCCTCCTGGGCTCGGGCGAGCGCCTCGAGAAGATGCTCGGGCCGGAGTTTTAGTTTTCGGGAAACTGTGAAAATTGCTTCGACACGGGCCTCGACTTCTGCGAGCCGCTGGGGATCAAGGTCGGTCTTATCCAGGTACTTTCGTAGTTCGTCTGCGGACTCTTCGAGCTGAATGGCGCTCGCTGCGATCGCATCAATTGCAGGTTGCAGGCGGGGGTCCTTATCGACGAGCTGCGTTAGACGTTGCGAAATCCGTTGGGCCTGAACGAGCAGAGAATTCTCATCGTCATCGATTGTATTGAGTGAGGCTTGGGTGCTTTGGAGTAATTCTGCGGCGTGCGAGAGCCGCTTCTGCTCTTCGGATAGGCTTTCCCATTCGTTCGGGAGCAGCCGTAGCGCTGAGATTTCTTCAATTTTCCAGCTGAGCTGATCACGCAAAAGAGTTAGGCGTTCGGCCTGTTCTTCGGCCTGAGCCAGCAGGGCCTCTAGTTTTTCTTTTGCACGCCAGATATCAGAAATTGCCTTGACCTGATCCGTAAGTTCGGCGTGGGTGTCGAGGAGTTGACGCTGTGCATTTGGCCGCAGTAAGGCCTGGTGTGCATGCTGGCCATGAATATCGACTAAGGTTTCGCCGAGCTCTTTCAGTTGAGTCAGCGTTGCGGGCTGGCCATTAATCCAGGCCCGTGATTTTCCTGCACGGTCAACCACCCGGCGAACGAGCACCTGTTGGTCGTCAGGCTCAATTCCGGCTTGTGCACACCAGGCGCGTGCGTTTGGGATATTCTGGACCTCGAAGCGGGCGGCCAGCTCTGCTTTCTGCGCGCCATCACGGATGACGGTGTTATCGGCGCGACCTCCGAGCAGGAGGTCGAGCGCATCGATCAGAATGGATTTTCCTGCGCCGGTCTCGCCCGTCATGACGGTAAAGCCTGAGGCGAGATCGAGATCAAGTTGCTCAACAATAACAAATTGATGGACTGACAAAGAGGCAAGCATTGGCGTAAGACTGATCGATTCTAGAAAAGGGCTAAGCTGCGCACGCCAGGGTGACTAGGGCTGTTCGGTTGGGGGCATTGGGTCGGGACGACCAAGAAAAATTGGGTTTGCTCCCCAGTGCAATTTACGCCGCAGCATCTCAAAATAGTCGTAACCCTTCGGGTGCAAAAGTCGCGATTTGTGCGCGCCGTGACGGATCACAATTTTATCGCCATCTTCAAGGGCCGTGAGGGCCTGCATATCGCAGTGAAGACTTGTGCCGGCGCCGTCATTGACCACCACATGAACTTCTACTGTCTCGGGCAGAACAATCGGGCGACTGGACAGCGCCTGCGGCGCAACCGGAACAAGTGTGATTCCTGCTAGCCCGGGGTGCAGAATCGACCCAAGTGCAGAGAGGGAATAGGCGGTCGATCCGGTGGGTGTCGAAATGATCAAACCGTCAGCCCTTAGGGTTTGGAGGTAATGGCCATCGACAAAGATATCGAGTTCAACCATCCGGCTAATTGCACCTCGGCTGATGACTGCGTCATTGAGCGCGGGTGCATCAAAGACAGCATGGCGAGTGGCTTGTTGTTCTGCCTTTCGCATTACAGAGACCTGAAGCGTGCTGCGACGCTCTTCAATATAGTGGCCCTGAATCACTGCGGGTAGTTCGGAATCGACCTGTGAGATATCGAGATCAGTCATGAATCCAAGGCGGCCTTGATTGACTCCGATGAGCGCGATGCCGCAGGGCGCGAGTTGTCGGGCGATTCCAAGGAGGGTGCCGTCTCCGCCCAGGATAACCGCGAGATCGATGGTTCGGGACAGCGATTCGAGATCTGCAATGGTGTCTGTCTCGTGACTGCTTAGTCCGGCGCTCGCGGCGGTCTTGGATTCGACGGCAACCTCTGCACCCGCCTGGCGGGCGGCGGCGATGATTCGACGAATGGGAGTGCCGAGCCCCTCGGTTTCGGGGCGCCCGAAAAGCCCGATGTGTTGAAAGGGAGTCTGGGCGGGTTTCATGAGTGTCATTACACCATACGGTCAGGGTTGGGGAATAATGCAGCCTATGCTAGATGATCGATCCCGCAATCTACTCAAAACCCTGATTGAGCGTTATATCGTTGAAGGTCAGCCCGTGGGCTCGCGGGCCTTGTCCAAGTTTTCGGGACTTGATCTGTCGCCGGCAACGATTCGGAATGTGATGGCCGATCTTGAGGAGATGGGGCTTGTGGCGAGTCCGCATACCTCAGCGGGCCGCATCCCAACCCCCAGGGGCTATCGGCTGTTTGTGGATAGCCTGTTGACGGTACAGCCCTTGCAGCCGAACCAGACCACCATGATGGAAGGACAGTTACAGGCCGATGCGCCCCATCGTGTCATGGGGCATGCCGCGCAGTTGTTATCGAGCCTATCGAGTTTCGCGGGGGTCGTCGTGACCCCGAAGCGGGGGGGTGTATTTCGTCACTTGGAGTTTCTTCGGCTGGGCGAGCGTCGGCTTTTATTAATTGTCGTGAGTCCAGAGGGGGATGTTCACAACCGGATTTTGCAGACGGATCAGGATTACACCCCGCCCGAGTTAATGGAGGCCGGTAATTATCTTAACGCCCACTATGCAGGCCTTGATTTTGATGCCGTCCGCCATCGAATCAAGACAGAGTTATCAGAGTTGCGCGAGGACATTTCCGGGCTGATGCGGCTTGCAGTTGAGACGGGCGAAGACATCCTAAAAAGCCCTGATGACGAGGTGCTTGTCTCGGGCGAACGCCGTCTACTCGACGTCAGTGATCTATCTGAAAATATGTCAAGGCTTCGTCGACTCTTCGATTTATTTGAGCAGAAGGCCTCTCTCGCCCGATTGCTTGACGCCTCGACTCAGGGGCAGGGTGTGCAGATTTTTATTGGTGGAGAGTCATCTCTCGTGCCCATTGAGGAACTCTCCGTGGTTGCCGCCCCCTACGAAATCGATGGCCGTGTGGTGGGTACACTGGGTGTGATTGGGCCGACGCGTATGGCCTACGAGCGGGTCATTCCGATTGTCGATATTACCTCCAAGTTGTTATCGACCGTTCTGAGTCAGTCGACCCAATCTCATCACCCCTGATTCCCTGCGAGCGATTTCTCCAATGCCTTTTCCGTTAAAACAAGAACCTGATTTCACCCATGGCACGCGGCTGCGCACCGGCTTATTGTTGATTAATCTGGGTACGCCCGACGCACCGACAGCGGCTGCGTTGCGGACCTATCTCAAGGAATTTCTCTCTGATCCTCGTGTCGTGGAGATTCCGAGGCTTGTCTGGTGGCCGATTCTTAACGGAATTATTCTGAACGTTAGACCGAAAAAGTCTGCAACGAAGTATGCGAGTGTCTGGATGGAAGAGGGCTCTCCTCTGCGGGTCTACACGGAGCGCCAGTCGGTGTTAATTCAGGCGGAACTCTCGCGTCGCGGTTTTGACATCGATGTCGATTTCGCGATGCGTTATGGCAACCCGAGTATTGGGAGTGTGCTCGAGAAGATGCGGGCCAAAGGTTTGCGCAGGCTATTGGTCTTGCCACTCTATCCGCAGTATTCTTCGAGCACCACGGCAACTGCATTCGATGTGGTCTTTGAAGAGTTTTCAGCAATGCGCAATCAGCCCGACCTCCGGCTGGTGCGTAGCTTTCACGATTACGGCCCCTACATTGATGCCCTCGCTCAGCAGGTGAGGGCCCATTGGGAGGCTCACGGCCGCGGTGATCTGCTGTTGTTCAGTTTTCACGGAGTACCAAAGCGCTCCCTGCTAAAAGGCGATCCTTACCACTGTGAATGTCACAAGATGGGCCGACTCATTGCGGAGGCTCTTGGCTTGGCACCGCATCAGTGGCGGCTTTCTTTTCAGTCGCGGTTTGGAAAAGCAGAGTGGTTAAAGCCCTACACTTCCGAGATACTGCACGCGTTACCTGGGGAGGGTGTGAAGACCCTCGATGTGATGTGCCCCGGGTTTCCAGCCGACTGCCTGGAGACCTTGGAGGAGATCGCGATGGAAGGTAAGGAAGAGTTTATGACTGCCGGCGGTAGTCACTATCGCTATATCGCCTGTCTCAACGATTCGCCGGCCGCAATCTCGGCGCTTGCAGACTTAGCCCAGACACATTTATC
>Ga0172373_10005287_pt1 | contig 17773 bp, 11 predicted proteins | sample Lak10m_2_FD_114546 | JGI IMG/M metagenome (GOLD analysis project Ga0172373, IMG submission 114546) | Freshwater microbial communities from Kabuno Bay, South-Kivu, Congo - kab_092012_10m | ecosystem: Environmental > Aquatic > Freshwater > Lake | place: Democratic Republic of the Congo...
AAAATAAAGGAGAAAACGGGTATTTTGACCTATAAACCTGCTGATATTGGAGTACAAACCTAGGTTTGTACTCCAAAAAAAGGCATTTGAAGCCTTTTGGCGCCCATCATTCAAAAAGACCCTAAAACACATATTGAGCCTTGGTTTATTGTCATTATTTGCAGGCATGGGACAAGGCGACGACGGCGAGGCTTTCAACGTTGACCCTTGCGGCGTGTAACAATTGGGATCGACGGATGAGTCTTCGCCGCTCCGGCCGTGAATACCCCAATTAAGCGCTTGATCCTGGGCGTAGCGCTTACCCAATTCCTGCGCGATTTGGGCGCGGGCCAATTCGACGCCGAGATAAAAGGCGTGTCCGCCGTCGTTCTCGACGCCCAGATGCGGAAATAAGGCGAATGGGTCGCTGTCGGTCCACAAGCCGTCACGGTTGAAAATATGAATGCCTTCGGCTGAAATCATGATGCGAAAGCTGGGGTCGCGGATGGCGGTCTGTAATTCTTGTATTTCCGCCAACGGCAGAGGAAACGGCGCGCGCTCGTGCAGCGCCATCAGACCATCGTCGATATGTTTCGGCAGGCGATTGCTTTCGCGCGCGGCCAGCATGATGCGGCGGGCAAGATCGGCTTCCTTGATCGCCTTGCAAGCGTGTTTACTCACCTGAGTCGCCAGTATCTGGCGTACCTGCAACTCCGAGCAAAGGCCCAGCAGCATGGCGTTCATGCCGGCGGTATCGGCATGGGTCAATTCGGTGAGATTGCCCACGCCCATCATCATTTCCACGTCGGGATGGCGCCGCCGCACTTCGTGGTAGCGGACAATCGAGTCGGCAAAGCCAAAATGAATCGGGTCGAGAACGGGGTCGACGATGAATGGACGGCCTTTGTCCTGCATTTTGGCAATTACGCGGTCAAGAGAATCCATGTCGGCGTGCGGCGTGGCAATCAAAACCGGCGTTGAGGCCACTTCATCGGCGATCCACAGCGTCTCTTCATTGAGGCTCAACAGAAAATCGGCGCCGGCGCGTCCCGCCAGCAATAAATTCTCAGGGTCAAGCGAATCGACGCTGACCAAAAATCCCTCGCTCTTCAAGGCTTTGATGGCAGCGGCCAAATGCGGAAACGGGGTCAACGGCAAGCAGCCCAGATCGATCACGTCCGCGCCGTCGCGCCGATATTCCTCGGCCCTGCGCACGATGGCGGCGACGTCGATATGCGGCGCTTCGACAATCTCCGCGAAGATGCGTAGTTCGTAGCGGTTCAGGTCTGGGCGTTGGCGGACTTTGCCGAAAAATTCCGGCAAGTCGTGCAGTTCTTCCGGGCCACGCTCGACCGGTACGCCAAAATGTTGAGACAAAGCGTCCAAATCGCCCCGGCAGCGGCCGGGTACCAGAATCCGGTCGGCGCCGAACGTGTCGGTCAGGCGACGTTGAATCATGTCGGCCGTCATCAGCGCCGCCACCGTAACGCCAAGCACATGCACGGTATAGTCGAAATCCGGCGCCATGTCTTCGATGGTGCGGCGCAACTGCTTTTCGGCCAGTTTTCCGGTAAGAAACAGAATATGCTCCGCCATGAGTCATGCATGCCTGAGGATCGCGTCATGCGAATAGTTCAAACCGTTCCTGCCGATGGCATTGAGAATGGTTGCGTTGGCAAGCTTTAGCCAAGCCGATGCGCTCGAAATATTGATGCAAATCCACCTTGATCGGCATGAAATACACGTGCCAACCGTTTTCCGCCGCCGAGTCGATCAGCCGGTTGGCGAATTCGACGTTCCAGTCGTACTCGGGCCGGAAATGCTTGGGAAACTTGACGTGATTTTTCACTTCCCAATAGTTTTGCGAGGCCGGCGTCACCACCGGGCTGATGCCGATGTAGGTTTCCAGGCCGTCCATGTGTTCGGCAAACAATTCCACCAAGCGATGGTCGTAGAACGGTTGCGAAAAAAAGCCGTTAGCCCCGGCATCGGCCTTGCGTTGAATATAATGGCATTCGTGTTGCAAGCCTTGTCGATGCGGGTCGAATCCGGCATAGATGTTCAACGCCGGAAAGAGTCGGCGTACCGCCCGAATCAGCTCGACTACGTCGGTATTGCAATAGCTACGTTTCAACCCTTCCGGCGGGTCGCCGGTAACCAGCAAGACGTCGTCGAGTTGGTGTTGCTCGATGATGCGATACAACTCGCCGCTTTCGATCTTAAAATCAATGGCCCGAAAATGCGGAATGAAGCGGTACTTGTTCCGGTCGATGCGCGTCGCCAGCTCCCAACTGCGAATATCGAAATGCTGAATATCCGGCACGTTGATGATATTGACACCGCTATCCAGGCTCTGCACAAACGCATATTGCTTTTCAAAGGCGTCCAAGCTTCTGGGGACGATTTCAAAGGAAATGTTCATCGGTTATCGACACTAAACGAGATGGATCAGTCAAAAGTAGCGCGCAAGGTTTTGGCGGCGGCCACCATCTGGGTCAGCGCCGGTATCACCTCATGCCACTGGCGGGTTTTCAGGCCGCAATCCGGGTTGACCCACAGTTGTTCGGCCGGAATGCGTTCGGCGGCCTTGCGCATCAGCGCCACGATATGCTGCTCGCTCGGAATATTGGGCGAGTGGATGTCGTAGACGCCGGGACCGATGCCGTTCGGGTAGTTGAAATGCTCGAAGGCATCCAGTAACTCCATGTCGGAACGCGAGGTCTCGATGGTAATGGCGTCGGCGTCCATGTCGGCGATGGCGGCGATGATGTCGTTGAACTCGGAGTAACACATGTGGGTGTGTATCTGCGTCTCGTCGGCCACGCCGCCCGTCGTGATACGGAACGCTTCCACCGCCCAATCCAGATACGCCTGCCATTGCGATTGGCGTAGCGGTAAACCTTCGCGTAGGGCGGCTTCGTCGATTTGAATCACGCCGATACCGGCTTTTTCCAAATCCAGCACTTCCGCGCGAATGGCCAGGGCCAATTGCTTGCAGGTGACCGAACGCGGCTGGTCGTCGCGCACGAATGACCAGTTCAAAATGGTCACAGGACCGGTCAACATGCCTTTCATAGGTTTGTCGGTCATGGATTGGGCGTAGCCAATCCATTCGACGGTCATCGGGCGCGGGCGGCTGATGTCACCGAACAGGATAGGCGGTTTGACGCAGCGCGAGCCGTAAGACTGCACCCAACCGGCTTGGCTGAAGGCGTAGCCGGCTAGCTGTTCGCCGAAGTATTCCACCATGTCGTTGCGTTCGGCTTCGCCATGCACGAACACGTCCAAACCGAGCGCTTCCTGTTCGCGCACGCAACGCGCAATTTCGCCGCGCATCGCGTCTTTGTAGCCGGCTTGGTCCAGTTTGCCGGACTTGAACTGGCTGCGGGCCAGGCGGATTTCCGCCGTTTGCGGGAAAGAACCGATAGTGGTGGTGGGAAACTTGGGCAGTTTCAGTAACGCGGCCTGCTTGAGTGCGCGTTCGGCATACGGGCTTTTGCGCCGGGCCAGTTGTGGGGTGATGTCGGCCAGAGCCACCTTGACCGCCGGATTGTTGACACGCGCCGAATTGCGGCGGGCTTCGATGGCGGCGCGGTTGGCGTCCAGTTCGGCTTTGACCGCATCACGCCCTTGGTTCAGCGCGGTGGCCAACACGCGCAGTTCGCCGAGCTTCTGTTTGGCAAAAGCCAGCCAGGATTTGATTTCGGCGTCGAGTTTCTGCTCGTTGTCCAGATCGACCGGCACATGCAGCAGCGAGCACGACGGCGCCAGCCACAGGCGTTCGCCCAGTTGTTGAGCAATCGGTTCCAGACTATCCAGCACCGCGTTGAGGTCGGCTTTCCAGATGTTGCGGCCATTGATGACGCCGAGCGATAACACTTTGTCCGCAGGCAGACGGTAGATCAGCGGGGCGATGTCATCGCGGCCGTTGATGGCGTCGACATGCAGGCCGGCCACCGGCAAGTTGACGGTGAGATTGCGGTTTTCCGCCAATTGGCCGAAATAGGTCGCCAGCAACAGTTTGACGCGGCAGTCACGCAAGTGCTGGTAAGCCGTATTGAAGGCGTTTTGCCACGCCATATCGAGTTCGGTGACCAGAATCGGTTCGTCGATCTGCACCCATTCAACGCCTGCATTCGCCAGCGTTTCCAGCAATTCCGCGTAAACCGGCAGCAGTTTGGGCAACAGCGCCAGTTTGTTGGAATCGTCCTTGGCCTTGCCTAACCACAAATAGGTAACCGGGCCGATGATCACCGGCTTGGCGGCGACGCCTTGGGCCTTGGCTTCCGCCAGTTGTTCCAGCAGCCGGGACGCATCCAGCCTGAATGACGTGGCGGCGTTGAACTCAGGCACGATGTAGTGATAGTTGGTGTCGAACCACTTGGTCATTTCGCCGGCGGCTACGCCACCGCAGCACTCAGCGGCTTCGCTCGCGGATTGCGCTGAACGGCCACGGGCGACCCGAAAATAATTGTCCAAGGCGTCGCCGTGGAATTGTTGCACCCGCTCAGGCAGGTTGCCCAAGGTAAAGCTCATGTCCAGCACTTGGTCGTAAAAGGCAAAGTCGCCGACCGGCACCCAGTCCAGTCTCGCTTGCAATTGCCAATGACGCTGGCGTAACTGTTGGCCGAGCGCCTTGAGTTCGTCGCGCGAGGATAGACCTTGCCAGTACGACTCTAAGGCAAACTTTAGCTCGCGCTTGGCGCCGATACGGGGAAAGCCCAAATTGTGAATTTTCGTCATGAATAAATACCGTCTGTTGAATGTTTGACACAGAAAACATTGTAAACAGACAAACGAATGACGATAATCGATGATTCTTCATCAACTCATGAGATATATTCATCAATATGGAATTGATCCACCTGCGCATCCTGCTGGCGTTAAAACGCCACGGCACCCTCGGCGCCGCCGCCGAAACCCTGCATCTGACCCAATCGGCGCTGTCGCATCAAATCAAAAACCTGGAACAACGCCTGGGCGTGACCTTATGGTACAAGCAGGGCCGCTCGCTGGTATTGAGCCAGGCCGGGCACTATTTGTCCGAGGTCGCCGAATCGGTGATCGCCACCGTCGATTCGGCGGAAAACCATTTGGCGCAATTGGCCAAAGGCAAGACCGGCAAATTGACCATAGGCATCGAATGCCATGCCTGCTACGAATGGTTCCGCAACATTCTGCAACCCTATCTGCGCGCCTGGCCGGATTTGAGCGTCGAAGTCACCTCGCGCTACCGTTTCGAATCGTTCGAAGCCATCCGCCAATACAAGCTGGATGCGGTGCTGACCTCGGACCCGGTCGATAACGGCCTACTCAGCTACCAGCCGCTGTTCGATTTCGAACTGGTATTGATCGTGGCAGACAGCCATCCACTGGCCGGCCGCGTGGAAATCAAACCCGACGATTTGCGCGGCGAAACCGTGCTGACTTACCCGGTGGTCCGCGAGCGGCTGGACATGTTCCGTAAGGTACTGCAACCGGTCGGCATCGAACCCGCCGCCCATATCCATGTCGAGGAAACCGACATCATGCTGCAACTAGCCGCCGCCGGTCGCGGTGTTTGCCTGCTACCGGAATGGCTGCTAGCCGATAAATCCGCCAAACTCGGCCTGACCGGCTTGCGTTTCGTCGATCTACCCATAGCTAAAACCATGTATCTGGCTTGCCGGCATGAGGATGCCGAGTTGGAGTATTTACGCTGGCTGGTAAGGCATGCTGCGACGGCGCTAGATAGATGACGCTTTGGCCTAAGTGCTGTCATAGATTGGCTTCAGTCAAAAGGGCCGTTAAACCTGAAAATACTATAGTATTTGTTTTATTGGCGGCCTGGCCCCAAAAGTTGGGCTTGCTTGAAGGGTTAATGAATACACAATATGTAGTGCTATTTTCTTGTAAAAATCACCACATATAGTGATTATGGCTTGACATATTCGCCAAGCCTGCCTAAACTCCTGCCCCAAGACGGTTCCCCCCGAAGGGGATTAAAAGGGAATCCGGTCGGCGCTGGTGCGTTTTTCGCATAAGTGCTGGAAAGCCGGAGCTGCCCCCGCAACTGTAATCGGCGAGTTGAGGTTCACCCCGTGCCACTGGACGCGAGTCCGGGAAGGCCGAACCGAAACGACGACCCGAAAGCCAGGAGACCTGCCCTCGAAACCTTAATCAACCGGGAGCGGGGTGTCTCCGAGGACGATGGCAAGCATTGCGGTTCCAGCTAGGTTGGATTTACGCCGCGCCCCTGCCGTTGCGGCTTCATGACCTCGCTCCCCTCGTGGAGAAACCCATGGATACCGCCGCTCAACCCGCCAGCTTTTATCCCGACCCTGCCGAGCCCATCAAACACACCGCATCGTATCCAACGAATAGCGGCTTGGAAGTCATTCGCCGCAACCGTGCCGTGGTCGCTTTTCAGCCGGAAAAAATCGCCATCGCCATCACCAAGGCTTTTCTCGCGGTGGAAGGCCAGCACAGAGTCAATTCGGGGCGGATTCGCGACCAAGTGGCGCAACTCACGACTAGCGTGGTCGAAGCGTTGACACGGCGTTTGCCCGGCGGCGGCACGGTGTATATCGAGGACATTCAGGATCAGGTGGAACTGGCGCTGATGCGTTCCGGCGCGCATGACGTGGCCCGCGCTTACGTGCTGTACCGCGAAAAACACGCCGAGCAGCGCGCGTCACAGCAAGCCAGCGACAATGCCTCACCGGCTTTGCAAGTGGACGACCACGGCCAACGCCGACCGCTGGACAGTGCGGCCTTCATCGCCTTGTGCCGCGAGGCTTGCGCCGGCCTGACCGCTGTCGATGCCGAACGGGTCTGGAAGGAAACCCTGACCAATCTGTACGACGGCATGCCGTTGGCGACGGTGCGCCAGGCCTTGGTGTTGGCGGCGCGCACCTTGATCGAAGTCGAACCGGACTACGCCAAAGTCGCCGCGCGTTTGCTGTTGAGCCATCTGCGTCTGGAAGCCACCGGCGCGGCATTGAGCCAAGCCGACATGGCCGAACGCTACGCCGGCTGCTTTGCCGACTTCATCGCTACCGGCATCGCCGCCGAGTTACTCGATCCGCGTCTGGCCGAGTTCGATCTGGAAAAATTGGGTTTGGCCTTGCAGGCCGAGCGCGATCTGCAATTCGATTACCTGGGTCTGCAAACCTTGTACGACCGCTATTTCCTGCACATCGACGGTCGCCGCATCGAGTTGTCGCAATGCTTTTTCATGCGGGTGGCGATGGGGCTGGCGATCAACGAGATTGACCGCGAAACGCGCGCTATCGAATTTTACCGCCTGCTATCGAGCTTCGATTTTATGTGTTCGACGCCGACCTTGTTCAACAGCGGCACTCGCCATTCCCAATTGTCGTCTTGCTACTTGACCACGGTATCCGACGATCTGGACGGCATTTACCAAAGCATCAAGGAAAACGCGCTGCTGCAAAAATACGCCGGCGGCCTGGGCAACGACTGGACGCCGGTACGGGCGCTGGGCAGCCGCATCAAGGGTACCAACGGTCACAGCCAGGGCGTGATTCCGTTTTTGAAGGTGGTCAACGATACCGCTGTCGCGGTCAACCAGGGCGGCAAACGCAAGGGCGCGGTGTGTGCGTATCTGGAAAACTGGCATCTGGATTTCGAGGAATTTCTGGAGTTGCGCAAAAACACCGGCGACGAGCGCCGCCGCTGCCACGATATGAACACCGCCGCCTGGGTGTCGGACTTGTTCATGCAGCGCGTGCGGGACAATGGCGACTGGACCCTGTTTTCGCCGGTCGACGTGCCGGACTTGCACGACCTTTACGGCGCGGCCTTCGCCGACGCCTACCAGACATACGAAGTCAAGGCCGAGCGTGGCGAGATCAAACTGTACAAACGCATCAGCGCGGTACAGCTTTGGCGCAAGATGCTGACCATGCTGTTCGAAACCGGTCATCCGTGGATTACCTTCAAGGACGCCTGCAATCTGCGTTCGCCCCAGCAGCACGCCGGCGTGATTCATAGCTCCAACCTGTGCACCGAAATCACGCTGAATACGTCCGCCGACGAAACCGCAGTGTGCAATCTGGGCTCGGTGAATCTGGCCACGCACTTGGTCGAACTTGACGGCGACTGGAAACTGGACGCCGACAAACTGCAAAGCACCATTAACACCGCGATGCGCATGTTGGACAACGTCATCGACATCAATTTCTACGCCACGCTCAAGGCGCGCAACGCCAACCTGCGCCACCGCCCGGTCGGACTGGGCATGATGGGTTTCTCCGATTGTTTGCACAAACTAGGCATAGCTTACGCCAGCCAGGAAGCTGTAGAGTTCGCAGACTACTCAACCGAACTGTTGTGTTACTACGCCTATCAAGCCTCGACCGATTTGGCCGAGCAACGCGGCCGCTACAGCAGCTTTACCGGCAGTTTGTGGCAGCAAGGCTTGTTGCCGCCGGATACCCTGGAACGCTTGGCGGAAACGCGCGGCGATCTGGGTGTGCCGAGCGGCGGGCAGTTGGATTGGCATGCGTTGCGCGAGCGCATTGCCCAAGTCGGCATGCGCAATTCCAATTGCGTGGCGATTGCGCCGACCGCGACCATTTCCAACATTGTCGGCGTGTCGGCATCCATCGAGCCGGTCTATCAGAATCTATACGTGAAATCCAATCTGTCCGGCGAGTTCACCGTGGTCAACGCCGCGCTTGTGCGCGAGTTGAAGGCGCTGGATTTATGGGATGCGGTGATGGTCGCCGACCTGAAATACTTCGACGGCTCGCTAACCGCCATCGAGCGGGTGCCGGACGAGATCAAGGCGCGTTATGCCACGGCGTTCGAAATCGAGCCGGTGTGGTTGATCGAAGCCGCCGCCCGTCGGCAAAAATGGATAGACCAGTCGCAATCGTTGAATCTGTACGTCGCCGCGCCGACCGGCAGTAAACTGGACCAGATGTACCGGCTGGCCTGGCAACGCGGCCTGAAGACCACCTATTACCTGCGCACCTTGGGCGCCACCGCGATGGAAAAAACCGGTGCCGACGAGACGCCGCCTAAAGCCTGTTCGATTGCCGACCCGGATTGCGAGGCCTGCCAATGAAGCCGACATTGAGCTTTGACGATTGGGATGCGCCCGCTTCTTCGTCCGCGCGTATCGAGGCATCGGTTAACTCGACGACACAGCCAGTGAGTCACAATGTAGGCAGCCAAACCTATGTAGCCACGGGCTCGACAATGGCGGCCGTCGATCCTGAACAGAAACGGGTGGTCAACGGCCAAGCCGACATCAATCAACTGGCGCCGTTCAAATACCCGTGGGCCTGGTCGTTTTTCCTGAACGCCAACCGCAACCACTGGACGCCGCTGGAAATCTCGATGGCGCAGGACGTGCACGATTACCAGCACAAATTGACGCCGGCCGAGCGCCATGTGTTCGAGAACGTGCTGGCTTACTTAACCACCTCGGACATTCTGGCGATGCGCAACATCGGCCTGGCGGTGATGGAGAAAATGAGTGCGCCGGAATTGCAAATCTACCAGGCCCGGCAAGTCTACGAGGAAGCGCTGCATACCTGGACCTACCAGCATTGCATCGAAACCCTGGGGATCGACCAACGCGAAATCTACAACCGTTACCGGGTCGTGCCGGAAATCCACGGTAAGATCGCCTTGGCCAACCGCCGCTTGCAGGGTGTGTTGCAATCCGGCAGGCCGTTGACCGACCGCGACGCACTGCACGAATTTGCGATGGCTTATCTATTCTTCGCCGCCGTGTTCGAGGGTTGCTGGTTTTACAACGGCTTCAGTCCGATATACGCGTTGCAGCGGCGAGGTTTGATGAAAGGCGCGGCCGAGCAACTGCAATACATCATGCGCGACGAAGTGTTGCACTGCGCGTTCGGCATCCGCGTGGTGCGGCAACTGTTGGAGGAAGAAAATCTGGCATTGGACCCGCAAGCGCTAAGGCAAATGTGGGACGAAGCCGAAGCCGCCGAAACGGCTTACGCCGGCTACATTCTTCGCGAGCCGATACTGGGCTACAACGCCGGCCTGCACGTCGAGCAATTCCGCTACGTCGCCAACCGCCGCGCCCGCCAACTGGGCCTCACTGAACCCTTCCCAGGCGCCGAAAACGTATTGCCGTGGCTGGACGAACAAGCCAATATGCGCAAGGAGAAAAATTTTTTCGAAACCAGGGTGACGGAATATCAGACCGGTGGGGCGTTGGTTTGGGAGTGATCCAACACTCCGAAGGCATTCGTGGCGGTAAATGCCTTCTCCCGGCGGGAATGTCGACTGGAAAAATCGCGTCAGCCGACTCGGTAAATTTTGCTCGGCTCCCCGGTTTCGGCGACTGCCTGGTGATGCGCTGCCTTATCGCCCGCCCAGCGCATCGGCGCCGGGAAAGGGTCAACGTCGTAAACCGGGTTTTCCAGCAGACTATTGATGATCATGGCCGATCGCCAGGCCGCCAGGCTGAGTTGGGCGTCGGCCACGCCGTGGCTGTTACGGCCGGCGTTTTGCAGATAAATACGATGTTGCTCAGGGCCATCCCAGGCGACGGTGTAATCCTCCCGCAAGCACGGAAAACCTTCTTCGTCTAGGTCGAGCCGACCGGCAATCGCACTGAGACACGCCGGCAATTGGTAGTGATAGCCAGTCGCCAGGATAATCATGTCCGCAACCACCGACTCGTCATCATTATTGAAACCATTGCGCATATGCAGATGGTAGCCGCCCTTGTCACGGCCCATCAGATGAACCTCACGGTGCGGGAGAATGGCGTACGGCGTCGTATCGCTATTGAGAAAATCCGTGTCGTACAAATATTGTGACAAGACTTGCAAGGTTGCGGGCGAAACGCCGTCGCCCGTCAGTTTATGCGAGCTTACGATAGGCGGCTTGCGCTGTTCCGGCAGCTTATGGAAATGGCGAACGTAATCGGGCGTGAAGTACTCGTTGATGAAGGCGGTTTCGTCCAACGGCTCAAGATTCGCCCGGCGGCTGATCCAGGTAATCTCGTCAGCCCGGCCCCGCTTACCCGCCATCAAATCCAAAAAAATTTCCGCGCCGCTTTGCCCGCCGCCGATGATGGCAACGCGTTTGCCGGTCACTGAAAAATCAGAAGTCACGTAATGATGACTATGCAAACAGTGTTCGCCAACATAGCGCTCGACCCAGGTCGGGATGTTGGGGCGCATGCCGGTCGCCACCACCAAATGGCGGCTATGCACTCCATCCAGGCCATCGCCGCTCAGTTTGAAGCCATTCTGTGCGAACTCGATGTTATCGATGCCAGCCCCGAAACAAAGATTCGGCAATTGCTCCGCCACCCAGCGCAGATAGTCGGCAAATTCGACTCGCCGCACCCTGGGATACTCGGCGTTGATAAAGCGGTAAAATCGGCCTTTCTTGACCAGATAGGACAGAAAACCATACGGACTGCTGGGATCGACGGGAGTGACCAGATCTTTCAAGTACGAAGTTTGCATCTGGGTGCCGGGCAACATCATGCCCGGATGCCAGTTGAAACTGTCGCGGCGTTCGAAAAATCGAGCCCGGCATTGCGGTACCTTGGAAAGCAAGGCCGCCAGACTGAGATTGAATGGCCCGATGCCGATACCGGCCAGATCAAGATTGTCGTTCATTGCTGTGTCCTGTGATGATGGTGCAAATAAAAGGTCGCATTTATTCGGGTTGCAAGTGGATACGTTCTACGGCGCTGCTCAGAATACGTTCCCGGTCGGTCATTAACGGCACATAGGCGCCTTGCAACCAAGCCGAAGTCATGTCCCGATAATGCGAGGAAAATGGGTTACCGGACTGGCCGGTCCCGAGGATGAAAACCGAGTTTTCCGGCTCGGCCAAATCGTAAATCGCCCGAAAGGCTGCGCCCGCTTCGCCCAGGTAGCGACCGCTATCTTCGTCATAGCGGTAGCCGCTCACATTGACGGTATCCATGCCGCCGGGACTTTCGCCTTCGACATTGAACAGCGAGCGTAGAAACGGCACCTGACCGAAAGGGTGATGCTTGAAAACGGTGACATGCGCCTTGCCCCAACGCCATTGCGACGGGTCGTCGCCGTAATGTCGCTTGAGGTTGGTCAGTGCGGCCTCTAAAGCCCTTTTGATTTCCGCATCGCACAATGCCGCGCCGGAATTAGCAACTGCACACCATCGGTCGCCACCACCAAGACTGTTGTTTAGCACTTGCAGTAGAAACTGCGGCTGATAGTCGCCGACCAGTTCGTACAAATCGCCTAATGTGTCCCGGTACAAAACCGCCGCCAGTTGTCTGAGCCATTCGGCAAAAATCAAGGGCTGCGCGGAGTCGTCTGTCATACGTCCATCCCAATCGCGTAGGCCTTGTAAAATGTGTTTGGCCTCTAGCTCCTCGGCCGTTATCGCCAGCAGTCTGGGCATTAATTGCACCGCGAACGGGTTGGCGACATCGTTTTGAATGGCGGCAAATGACGCCACGTCATGCTTGGCGTGACTATCCAATAAGGCGCCAATCCGCTCGGCCCGGTAAGGCAAGGCCCAGCCGGAGGTTATGAAATAGGGGTAAGCAGGCGGCGTGATTTTTTGATTGGCGGTAACGATCTTACCGTCTTGGCTGGCCGTCTGTCGCGGCAATTGCGCGAAGGGAATCAATCCTTGCCATTCGTAGCTCGCCAGCCAACCCGGCGCCGGCAAGCGTCCGCTCAAGACATTGTCCGAGCTACGCACTGGCACCCGGCCCGCCGCGATAAAACCGATGTTGCCATCCGCATCGGCGTAAACGATATTCTGCTGCGGCGTGTGGAAATCGCTGGCAAATGCCTTCAGTTCTGATGCGGATTGCGCGCGCCCAGCATTGAACATGAAGCGAATGGTGGCGTCGTCATCACGTAAGCCCACCCAGCTCAACGCCGCAACCATGCCGTTCGGCGCGGCTTGCCGGGCGTCGTTATCGACATCGGAAATCACCGGTCCATGGCGACTAACGCGAATCGTCAGCTTCTGGTCTGCCTGATCCTTGATCTTGATGATTTCCTGGAGGGTAGTGAAGGCCTCCGAGCCGGTGGGGGTTAGATACCGATTCGACTGATCCGGCAGCGGTTGTTCAAGAAAAATATCCTGGCTGTCCGGGCCGGTGTTGGTAAACGACCAAGCCACTCGCTGGTTCCGTCCTAATAAAATACCGGGTATGCCCGGCAAAGTAGCGCCCGTGGCATTCAAACCAGGCGCGTGTAGATGAGCGAAATACCAAAGTGACGGCGCGGTGAGGGGTAAATGCGGGTCGTTGGCCAGTAACGGCTTGCCGCTGGCGGTGCGACTACCGTCGACCACCCAGTTATTGGAGCCGATGCTTTTATGGGCTTCTTCACGGTGTTGCGCTAGCAGTTTGCCTGCCAGCGGCGCCAGCTCGGCATAAAGATTTGTGACATCAGGTAACGCGCTTGGCGGATCGCCCGGATAAGGCGGAAACAGGTCGGCGAATTGTTCCGGCGACAAACGTTGTTGAAGCCTGAGATTGAGCAATTCCTCCCACCAGTTGCCGGACAGGCGCCAAGCCATGTTTTTTAACCAGACCAGGGAATCGGCGGGTTGCCAAGGTTCCGGTCGCGGTGCGCCGGTCAAATAAAATTCCACCGGCAGAATAGAATCTTGCGCCAGAAAGGCATTCACGCCTTGCGCATAAGCTTGCAAGCTGGCGAGGGTGGCCGAATCGAGTTGTTGCAGATTGGCCTCGGCTGCGCGGCGCAAACCCAGCACCCGCATGAAGCGGTCTTGTTCCAGTGCGTCGCTGCCGAAAATTTCCGCCAGGCGGCCGGAGCCGACGCGGCGATTCAAATCCATTTGCCATAGCCTGTCCTGGGCATGCAGAAACCCTAAAGCAAAATAAGCGTCATCACTGTTTTCCGCATAAACATGCGGCACGGCGTAGCGGTCGCGGATGATTTCCACAGATGCCGACAAACCCGACAACGTGAACGCCGTAGTTTCAACGCCTCCCCTGCCAAACGAAAAAAACAGGGCGTTTACCATCAACAAACTCATGCCTATACCAACCGGCAGGTAAGGTTTTTTCATGAATTGTTTGAAAATCAGTCTATCCATCATTGTTGGTCGGTTTTGCTATCCTGATTCCAAGAAAAAACGTTCGCCACTTGGCTTTCAACTGAATTGACGACATCCCTATAACCGCAGACAACAGCACAAACAATCATCGCCAGACTTTAAGTTTCTTGAGATGGGGTTTAAAAACAAGTGCAACCGGTCTGTACCGGTTGCACTTATTTGAAACATCGTTTTATCGGATTTGCAAAGTTAGTCGTTAGAAGCGGTAATCTCTAAACTCCAACCATTTTTAATCTCGCCGGCAAACCAATAAAAATCGTCCACCACATAAAGTTTCCATTGGCCTTCCGGATTAATGCCATTAAAGTTGCTCAATCGAGGACCATTAAGAACTTTTTTGTAGGTGCTTAAATCGTCAGCCACAACAGTACCCATGATCGTGCTGGGTGTCAGAGAAATAGCTGAATAAGGGTTTGCTAGCTGGCTAAACGGTGCCGGAGCTGAAGCGCCCTCTTCGACCTTGACCATATTGGGGAACTGGTCGTAATCCGAAATGCTGCTGCGGTTTGGGTCATAATCAGTCGGCTTATAGGTGCGCATCGCGGTGTCGGTCCAAACGTTGACCCACTCGTCGTAGATCACGTTATAAAGCGGATTGGGTGTGCCGTCGCGGTTAAATTCCCGGGTGCTCAAGCGGCCTTCGTTGCCCAACGAACTCGGTAATGGCAACGCGGCGGAATCGTCGAACTTCCAGTTCAAGTTCTCGGCCACCACGCCCAACACCCCACCGTCTTCCGTCGCGCCCGAAGCGCTGACATTCGACGCCAACATCGTAAACTGCCCGTTAGGCGCGACCAACAGTATGTCCACGTCATTTAAGTACTTATGGGATAAACCATGAATCATTACGTTAACATCGGTGACTTTGGCGCCTTTGGGAAATTCTGCCCGGGGAACACGGATGGAAGACGGATAGCGCCCCGCTTCCTTGACCGGCACCATAGGTGCGCCTTCCGCCTCGTAAACGTCCAGCAACGCGGCGCATTCGGCTTTATTGGGGTTAGCACACGTATCCAGAATCGCAATACGATTTGGGTTAGTAAATGTTTTCGTTGCGGTCTCCGCCAAGACTGCGCCAGCAGGCAACACTGACAACAAGGCAATGGCGCCGGCTAATGGCTTAAACGCCAATCGAAGAGAATTTGAATGCTTCATAAGTTGTTTCCTAAAAAATGGTTATTGTTTAAGGTTCTGATCCATGCAAATCATTCGCCTCACAAATGAAACGAATGAAATAACAAATAAGAACGATTATCATTATTATTTATATAAGAACCGTTGTCAACCGTTTTTTAAAAAGCAACCTTCTTAACAATTGAATAATGCTTGATAGAGGAAGTGAACTGCATGGGCTCACTGAAAACAGGGAAAAATAAAATGCTTTACATTACAAATGATAATCATTATCATTTGTTTAAACTATCGAACTGATATCTTTACGAAATTTTTGAACTCATTTTTCAGAAGGCCTTTGACGGTAAAGCTTGAAATAGAACCGGAATTTCTGGCTTCGCTAATGGAAAACGGCCAAATCCACGCCTCGAATTTCCGCTGTCTGGATTTCAGCTCGAAGCAGATCGTTTGGAAGATGCTGTTGTCGCTTTCCAAATCGAGATTCGGCAATGACGGAAAACCTGCTTGAAGGCCAATGACGCTGTCATCCATCAACCGCAATTACCTTTCTCACCCGCCTGGAGGAAACACCTCATGACTAAAAAACCTTGCACCCATGAATATCTGGCTAATAGCGATACAGGCAAAGTGCTGATTTGCCGGGACTGCGGCGTCGTGCATCTGCACATGCCGAACCTGTCTTTGCGTTTCGACGTGGAGCAATTCGCCGAATTCGCGGCCATGATGACAACCGCATCGAAACGATTGGGACATGAATCGGTAGAGACGACCAGAAAACGTCCGACACTGACCCTGGTCCACTAACACGCCTCATTGCCATGAATCTGATCCGATTGATGTTCGACCAGTTCAGGCTGCCTTTATTGTTGGTGTTCATTCTGAGCATTAGCAGCGCCGGCCTGGCGGTTTGGGTCATCACGTATACCAACGATCATTTGCTGCATCCGCAATCCGATGTTAAAACCACGTTGATCGAGTTTGTCGGCCTGTTACTGGCGATGTTCGTCATCGGCACTGCCTCGCAAATCAGCATGACGACGCTGGGTCATCGTTTGGTTTATCAACTGCGCCGCACCATGGTCAAGCGCATACTCGACACCCATCTGGAACGACTGGAACACCTCGGCCCCGCTCGATTGCTGGCCAGCCTCAACAGCGACACCCATCATTTGACCTCGGCCTTCATCAGTCTGCCTGCCGCCGTCTACGGCTTGGTATTGAATCTGGGGGGATTTGGCTATCTGTACTGGCTTTCCGAGCGACTCTTCTTGGCGACGGCCGGATGGATGTCATTAACGATCCTTATCGGTTGGTTACTGATGCGTAGCACCCACGTCCGCATTGATGCGGCGCGCAATATCGAGGATTTATTGTACGAAGATTATCAAGCCGCTCTGTTCGGTCGCAAGGAATTGGCCCTGAATAGGGAACGCGCCAAACTGTTCTACGAACAGGAATTCGAACGACATGCCGCCAACGGTCGCGACCAGGAAATCGCCGCCGACATCTTTAACGGCATCAACGAGAACTGGGCCAACATCATGATTCTGGGGGCTATCGCTCTGGTGTTCTTCCTGGCCCACGGTATCGGCTGGGCCGACCACGCGGTGGCGACGACTTATTCGTTGACCATTCTGTTTCTACGCACGTCGCTGACCGGCCTGATCGCCGCCATCCCCAGCCTTATCGGCGGCAACGTCGCGCTGGATAAGCTCAACAGCCTGCAACTACCGAAATACCGGGCCGATTTTTCTAGTTTGCCTCAGGCCTTACAGCCAAACTGGCAAGCCCTGACATTACAGGGCGTGCGCTACCGCTATCCTGAAACCGAGCGCGGCAACTGCTTCTCGGTCGGCCCGCTCGACTTTACCCTTAGCGTCGGCGAAATCGTATTTCTGATCGGCGGCAACGGCAGCGGTAAAACCACCTTCACCCGCTTGCTGACCGGGTTATACCAGCCGCAGGCCGGCAACATTTTATTCAACGACACCATTCTGCGAGAACCCGATATGCCACACTATCGCCGACTGTTCTCCACGGTTTTTTCGGACTTTCATTTGTTTCACCATCTGCTCGGCGCGGAGGGCTGCGACGCCAATCCGGAAAAAATTGCCTATTGGCTGGAGCTTTTGGCACTGGACCGTAAAGTCAAGGTCGAGAACGGCCGATTGCTGGATACCCGCCTATCCCAAGGCCAACGCAAGCGTCTGGCACTATTGGTGGCGATCCTGGAGGATAGACCGATATTGGTGCTGGACGAATGGGCGGCGGATCAAGATCCGGGTTACCGCCGCCGCTTTTACACCGAACTCTTACCGCTACTGAAAGCATTGGGCAAAACCGTGCTCGCCGTTACTCACGACGAACACTATTTCCATGTCGCCGACCGCGTTCTGAAGATGGATGAAGGCCATTTGTACCCGTATACCACCAATAACGTGGCTACCCAGTTAAGACGGGACACGGTCTGAAGTTAAGCCGTTCGTGGTGAGCTTGTCGAACCATGAGCGGCTTAACCGTCCACCCTTCGACAGGCTCAGGGCGAACGGTTAAGTCTTGCTAC